>Ga0070694_100000139_pt1 | contig 36599 bp, 27 predicted proteins | sample KBSK1251metaG_FD_65470 | JGI IMG/M metagenome (GOLD analysis project Ga0070694, IMG submission 65470) | Corn, switchgrass and miscanthus rhizosphere microbial communities from Kellogg Biological Station, Michigan, USA - KBS K1-25-1 metaG | ecosystem: Host-associated > Plants > Roots >...
GGACGCGTGTGTCGGACGTCGGGCTCGCGCGCACCGTATGCCCGTCCTCGTTGGGCACGATCAGATAGCCGACCGGCGCGATGCCGTCGTGACCGGATGGTCCTGCCGCCGGAGCCAGGTAGACCTGGAGACCGTCCGAGTGGATGTCGTCGGGTTCGTTGTCGAGCTTGAGTGGCGGGGACCCGGCCGGACGTAGCACGAGATCGGGTTTCCTGACCTCGACCGCGAGGTACAGCGCCGACTCGTCCCAGGCCGCATGCGCGACGGCCGAGAGCTCGTCCGGACCGGGATAGGCGTCCTCGCTGCGACGATACTGGTCCTCGAGCGCCAATTCGAGCGGCTCCGATACGTCGAACCCCTCCAGCGATCCATCGAGCGGCGGCGCGGTGCCGACGCGGAATGCGGGAGCCGCGACCGGGGTCGGCGCATCGATTTCGAGCAGGGGGACGAATGGCGGCCTTGCCTCGAGTTGGCCGCGCAGCGAGATCGCCGGCTCGCCTTCCCGCTCGATGACCCACTCCGTCGTGCCGAAGCGATGGCGATCGACGCCCGATTTGGTCTCGATCTCCACCGTGTCACCGCGCGTGCGCACGGCGCGAATCACGGGTTGGTCCTTGCTGGTTTCGATCACCGTGATGACGCGCGCATTGCGCCCGGGCGCGCGGACCACGTAAAACGGCGCGCGCTCGGGCTGCTCCGGCAGCCCCGGTCCCTCGACCTGCAGCAGGTCGCCGTCAAAAAACAGATGGGCCGTGAACTGGGCTTGATCCTGGACGTGCGACAGCTTGACCACGCCCGGCGCGTCCGGAACGAACCGCTGCACGCGAGTGACGAACTCGTCCGCCAGCTCGCCGTCGACCCAGCGACCGGGCGTCTCGATGCTGCCGCGTCCCGCGATGTGCCAGGGAAGCTCCAGCCCCGAGTCTTCTTTCGCGGCCATGAGCGTGACGTCGATGACGTATTCGGGACCCGCCGCGACCATGCGCATGACCTGATCGAACCGCCCAGACACCCACGCCCAGTCGCCGCGATCGTAGAAGCATTCGCAGCTGGCGTTGCCCGGCGGTTGGGATTCGCCGTTCACACGCGGGGCGTTGTGCGCCAGGGTCGACCGGTACCAGAAGAGATCGTGGGTGACGTACGAGCCCGTGCCGGGATCCGGCAGCCAATACACGCCATCCGAAAACACGGTGAGCTGTAAGCGATCGGGATGGCCGTGCCCGCCGCCGTGAGGTCCGCATTCGAGACTCACGTAGCGACCGTTGCGCCGCAACACGGCGAGGCCCTGATTCTCGAGCAGCACGCTGTGCGGTTCCCAGGGAGCGTCGCTCTCCAGCAGCCCGGGCAGCATCTCGAGCAGCGACCACCACGAGAGCTTTGCGCGAGACACGGGATACGGGACACCGGGCACGGGTGCATCGTGTAAGTACGACTCCAACTGCTGCAGCAGCGGCGGCTGGGCTTTCGTGTACAGAGCCGTTAGCCAGCTGGCGAGATCAGCAGACGTTTCGTCACGCTCTCCAAACCGAGCCAGCCCAATTTCCCACAGCTCGACATATGCCGGCTGGGCGAGCGAAACGCCGAACCGGGAATCCTTCCGTGCCGGATACGTATAATCCGGCAGCGCGGTCAGCGTGGGCGCGCGCAGTGCGGCATGCAGCCGCGTCGCGAGCCGCTGGTCCGCGGTGAAGTCGACACCCGCGAGACGCGCCCATCCGGCCCCGGTGAGCATCCCACGCAGCGCGAAGAGGTGGTAGTTCTCGCCCTCGTACCACATGCCGTCTCGACCATAGCCGCGCAACAGGTGCGCAATGAGGCCCGTGTCCCCTTCCACGGCCCGCTGCGCCAGTTCCTCGTCCTCGAACCATACCGCGACCGCGGCGAGCGCGGCGTTGTTCCACGTCTGTCGATTCGAGAATCCTTCGTCGTACTCGCCGATCAGCGTGGCGGCCTCTTCGACGACCTGATTGACGCCGCGCGTCGTGGCGTCATCGAGTTGATCGGCGGCGCGCAGCAGCGTCGCCGCCGCGACGTAGTTACACGTCCACAGCGATTCCGCGTACGTGGAGTAGAACAGCCGGCTCGGGCCGAGGACGTTGTCGCGGTTCGGATAGCGCCAGTAGCGCTCGGCGTAGGCGTTCAGAATGTCGCGGGCCCGCGCGCCCGCCTTGCGATCATCCTGCCCGCCCACCGCGGCCAGTGCCCCGAGATGAGCGGCGCGCTCTGCCAACCAGAGGTGCTGATAGCGCACCCAGTTCCAGTTGTGGCGTTCGCCACGCCAAGTCTTCCCGCAGCGCGGACAGCGATGTTCGCTCGCACTCCACGGATCGAACGTGAGGTGCGTGCCATCGTCCGGACAGAAGCCGCCATCGGTCGTCAACACGGCCTTCTGCTCGGGAATCACCGGCATGCGCTCCAACAGCGGACGCGCCCGCTCGCGCAGATGCGCGAGGAGCGCCTGCAAGTCGGCGGACGCACTCAGTACGTCGCGGCGCGCGGCGAGCTCGTCTGCCGTCACCATGTGCGCACACCCTCCGCCGACCACGCGAGTGGCAGGACCTTGGCGCCTCCGGCGGCGCCGGCGACGGTCGCCGCGGCTGCCCGCGCGTCGGCGCGCATCACGAAGAACATGCAGCCCCCCGCGCCCGCACCCGCCGCCTTGCCGCCGAGTGCTCCGGCTTTGGCGGCCGCGGCTTCGAGCTGCGCCATCTCCGGCGTGCTCATGCCCGGATCGAGTGCCTGCTGATGCGTCCAGTTTTCGGTGAGCAGCGCCGCCACGCGCGCGAGATCGGCGGCGCGCAGCGCCTCGGCCATTGCGGTCCCGGTGTCCCGGAGCCCGCGCAGTGCACCGGTCACTTTGGCGTCACCGCGCTCGTACGCGTCCATCACTCGCGAGATCGTGTTGCCCGAGACCCGACTCTTGTTCGTATAGCAAATCAGCGTCTGGCGCTCGAGCGCCGCCGCGAACGCCGGTTCCAGCGTGATCGGCTCGATCCCCACGTCGGGATCGCGAAAGCTCAGACGGTGGAAGCCGCCGAGTGCCGCCGCATACTGGTCCTGTTTCCCGCCGGGGAGCCGCGCCTCGATCGTCTCGACCTGCCAGGCTTGATCCGCCACCTCGTGCGCGCGACCCGTCGCTGCGTCCTGACGCGCGCGCGTGAGCGCACCCACCAGGGCGACGCCGAGCGCGCCGGAGCTCCCGAGTCCGGATCCCGGTGGGGCGTCGCAGCGCGTCGTGAGTGTGAACCCACCCAACACCGGAAACATGCGCAGCGCCGCTGTGAGCAGCGGCAGCTTGCCGTCGGGAGCCAGCCCGCCGGCATTGGCACACTCGAGCGTGTCACCCAGCTCCTCAGAGACGAGCCGCAGGAGCTTCCCGCCGAGCGCGAGCTGCACGTGCGCGCGCAGCCCGATGGCGCCGTTCACCACGACGCCGCCCTCGCGCGCGGAGAATGGCGGTACGTCCGTCCAACCGCCCGCGAAATCGAGCCGCATCGGAGCGCTCGCGTGGAACTCGGTGGGAAGGTCGCGCCGCGTCATTGCTGCACGTGCCACGCGGTGACCGTCGGCAGCTCGCCGCGCACGTCCATGCGCACACCGCGCACGCGGTTGTTCATCGCCTGCACGCCGCGCCCGTGATACAGCCACACGACGGGCAGCCGCTCGGCAAAGACCCGCTGCGCCGCAGTGGGATCGGCCGGAACAGGAACGCCGGTCAGATCGCCGAGCGGCTGCAGGAAGCCGAGCCCGGGGTCTCCCGGAATGCCCATCACGGCGGCGGAGAAGTCGTGGCGCTCACCATACACACGATCCAGAAACGCCGAGAGCTCGAGCTGCCGGATCGTCACGCGGAATCCGACGGCGGCAAGCCGGGCCTGGAGCATTTGCTCGAGTGGCGCCTCGCCGCTGCCCACCGACACGAGCTCGAAGCTGGGCGGCGCGCCAAGTTGCGCGACCAGGCGACGCGCCGAGTCGGGATCGAACGGAAGGTGCGGTGGCGCGACGTAGCCGGGCAGCCCGGGCGGCACCGGTCCGTCGGCCGGTACCGCGAAACCGAAGAGATATCCGTCCACGATCTCGCGTTTGTCGATCGCAAGCGCGGCCGCAAGCCGCGCGCGCGCATCGTCGAACGGTGGGCGGCGCGTGTTAAAAACCAGACCGTACGGGAAGATCAGCGGATACTCGCGGACCGCGAGCGCGTGATGCCGGCGGACGAATGCGACGTGCTGGGGACTGATGCCCGCAAAGTCGAGCTCCCCGGCGACCAGCGCGGAGAGCTTCGCCATGGGCTCGTTGACGACGACCACAATCAGCCGCTCCACGTGCGGCGGGCCACCCATATCCTGAGGAAAATCATTGTTCCGCTCGAACACCCAGCGGCGATTCGCTTCGTGTTTGACGAATCGGAAGGGGCCGTTCCCGACCGGCGCGAAATTCCAGGCCGCCTGCCGCAACCGCGCGTGCGGCACCGTGTCCAGAAGATGCGCCGGGACGATGGCGAGATCCGTGAATACATCGGGCAACTCTTCCCGCCCGCGCGCGGCGGCGGAGAAGTGGACGGCGATCGTCGAGTCGTCGGGTGCGGCGATGGACGTGACGGCTTGTAGCTCGGTGAGTCGAGGATATCCCGTCGCGGGATCGCGCGCCGCCTGGAGCGTCCAGACGACATCGCGCGCCGTCGTGGGAACGCCGTCGTGCCAGCGAACATCGCGGCGCAATTGAAACGTTAGCGTCCTGCCGCCATCGGACCAGCGCCAGCCGCGCGCGAGGTAGGGTCGTGGGACGAGCTGTGAATCGTAGCGCGCCAATGTCGTCAGCAGCACGTAGCGCTGGACCTGGCGCGCGAGCGGGTGGTTCGTGAGCAACGGATTGATACTCGCCAGGTCGGCGCCGGACGTGAACAGCACGGTCGCGCCGCGGCGCGTGGCCTCGTCGCCGCACGCGCTCGTCACGAGCAACGCCGCCAGGAGCACCGGAACCGAGACGCGCGACACGCTCGACATTCTAGCGGCGTGCGAGAGGCGGCGCGAGATTCCCGCCGATGCTTGCCAGGTTCGGACACCGGCTCCTTGCCGGTCTTGCCGTCGTCTTCGGCGTCGTGACGCTGACATTTCTCCTGTTGCACCTCGCCCCGGGCGATCCTGTCGACATAATGCTGGGACCCCGCGCCACGGCCGAGCAGCTCGCGGCGCAGCGCCAGGCGCTGGGACTCGACCAGCCTTTGCCACGGCAGTTCGCCACCTGGGTCGGACGCTTCGCGCGAGGCGACTGGGGGACCAGCATCGCCTCAGGGCAACCAGTGGGCGCCGTGTTGGGAGGCGCCTGGCCGGCCACGGCCCGTCTGGTCGTCCTCTCCCTCATTCTCAGCTACCTGATCGGCCTCGGAATCGGTGCGGTGCAAGCGGCTCGCAGCGGCTCACGACTCGATACGCTCCTCTCGGTGCTGTCGGTCACCCTCTTCGGCGTGCCGGGCTACTGGCTCGGGGTGATGCTGGTGCTCGTCTTCACGTACTGGGCGCGACTGCTACCCGCGTTCGGCATCGCCGGTCTCGATGCGGACTATCTGCACGGTGGCAGCTGGCTGCTCGACCGGCTGCGGCATCTTGCGTTGCCGCTCGCGACGCTGACGCTCATCGGCATCGGCGGCGCATCGCGCTTCGTGCGCGGCGCGATGCTCGACACGTTGAGCCAGCCGTTCATCACGACGGCGTGGGCCAAGGGCTTGACCCCGCGACAAGTAGTGGGCCGGCATGCGCTCCGGAACGCGCTGACACCCCTCGTCGTCCTGCTGGGTCTGTCGCTGCCGGTGCTGTTCTCGGGCGCCGTGTTTGTCGAGGCGGTCTTCGCCTGGCCCGGCGTCGGCCGCGTGCTCGTCGATGCGGTCAAGGCGCGCGACTACCCTGTGGTCATGGCCGCGACCGCTGTCAGCGCGGTGCTGGTCGTCGCGGGCAACATCCTGGCCGACGTCCTCGCGGCCTGGCTCGATCCGCGGGTCCGCGACGCGGCCTCGTCATGACCCGGCTGCTGCGGGACCGGCGCGGCGCCTTCGGGTTCGCGGTTCTGCTCGTGGTCGTGCTGTGCGCGATCGCGGCTCCGCTCGTGACGAGCGGCGATCCCACCGCGCAGCGCGACATCGTCGCGACGCGCTTCGTGCCGCCCCTGTCCCGCGATGTCCACGGCGCGTTTCATCCGATCGGCACCGACCGATTCGGCCGCGACGTCTGGACGCGGCTCGTGTACGGCGCGCGGATCTCGATGGGGGTCGGCGTCCTCGCGGTCCTCGTGTCGGTGGTCCTCGGCATGATCGTTGGTGCGGTCGCGGGCTACTGGCGGGGCCCGCTATCGCTCACGCTGCTCGCGCTCACCGATTTCGCCCTGGCACTGCCGCGCGTCGTGCTGCTCTTGCTCCTGGCCGCACTGTGGCAACCGAGTACACTCCTCGTGGTCATCGTACTCGGACTGACGGGATGGATGGGGATCGCGCGGCTCGTGCATGGCGAGGTCCGTTCGCTCGCGGCGCGGCCGTTCGTGGAAGGCGCGGTCGCCGTGGGCGCGCGGCGCGTGCGCATTCTCGCCCGCCACATTCTGCCGAACGCCCTCACCCCCGTGATCGTCGCCGCGGCCCTCGGCGTCGGCAACGCGATCGTACTGGAAGCGGGACTGTCCTACCTGGGTCTCGGCGTGCAAGCCCCCACGCCGTCGTGGGGCAACATGATCACGTCGGGCAGCGACACACTCGTGAACGCACCGTGGGTGGCGATCGCGCCGGGCGTCGCGCTGGTGCTCGTCGTCGTGGCCTGCACGCTGCTGGGAGATGCGATGCGCGACGTGCTAGACCCGAGCACTCGCCAACTGTAGCAACGTCGGTTCGTCGATCTCGTGGGCGCCTTCGAACGAAACCAGCTCGTACGCAATCTTGTGCTCGCGGAGCCGAGCTTCGGTGGCGGCGACGACCTTCGGCGTGAAAAACTGATCCTGCGTTCCGTACACCAGCGTCAGGTTAGGGACACGGAGCCTGGTGAGATCCAGATCCGGCGGTACTTCCCCGCCCCACAGGATGAGCCGATGAATCCGCGACGAGCCGAGCGCCGCCCAGCGACACACCGTCGCCGTCCCTTGCGAGAATCCTAAGGCGGCAACGCGCGTCTCCGCGTCCGCGAGCTTGCGATATATCCCGTCGAGGTAGCGAACGTAGTCGTCGATCTCGTGCAGCCGGTCCTCGCGCGTCATCCAGCTCGCCCCGACCCGCCGTTCGGCGGGACTCTCGGTCAGATAAAATCGCGACAACCCTTCCGGGGCGACGATGCACCGGCCCGCCGCCTCGATGGGACGAAAGCGCTCGAGAAAGCGGGCCGCGAGCTGTCCGTACCCATGACACACGAACCACACCTCGGCCGCATTCTCGTCGCCGAGGGTGAAATAGCGCGCGGTGCGAGACGTGGAGAGAAAATGCTCCTGCATCACGTCACCAAGACCGAGACGATTTCGTGCGGCTCGGCAACGAAGCGGACCAGATTGCCGCGCTGCTCGAGGACGAGCGCCACCGCCTCCCGTTCGTCGGCACGCACCCGATGGGCGGTCTTCACGCCATGCGCGAACCGCCACACACCCGCGGCTTTCCGCCCGGTCGCGTTGTAGCACCGCAGCACGGTCGGCGAACCGACTTGTGCCGGCTTGAGCGCCGAGAAGACCAGGCCGGCTCCTTCGAGCGCGACACTCACGGGTGTGATCGACGACGACGCTGCCGCGTCGCGCAGCCACAGCCCGTGCAGCGGCAGGAACGCGTCCTCCCAGAGCTGCGGTACGACGTCCCCATGCTCGATGTCGCCAGCGCTCACGGGCACGATCGCGAGATCGATCCGGCTCGTGCCGATGCACTGCGCGTCGGGGATCGCGGTCGGCCAGCCGGCGTGCCCGGGTCGCGTCGGCAGGTCACCGCGCGACAGATCGCCGATCGCCCTGAGCAGCGTCACGAGAAGATCACCAGCCGGCGTCCATTCGTACTCAAAGAAGGCCGGTGCCAGCACGGCGAGCCCGCGGGAACCGTGGGCGGCCGCGACAAACCGCTGGGCGGGCGCCGTACGGACCGGTGTTTCGCTGGGATACGCCGCGGGATCGGCGGTCACCGCCGGCCGCTCCACGGCGCCGAACCCAGCTCCCGCCGTAGCCGGAATTCCCGCGAGTCCTGTCGGGAAGCGAGCACGGAGGCGGTGGTATGCGTTGCGATTATCAATTTCGAGCGTCGCGCGAACGATCGGGCTGTCGGCGAACAGTTGCACGACGAGGCGCGCGTCGAGCCCGCGCACAACCTCCCAGCGCGCCTCGAGCGCGGCGACCAGCGGCCCCGCGGCAAGCCGGCGAACGGTGACAGGGCCATCGCTGCGCGTGATGTGACCGCGCTGCGACGGGCAGTAGCTGTACGCGTCGCCCGCATCGCCCGCATCCTCCAGACGTAGCAGGTCGCCATAGCGCTCGTTGCGCCTGCGATCGAGCAGGCTCAGCGAGCCATTGGACTCGAGTGTCACCTCGACCAACTCATTCTCGAGCTTGCGGCCGCGGACGCGCACGTCGTCGCCGCGGGCCAACGGAACCGGCTTTCCCGCTGTCAGCGCCGCGACACCGAGTCCCGGCACGGGCGGCGCGCGAAACGCGATGCGGACCTGATCGACTTCGTCCTGATCGGGGTAGTGGCGCGCCGCGTCGAGGCGCTCGTGCGTAGGCCGTTGCGCCAGCACTTGCACGGGAATCGCCCGACCCCCTGCGGCGGAGAGGCTGAAGGGACTGTAGCCACGTCCCTCGCGAATCATGCGGCCCTGTGCGGGCCGTGGAGGTCCGATGGGCACGTCGCGTCGGAAAAACGTGACATCGGCGACAGTCACGCCGCCACGCGGGCGCGCGGCAGGATTCCACAGCACCAACGCCGGCTCGCCACCATTCGTCCCCATGCGCTCACGTTGTACATCCGGGTCGTGGCCGGCGAGCTCCATGAGCGCGGCGCGGCTCAGCTCCGCGGCGTACGCCGCGACCTCGGTGAGGCTATGCTCCGCCGCGGCCGCGACCACGTCGGCGCTGCAGCCGCAGATCGTGTCGTGAAACTCGGTCTGTATGAGCGTCCGCCACGCCGTCTCGAGAATCGGCCGGCGATCGCGTCCCGTCCCGGAGAGTCGCGCCAGCGCCGCGAGCGGCTCCGCGCAGCGCGAGAGCCACAACTCGACCTGCCCGTGCCGGCGCTTGAGCAGCGCCCGGGTCCCGTGCACGCCCTGCAGTGTCCAGGTGTACCCGTAGGACCAGCGCAGCTCATCTGTGATGACCTTCGCGGGGGTGCTCTCCGCCGCTTGAAAGAACTCATCGAGCCGAGAGATGCGGAACGCGCTCGCGGGCTCGAGCTCGGCGAGGAGATCGCGCAGCCGCGCGAGCGTGGGATGCGGCGCATGGTGATCGGCGCCGATGAAAACCGGGACGTGTTTGCCGGCCGCGCGCTCGACCAGCGTTGCCCGCACGTGCTTCCACACGTCCGGCAAACGGGCACCTGCGCCAGGGAGCGCTGCCCCGATCTCGTAGCCGTCCGGCGGCAGGTGCCAGAGCAGAATCTCGTGACCGGCCGGTCCGCGCCAGCCAAAGAAGTCGAGCTCTTGGCCAGGCTTTCCACCGAGGCCGCGCCACAGCACGCCGTACTTCATGCCGAATTCCCGGGCCAGGTCGGGCAGCGCTGCTGGATGACCGAAAGCGTCCGGGGAATAGAGCACATCGAGTCGCGTACCCAATCGCTCGGCGTCGGCAGTGCCAAGCAGGAGATTGCGGACGAGCGATTCTCCCGCGGGAATCAGCTCGTCGGCCAGCACGTACCACGGTCCGACCTGGAGTCGTCCCGTCTTCACGAGCGCGCGAACGTCGGTTTCGCGTTCGGGCCGCGCGCGCAGGTAGTCCTCGACGATCACCGTCTGCCCATCGAGCAGAAAGGTGCGCAGGCTCGGGTCTGCCTGGAGGCGATCGACGAGCTCGTCGAGCATCGGGATCAGCCGGGCGTGAAAGGCGGCCCGTGGGAGATACCACTCGCGGTCCCAATGCGTATGTGGTATGAGATGAAAGATGAAGGTCGATGTCGTCACGGCATCAGCTGCGACAGCTCCGCGAGACTCGACAGGTGCACGTGTGCGACCCGGCGCCCGCGCGCGAGCAGCGCGCGCACGTCACCGCGCGCCTGCGCCTGATGGAGTTGGCCGAACGTCCACCCCATCTCCGGAATCTCGATGTCGCCCGTGACGTCGGTGGTAATGACAAGAAAGAGCCCGCTGTCCGGCCCACCTTTGTGGAGCTGGCCCGTCGAGTGCAGATAGCGCGGGCCGAAGCCGAGCGTGGTGGCACAGCGGAGCCTGCGGCCCCAGGCGGCGCGCAATGTCTGGAGTTGCGCCGACACCGCCGGCGTGGGCGGGACGTACGCGAGCACGGCGAAGTAGTCGTGTGGTCGAGACGCCGCGCGGAGCTGCGCGAGCGTCAGCGTGGGTAGGGGCGCAGTATGCTGCGCACCCGCTCCCGCCAATTCCGCGCGCGCGAGCCGCTTCGCCTCTTCGACGTCCGGCTGATCGAACGCATTGACCCCCAGGCGCTCGCACAACGCCTGCGTGGCGTACTCCCAGCGCAGGAACTCGAGGCCGAGATCGAGCGCATCGGCCGAGAACATCTCGGGACCCGCGGTTTGGGCGTCGGGGAGTGTGCCACAGTCCGGTTCTTGCACGATGGGAACGACCCCACGGCCGTCCTTCCCCGAGCTCTCCGCGATGAGCTGCTCGATCCAGTGGGCGAGCGCGGAGATCGCGTGCGGTGGGTTGACGCAGAGCTTGTCCCGTCCGGCCAGCGCACGCTCGGCGATCGCGGCCCCCATCGCTTTGGCCGCGGGAATGTCGACCCCGCGCGTGCGGTCCAGCAGGGTGCGGCCGTCCAAACCGCTCAACGCCGCCGGCACCATCCCGATCGCGGTCAGAGCCGAATAGCGGCCCCCGACATTTGGCGGATGCGGGACGATCGCGCGAAAGCCCCGCGCGCGCGCCAGCTCGGCGAGCGGTGTACCGGTTTCGGTGATGGCGATGAACTGCTCGGGGCGCGCGCGCGCGGCGAAGTAGTGACAGAACGCGAGCGTCTCGATCGTGTTGCCGGACTTGCTGGAAACGACGAAGACCGTGCGGGCGATGTCCGAGCCGCTGCCTCCCGCCGCTCGCACCGCCTCGGGATTCGTGCTGTCCAGGACCTGCAGGCTCTTGGCGCCGAAGGTCTCGGCCAGCACGTCCGCGACCAGGCTGGAGCCGCCCATGCCGCAAACCAGGGTCCGTGACAGGCCGTCGGCTCGAACCGCCGCCGCCAGGGCGACATGTTCATCCCACTGTGCCAGCGATTCCGCGGGCGCCTGCATCCAGCCGAGGTGGTTCATTGGCGGGCAAACATAATGCGGAATAATTTAGGCGCGGAGTGTCCATGCAGATGATGCCGCTCAGCCGGTCCGCTCGCGTGCTGGTCAGCATCGCCGTTGTGTCGCTGGTGGCGATGGTTTTCGCATATGCGTTCCCCCCAAGCGACCGGCGCACACTCGTCCTCATCACCGATCTCTCCTGGACCTGGGCCGCCGCGTTCGCGGCGTTCGCGTGTTTCGACGCGGCGCGCCGCGTCACGACCTCCGAGCAACGCCGCACGTGGCGTTGGGTCGGCATCGGATGCGCGTCATTCCTGGCCGGCCAGCTGGTGTGGAATTACTACGATCTCGTTCGCGGCGGGGCGCCGCCCTACCCCTCGGTGGCGGACCTGGGATTCCTCGGCCTCTATGCCTGCCTGATCGTGGCGCTCAGTGCACTCGTGCGCGGACAACCTGAGCGCCGCCGCGATCCCGAGCTCGTGCTCGATACGGTGCTCGTGACCTTCACGGTGGGAGCCGTGGCGTACGAGTACCTGCTGGAACCGGTGCTGCAGGCCGGCGCCTCGGTCACGACCGCGGGCCTCCTGACGAGCATCGGTTGGTCGATTGGAGCCGCGGCCGTCCTGTGGGTGGTCCTCATCCAGATGGTCCGCGGACCCGCGGTGCCCGCTGCGACAGCCGCGCTGTTACTGCCGGCCCTGGTGGCCATGGCTGTCGGGGACCAGGTCTATGCGGTGGTCGCGCTCCGCGGTACCTACAGCGCCGGCGGTCCGCTCGATTTGACCTGGGACGCGGGACTGCTCTTGATCGCCGCCGCCGCCGCGATCGCGCCCGATTACGCGCTCCATCTGTACCGTGCCCGAGCGACGTCTGACAGCAGCGGCGCGGGGCGATTCATCGCCCTCGTGATCGGCCTCGCCGTCATGACCGGCATGGCGATCGATTCCGTCCTGCACCCGGTCCCCGAGGTCACCGACGCCGTGCTCATCGGTGTGGGCATGGCGATCGTCGCGGCGCGCGTGCTGTACTCCCTCGGCGTCACCCGCCGGTACGCGCATATCCTCGAGGATGAGGTCGCGAATCAGACGCGCTCCCTCATGAGCGCGTTGGGTGCGACGGCGTCAGCCGAGCGGAATCTGCGCTTGTTGATGGAAGCGGTACCGGATGCGATCGCAGTCGTGGATCAAGAAGGCCGAGTCCTCGACGAGAACAACGCGGGCCGGACGCTTGTAAACGCATTCCCCGGCGAGGGGCAGGAAGCCGGTGGAGGGCGTACGGCGTTCGGGTGGCTGGAGGGCCCCGCGGCGCGGATCGCGCGCGAGAACCTGGCGGCCGCGTTCGACGGCGAGCTGCGCCGCTTCGAGGTGCCGTTCAAGCGTCCCGACGGCGGCGAAGGCACCAGCCAGGTCCTGCTCGCCCCCGTGCGCGAAGCTGGGCGCATCCCGAAGGTCCTGGCGCTGGTCCGCGACATCACGGATCAGCGGCGCGCTCAGACGCAGCTGCAGCAGGCCGAAAAGCTCGCCGCGCTGGGACAGCTCGTGAGCGGCGTCGCGCACGAGATCAATAACCCCGCTGCGATCATTTCCGGCTTCGCGCAGACGCTGCTGCTCGATCAGCTCGGCCCCGACCAGCGGGAAACGGTGCAGATGATGTACGACGAGGCGACGCGCATCGGCCGCATCACGTCGAACCTGCTCGCGTTCGCGCGCGCGGGCAGCAAGCAACGGACGCTGGTCGAGCTCAACGAGATCGTCCGCCGCACCTATGCACTCCGCTCCTATCACCTGACCACGCTCAACATCACCGTGAATCTCGATCTCGATGACGCGAATCCCAAAACGTGGGCGAACGGATCGGAAGTGCAGCAGATGCTGCTCAATCTGCTGATCAACGCGGAGCAAGCGTTGACGTCGGTGTCGGGACGTCGCGCGATCACGATCCGCACGGCCGTTGCCGGTGAAGACGGCGTTTGGCTGCAGGTCGCCGACACCGGACCGGGCATCCCGGTGGACATTCAAGAGAAGATCTTCGATCCCTTCTTCACGACCAAACCCGAGGGCATGGGCACCGGACTCGGACTGTCGATCTGCTACGGCATCGTGCATGACCACGGCGGCCGCATCTCGGTCGATTCGGTGCCCGGGCAAGGGGCCACGTTCACCGTCACGCTGCCGCGCGACGCGCGCTCGCGCCAGCGCTCGACGCCGGCTCCGATGGAGATTCCGGAGGAGGCCCGTGCGCTCGACGGCAAGCTCTCGGTGCTGCTGGTCGATGACGAAGAAGGGCTGCGCCGCGCCGTCGTGAATTTTCTGAACCGGCGTGGCATGCACGTCGTCGCGGTGGAGGATGGCAGCGACGCCTTGCGCGTGCTGCGGCGCGAGCGGTTCGATGTGATCGTGTCGGACGTGCGGATGCCGGGGATGAGCGGAGGGGAATTTCTGGAACGCCTGCGCCGAGAGTATCCCGCCATGGTCAAGCGGCTGATCTTCACCACCGGCGATACCTTCGCGAGCGACACATCGACGTTGATCCGCGAGGCCGGCGTGCCGGCGCTGGTCAAACCGTACGATTTTTCCAAGCTCGAAACCGTGCTCCGCCATGTCGCCGAGGAGGCTAGAACCTCGGCTTGAGCTTGACCTCCAACCCGTCGCGTCCAATCCCGGACGCGGTCGGTGCCAGGCTGAAGCGGACCGGGTCCGCGTCGACGGCGAGCGCATCCAGGACGCGCTCGTCGACCGTCAGCTCGTAATCTCCCGGCTTCACCCCCATCAGATAGAACCCGCCGTCGTTGAAGGTCACCAGCGAGCGCTGTATGCCGCGGCGGCGGTCGGTGAGCACGAGCGTCACGCCGCCGACCCCCGCCCCGCTCCGGACCACGCGACCTTCGATGACCCCCGCCTCCACGACCGGGATGTCGAGATTCCGGAACCGGTTGGGGCCGGGCACGATGCTCGTGCGCGCAAACAGCGGGACGAGCAGCGGCGATTCGAGCGACAGCGAGTCGATGCTGACCATGACCGGCTCGAAGGGTACCAGATCCCAGACCCGATAGGCGCCGGTGGAGTCGGTGCGCGCGGACAACGAGCCGATCAGGACGCGTGCGTTGCCGATCGCCGGCTCACCCACGTCGCGGATACCATTGGCGTTCACGTCCACGAACACGTGCCCCGACAATCCCGAGCGCTCCAGCGCAGGTCCGGGTGCGACACCGAGCCGCGCCGTGCGGCGATCCCAGAGTACCGACCCTTGCAGGAATTGGGTCGCGCTGACCGGCTGGCCCGGCGGCGCGGAAACCGACGTAACAGCGCGCAGCGCGGAGAAGTACGACGTGATGGTGACCGTATAGGTGAGCCCGGCGTCGCCACGCTGCCAATTCGCGCCGAGCTCGAGCCGGACGCCGCGCGCGATCGGGTGGGCCGCGAATGCCGACCACGACACGAGACCGGCGCGGCGCTCGAGCTCGGTGTTGGTGCGCAGCAGCATCTGACCGAGGAACGCACCCCACGTGGCCTTCGGCACCATGAACGTCGAGACGCCGGCGAACTCGCCGCTTCCTCCACTGCCCGCCACCACCGGCCCCCGCTGCGTGCGCACATAGGGTAGCACGCGGAGCTGATCGGTCTGGATCGAGGCGCCCAAGCGCGAGCGCGTCACGGTACCGGCATCGCTCACGATGCGATCCAGGCGCCCCTCGAAAAAGAAGAACCCGTGACTCGTTTTGGGCCGCCAGAAACCGTTCACGGTCATCTGATTCCGCAGACCTGGCAGGGCCAGCACGGACGCCGAGTCATGCGCGAAGTGGTCGTACTCCCCTTCGAGCCGCAGATCGACGGACGGCTCATAGCGGAGCGCGCCGCGCGCGAGGGCGCCACCCACGACTTCACTTTCGAGCGCCCAGGCGTTGCTGGGGTTGCCGACGAGCGCCAGATACGGATGCGTGCGATCGGCCAGCGAGTCGCGCCAGTACTGATCGATCCCGCCCTGGAGCGTCCAGCGTGCGGTCACGCCGTAGCGGAGATCGGCGTTGGCCGTCGCATTACAAATGAAGGTCGGCTGCGGGCAGCGGCCACCGGACAGGCCGTACTCGAACCGGCGCGCGGGCAGCAGCTCGCTGAGAACGCGATACGTGCGATTGAACTCGCGGATTTCGCCGAACGGCCCGTAGGCGACGAAATCCACGGGATTCTCGCCGTAGCGAACCGGCAGATCGATCGCGAAGCCGCCGCTCGCGGTGGCAGAATCGAACGCGACCAGCTCACCGCCCCGGTATGCCTCCACGGACCATCCCGGCTCGAGACTCCCGGCGTAGCGGAGCGAGCCGACGAGCGACGGGCGGACGAACGGCGCGTTGGTGATCGCGACACCCTCGAGCGCACGCGACCGCGGGCCGGACGACGGCACGTCGCCGAGCCGCAGCTGCTTGACCCAACGATTCTCGCGCCAGACGCCGGTCCAGGACGCGTCGATGTGCACGCGACCGAGCTCGGCAGGTCCTACGCTCTGCCCGAGCATCTCGAGCGACCCGCCGCCCACGTCGGCCCCGAGGCCGAAGCCGTAGGTCGATCCCGCGAGCGGATCCGAGGAAGGGGAAAAGAGTGAATAGTCCACCACGACGCCGTCCCACGACGGCCGCTGCAGACCGAGCGTCACGTCGGGGCGCAAGCCGTCCGGTCGCCGCAAGTACGCCTCACGGGCCGCCTCGCGCCGCAAGCGGCGCGCGATCGGCAAGGGGCTGGGATCGACCACGGTCGAGCTCAGATCGGACCAGTCCACCACGAACATCACGCCCAGCAGGTCGCCCAACCGCTCGCTGCCGACATAAAGCTCGGGCGCGTCGTAGCGAATGAATTCGCGCTCGATGCGCACGTGACGGTCCCCGTACTCCATCGAGTCGCGGCGCGGATCGATCAGTATCGGGACGTTCCCGGGGTCGACTGTCGCCTCGAGCCGGCCCTCGGGCGTCAGGCGATGCCGGATCTCCGCCAGCTGGAAGAACTGCGACAGCGGCAGCAACACCTCGGAGCGGACGCGGTACGCCTGGACCGTCGTGCCGGTAATGCGGCCGAGGCGCAGATCGATGACCACGGGCTCCGGAGGAGCCGTGTCTTGCGGAGCCTGGTGGACGTGAAGCGCGGCCACCAACAGGAGCGGCGCCCGCGCGAGCAGCATGGCCTACTGGTAAACAAGCGACACGATGACGTTGCCCTGATAAATCCCGGGCTTCGCCGTGACGGCCGGCGTCACCGTGCCACCGATCCAGACATACATGTTGAAGTTGGGTGGAGGCCCGAGCCGGCCGACGGCGCCGACCGCGGGGTTGAATACGTTGCCGCCGACGGGATTGTTCGTCGCGCGGCGCCAGATTGCCGAGACGCCGCTGAACGCAATCGGCATCGTGGAGCCCGGCAAGGCTTGAATGTTCGTGAGCTGCGTCGGCAGCGTGAAGCTGATGATCACGAATGCATTGCCGCTGCCGCTCACCTGCCACTCACCGGCATTCGCCGCCGTGGGCAAGATCGTCGTCGGAACGCCTTTGATGACCGAGCCGAAGTTGAGGTCGCGCAGCGTCGCGATCGACATGCCGACGGTCACGACGACGGCGTCGGCCGAGACGGTCGAGCCGGCCTGCGCAGCGGCGCGTCCCGTCAGGCAGACGCACAGGGCGAACAGCAGCGAGCGTTTCACGGGATGACGAGCTGCACCGAGTCCCGTACCGCGGGAGCCTTGAGCACGACAGACGGATCGAGATCCTCGCGCTCGGCGACGACTTCATAGCGCAGCCAGTAGCGGCCGCGCTTCAGGCCAGGCTGCGGGATCGCGCTCGCGAGACGCGGCTGCATCGTGACATAGACGCCGATCGGCGAGGCGTAGGTCGTGACGAGCGAGTCGCCGGCGCGTTGCGTGACCGCGGCCCCCGTCGAGTCGACGAGGGTCTCGCGAATCATGCCGATGAACGCCGCGTTGCCGACACGGGTGAGTGTGCTGCGCGTAATCAACGAGTCGCCGACGATCCGGGCACTCACGCCGGACAGCGTGACCCGCGTGTTGACCGGACCCTTGCGGTAGTTGACGCCGATGATCGTCCGGACCTCGAGCTTGAGACCTACCTGAATCGCCGTCGTGTCGGAGACGCCGGTGATCGGCACGCTGCCCGCCTGCGCCGCAATCACGAGGCGCAGCCAGTACTCGCCGTCCGCGAGTCCCGCGGGCGGGCGCGCCAACAGGCGGACCGTCTGGCGCTCGCGTGGGCCCACCGTGAGGCGGCGCGGGAACGCCTGGATCCAGCTGAGCGCCGAGCTCGATGAATCCGCGAGCAGCGTGTCGAGCGCGATCTTGCCGGCCGAGTCGGTCGTCGGGTAGCCGAAGAGCGTCGAGATCGCGACTTCGACCGGCGCGGTGCCGGGATTGTAGAGCAGGACCGAGCCGCTGCGCAGGCGGTGATCGATGAACACCGCGTGCGGCGCGACCATGACGCCTTGCGCCGCCAATGACGCACTCGCGAGCGCGAGCATGCCGGCAACCCCGAGCGCGCGCATCACAGGTACGTCACAGTGAGGATGATCGTCCCGGTGTACGCGCCGGCGCGCTGGTTCGTCCCGGGATTCGCCGTGGCCCCGACGAAGACCGACACATTGCCATTATTCGGAAACGTGACGGTAGTCGGCTGCTTCGGGTCGAAGCCCACCTGACTCCCGATCGACTGAGTCGCCGAGAAGCCCGCGTCACTCGACCCAAACACGATGGGCATCAGCGCGCCACCAGGACCCGTCATGCGCAGCGGCAGGACGAATGACAGCAACACGGGACCACCTTTCGGGCCTTTGATGTCGAACTGGCCGCTGTTGGCGGGATCGGTGCGCAACACCACGCGCGGCACACCCGGCAGCACGGCACCGAACGTCACGCCGCGCACACCCGTGACGGTGAGCGGCTTCCCTTGCGCGGTGAGCGACAGCGGTACGCCGAGCACCATTGCGCCGATGAGGACCCACGATCCCCGTTTCATGTGTTTCATGCGTCTCCTTGCGACAGCGCCGGCAGAGGATATCGAATCCCCTGCCGGCGCGCCATCAGCTCGACGCCAATCCTCAGTCGCTTAGTAGACCACCGTCATGGTGATCGAACCAGTATAGACACCCGCCACCTGGTTCGTCGCCGGCTGCACCTGCGCGCCAACCCACACCCACAGCGCACCGGAGCCGTTCAGCGTCGGGGTCGCGCCGGACACCGGAGCGAACGCCGTACCACCGGTCTGCGCGTTGTTCTGCGCATGCACACCCGTGTAGCTCACGATCGGCATGGTGTTACCACCGCTCGAAAGCGTCGCGGGAAGCGTGAAGGACAGCGTGACAGGCGCATTCGCCTGGCCTGTGACGTCAAAGCGGCCGGCGTTCGACAGATCCGACGCGTTGATCGTCTTGTTCACGCCCGGGAACACGTTCCCGAAGCTCAACTGCTGGGCGCCAACCACGTTGATCGGCGTCTGCACGCTTGCCGTCGCCGTGATGCTGGCATTGTTCGTCTGGGCCTGGAGCGTGCCCGTCAAAACGAGGGCTGCGGCAACCAGGGTCAATTTGGTCATGCTGCTCATTTCGATGCTCCTGTGTTCGGTGTCGAGCTATTGGTCAGTCGGAGTGCCATTCGGCGCCTCCCAGCTTCGGATGCCATGTCAAAGCAAGGCTTATGCCAACCGACAATTTTCTCTGCACTGTCAAGTTTCTTGACGACTTCGGGGAGGAATTCGGAAACCATTATAGGAGTTTGACTTAGCACACGCAATACCGTCTCGGTGTACGAATCCTCGACAGTTGTCGCGACCGGACAACCACACCAACTATCGCGTATGTTATTGTGTGGCACACACTTCGCTCGTTACAATCGATCGGCACAATGCCTGCCCTAGTGAGCGGCGGAGATCAACGGCACTCACTCAGGGGAGCAGGCAATGCGGTTCGGACTCGTGGCGGTTCTGGTGGTTGGCGCGCTGACGCTGGTCGGGCGGGATGCAGAAGCCCAAGCTCGTGGCACCCTGCAAGCCACGGCGACGGTCGTCGATACGCGCCAGGGGTTCGAAGCTCTGTCGATTGTTCGCCAGACGGTTACGAATTCCCGAGTGGAGAGCCAGCACACTGTCACGACAGTGGCGCAGATCTCGACCCAGCGCCCTGCAGCTCAGCCGAGCACGATGGTCGTGACGGTCGATTTCTCGCGGAACTAGCTAACGACTGAACCGCAGGCCTGAAGACCCTCCTGTCGTTCGTACGACCGGCTGGACGCACCGCGAGGTCGTCTCGCATCCTGTAGGAAATGGACAACATCGCCCACTCGCTCGTCGGTGCCGCACTCGGGCGCGCGACGGCCGATCGGCACGTCGCGCGCGCCGCCCTCGTCGGCGCGATCGCCGCAAACATGCCCGACTGGGCGGAATTCTTCATAGGCTGTTGCGGCTGGTCGCACGCCGATTCTCTCGTGCGGCATCGCGGGATCACGCACGCACTCGTCGCCGCACCGTTCGAGATAGCTGCCCTTACGGTGGCGATCGGATTGCTCGCCCGCATCTGGATTCGCTGGCGCGGCCGCGGCTCCGTCCCCTCATGGCGCTGGCTCACGCTCTGCATCGGTGTCGCCTGCCTCAGTCACTTGTTCATGGATTGGCAGGGGTCCTACGGGTGGCGCCCATTCTTGCCCTGGAGCAACCACTGGTACTACCTGGACTGGGTCGCGATCGTCGATCCGTTCTTTTGGATCGTGCCGCTGGTGGCGCTGGCATGGGGCAGCGACCGCCATTGGCTGCCGCTCAGCGGTATCGTCGTACTTGGCGGCGCGATCACGGGCATCATCGTCTGGCGCTACGACATCGTCGCAAACTGGGTCCTCGTCTGCTATGCGGTCATCTGTGTCGTCGCGATCATCGGCTGGATTCGCTACTGGTTCGGCCCGGTGGACCGGCAGCGCCTGGCCGTCGCCGCGTTGCTACTCCTCGCGGCGTACACCGGCGCGCAAGGGATTGTCAGCGAACGCCGCCAGCGCGAGATCCGGCAGATTGCCCAGCGGCGGTTCGGGACCGCCGCGTCCTGGGCGGCGCTGACGAATATCGGCCAGCCGTTCACCTGGGAGCGGATCTACGCCAGTGCCGATACCGTCGCCAGTGACGACTGGGTGATCGCGCGGCAGCTGCAGCAACCGGCGGTGGCGCAGGCGATCACCGACACCCCTGATGGACGCGCCGTGGCCCAGTTCGCCCGCTTTCTCACCGCCGAAGTGGATACGACAGAACATGCGGTGTATCTGCGCGATGCGCGCTACGCGCGCGCGGGACGGAACGGCTGGGGGGTGATGCGGATCAGATTGAAGTGAACGTCAGACCGGAGCCCCGGCGGTCCTTCAGGTGCCGGCGGGGTTGGGGCGAGCGGCGCTCCACGCGGCTGCGGCGCTCGGTCCGCCCCCGCCGCTCGACGAGCACCGGGACCTGACGTCCACGGCGCTCCACGACGCGACGATCGAGCCCCGAGCGCCGCTCGGGCCGCACGCGCCGTTCCACTTGATGTCGAATTGGACGAGGGGAATGAGAATGCTGCTCGCTGTCCATCCAAGTGAATCTGGGGGGTTACGGAGGTTCGTGCCACCCGAAACGTCGCACTACATTTGTCGCCCGTGACCACACCCGATCGCCGTTCGCCTGTGAATGTGACGGCCGTCACCAGCTCGCCAGCGCAAACGCCGCCCGCCGGACTGCTCGACGACGTGGTGCGGGCGCTGGAACCTGAATACCGGCTCGACAATCTGGTCGCGTTCTCGGCCGAACGCGTCTTGTATCACGCCTGGGATCGCGTGTTGAAGCGTCCCGTCACGATCCGCGTGCACCTCGCCCCCGATGCGGCGGCGGGCCCCGGCCGCGCCTGGTTCATGCGGGAGACGGAAACGCTGGCACAGCTCGACCATCCGGCCATCCGCCACGTCTACGCCGCGGGCGAGATCGCGACGTTCGCATATCGGACGGCGAACTGGATCGAGGGGGAGAGTCTCGCCGATGCACTCCGGCGCGGTCCGCGTCCGATTCCGCAGTGCATGTCCCTCATTCGAGACCTGCTCGCCGCGCTCGAGCACGCGCACGCGCACGGGATCATCATGCGTCGCGTTGTACCATCGACCCTGATGATCAATAGCGGCGGCCAGGGTGTCATCACTGATCTGCGGTTTTCGAACTGGTGTCTCCCCTATCTCCCACCGATGGCCCCCGACGATCCCGGCGCCGCGTTCATGGCACCCGAGGTGCGGACCGGAGACGCGGGCGACCCGGCGAGCGACGTGTACACGGTGACCGCGAACATCTACGCGGCGCTCACCGGCAGCGCCCCGGACGCCGACCCGGCGCAGATCGTGCCGCCGCGGCAGCAGCGCCAGGCGATCCCCGCAGCAGTGGAGCGCGTGATCGTGCGCGCGTTGTCGCGCACGCCGAAGGACCGCTACTACACGGCGACGGAAATGCTCGAGGACTTCGTGAGCGACGCCGGCACGTTCCAGGTGCTCGCCGCGGCGCCCACGGTCACCGAGTCGGGCTTCGAGCGGCGCCTACGGCGGGCGCTGGGCGACGATTATGAGCTGCTCGAGGAAATCGGCGCGGGCGGATTCGGACGCGTCTATCGCGCGCGCGATCTGGCGCTCGAGCGCGACGTCGCGATCAAAGTCCTGCATCCGGCGCTGACGGCGGATCCCGGCGTAATGGAGCGGTTCCGGCGCGAAGCGCAGCTGGCCGCGCGACTCCGGCACCCCAACATCGTCAGCATCCTCGACATTATGGGCCGCGCCGGACTCACCTGGTACACGATGGAATACGTCCCGGGCTCGAACCTGGCGCAGGTCATTCAGCGGCACGGCCCCTTTTCACTCGACCAGGCCGAGCGCCTGCTCACCGAAGCCCTGTCGGCACTCGAGCACGCGCACAACCTCGGCTTGATTCACCGCGATCTGAAACCGGAGAACATGCTGATCGAACCCGACGGCCGGCTCCGCATTACGGACTTCGGGCTCGCCCTCGCGTTGCGCGGGGGTGCGCGGTTCGGCGGAGCAACGTCGCGGAGCGGGACGCCGCAGTTCGCCGCGCCAGAACAGCTCCTCGGCGAGCGGGTAGACCAACGGGCCGACTTGTATTCTCTCGCGGCTGTGGTCTATTTCGCGTTGTTGGGCAGGCCGCCGTTCACCGGCAAGACGCCGGAGCAGATCCTGGCGCGGCAGACGACCGACGATGTTCCGTCGCTCGGAGCCGAGCGCAAGGACGTGCCGCGCGAGCTGGAAGAGGTGCTGCGGCGCGCGTTGCGCAGCGAGCCTGCCGAGCGGTTCCACTCCGCGGGCGCGTTTCTGCATGCCGTGAGGGGCGCGCTCGGGGGATTTTGGCGGCGACTGGCCGCCCTGTTTCGACCGGAGAGCTAACCACCGGAGGATCTCATGCGTGTGTGCTACGGTTTGTTACTTGCGTCCATTGCCGCGTGCGGCTCGAGTACGTCCTATTCGAGCAATCCACCGCCGGCACCACCGCCGGCGCCGCCACCGGCCCCCAGTACCGTGTTCGTCGAAGTCTCCGAGTTCAAATTCGCCCCTGACACGGTGAGGATCAAAACGGGCATCCCGGTTCGGTGGACCAATGGAGGCACACTCGGGCATACCGTGACTTCCGACAGCGCGGGCCTGTTCACCAGTGGCCTGAATCCGGGAGGAGGCTCGCAAGATCCATACGGTATGCCGGCCACGGGGACGACCTACGACCGGACATTCTCGGACCCGGGGACATTCTCGTATCACTGTTCAAACCATCCGCAGATGAAAGGCGTCGTGATCGTCTCGCCCTAGCGCCAGCGGAAGATCTTCAGCGCAATCACGAAACTCACGGCACCCCACGCCACGACGATGGCGATCGGGGTGCCGAGTGTCACTAGCCCCGAGCCGTCGATCATGACGGCGCGAAGCGCATCGTTCAGCGCCGTAAGCGGCAGCGCTTTCACGAACGGAATCATGGCGTTGGGGAATCGGGAATAGGAGAAGAACGTCCCCGAGAGGATCCACATCGGGAGCATCACGAGGTTCATCAGCCCCGACACGCCTTCGATCGTCTTGGCGCGACTGGCTACCAACAGACCCAGCCCCGCGAATGCAAACGAGCCGAGGACCGTGATGCCCGCGAGGGAGACAAGCGAGCCTCGGACCGCAACCCCGAACAGCAGCCAGCCGAACCCCACCAGCGCGACGACTTCCACGATCAAGAACACGAGCCGCGAGAGAATGAAGCTCAACAGGTAATGGCTCTTGCGCATCGGCGTGGCCATGTAGCGCTTGAGGAGCTTCCGTTGCCGCGCCTGGACCACCGAAAACCCCACGCCCCAGATCCCGCTGCCCAGCAGGTTCATCCCCAAGAGGCCGGGAATCAGGAAATCGATATAGCGGGAGCCGGGGGCCACGGCGCGGTCGTCACGCACGGGCACCAGATCCTTGCGCCCCCGCGCGCGCTGCACGACGTCGTCCACCTCGAGACGCGCGAGCCCGCTCTCAGTGCGGGTCGAGTCGTAGCGATAGACCACGGGGTCACCCGGCAGCACCAGCAGCGCGACCCGTCCGTTCTTGAAGCGCAGACGCGCGGTCGCCGTGTCCAGTACGGTGGCAACGAGCCGGGGCGAGGAGTCGAGCGTCGCCGCCAATGCGGTGTCGCCCGGACCCGCCACCACGCCGATCTGGAGCTGCCCCGGCCCGGTGTTGCGGAAGGCGAGACCGAGGGCGAAGGCGAGCACGATCGGAAAGCCAAAGACCCAAAACACCGCCTCCGGCTCGCGGTAAAACTCGCGCATCCGCGAGAGCGCGAGCTGGTACATCGGATGCTCACGTATCACGGAGCTGCCGTCCCGTGAGCGCGACGAAGACATCGTCGAGCGAGGCGTGATGCGTGGTGAGCAGCGACAGCTCCACGCCGCGCTCTTGGAGCAGCGCGAGCAACGCGGGGAGGGCGCGGTGCAGCTCTACGACCGTGAGCGAGACTCCGTCGGGACCCGTCCGCACTGCGGACACACCCCCCATTTGTCGCAAGACGTCGACCAGATCGTCCGCAATCCCGCCCTCCGTCAACGCGAAGTCCACCACGTGGTCCGCGCCCAGCGACGCAATCAGCTCCTTGGGAGTTCCCTGGGCGATGATCTTGCCGTGATCCATGATCGCGACGCGGTCGCAGAGGCGCTCGGCTTCCTCCATGTAGTGCGTCGTGAGCAACACCGTGCCACCTTCGGCGCGGAAGCGGCGGATGATCTCCCACAGCTGGCGCCGCGATTGCGGATCGAGTCCGGTCGTGGGCTCGTCGAGGAAGAGCAGCTCGGGTTTGCTCACCAATGCGCACGCGACCGCGAGGCGCTGCTTCTGCCCGCCTGAGAGCGTGACGACGCGCGCCGTGCGCTTCTCTTCGAGCTCTACGAGCGCGAGGACTTCATCGACCGTGTGCGACTGCTGGTAGAACGATCGGAACAGCGCCAGCACTTCGCCGACCTGCAGCTTGTCGGCGAGCTGCGTCTCCTGCAGCTGAATGCCCAGGCGCTCGCGGAGGGCCCGCCCCGCCGCGCCCTCGCGCCACGGCGTGCCGAGGATCTCGACGACGCCGGAGTCGGGTAGCGTGAGGCCCTCGAGGATTTCGATCGTGGTCGTCTTGCCGGCGCCATTCGGGCCGAGCAGCCCAAAGCATTCGCCCGCCTGGACGACCAGATCGAGCCCCGCAACCGCGACGACGTCATCGAACCGCTTCGCGAGCGCGCGACAATTGATCGCTACGATGGTTCGTTCTCTTTTTTGTCTTTGTCTTTGTCTTTTTCGGGCGACACTTCGTGGGCCGACTTGAGCGCCTGATCGAGCTGTATCATCATGCTATTCACGCCATCCGCCAGCGCGCGCATCTTCATGTTGAGCCCGGTCCCGGCGCGATTCGCGATGATCGCCAGTTGACCGGCCACGTCCGGCAGCGTGCCGAGATTCGCCGTGAGGGCGCGTTGACGCATGTGGGAAAGCTCGCGGGCGATGCTCCCGCAGATGTTGTTGAGAATCTTGGGCTTCGCGGCGCGGTTCGCTTCCAGCTCGGCGACCAGCTTCCTCACGTGATCCACGGTCCGCACGTAGCCCTGCAGCTCCTCGATGCGGCGGATCTGGTTCGCCGTCTGCTTCTGTACCACCCTAGTTTCTCGGCCCCAGGGCGTCGGTCCGGGCGTGGCCATCGACCAGGGACAGCGGCGTCACACCCAGCAGCACACCCAGCGTCGGTGCGATATCCACCGTATTCATGCGGCCGGCAAACGCACCGCGCCGCACGCCGCGACCCCAGAAAATGATCGGCACGTGGGAGTCGTCGTCCGACGGCTGCCCGTGCATCGCGATAGGCAGGTTCGGGATGTCCCAAACCGATCCCGGCTGCAATGTCACGGTGAGCACGACGCCGGCATCCGGCGGCAGCTGATGGATCCAACGCCGCGCCACGGGATCGGACGCCGTGTCGGCGCGCCCGAGATCGGCGGGCTTGATCACGCGCGCCACACCCGGCACGCGGACGATCCGCGCGACGAGCGCATCGAGCACGCTGTCGGTCTTGACACCCAGCGCGGCCAGGCGGCCGTTGTCGCGCAGGAACAACATCCCGGTGTCGAAGTCGAGCCAGGCGCGCGGCGGTGCTCCCGCACCGGCAACACGATCGAGATCGCGGTTCACCGCGGTGATCATCGTGTCCAACAGCACGCGGTAGGCCGCCCCGCCCGTTTTCGCGCGCGTCCGCTCCGGGTATGAGGTCACGCCGTGATCGGCGGTGAGGACGACAACGACATTGTCGCGCCCCACGCGATCGGTGAGCCGCTTCAGGAACCACCCGAGATAGCGGTCGAGCCGCAGCACCTGATCGTGGATTTCGCGCGAGTCAGGACCATAGGCGTGACCGACGGCATCGGTCGTCGAAAGGCTGACAGCAAGCAGATCCGTACCCTTACGGCCCAGCCGCAGCGCCTCGAAACCATCCAGCGCGAACAGCAGCGTGAGCGAATCCATCGCGGGCACGCCTGCGATGGCTAACGAGGCCTGAATGCTGTCGGCGGGAAGCCGGTGCGGGAAAGCGATGTCGTTGCCGCCATTCTCCCACGGCTCGTTGTCCGGCTCTTTGTAGAGGCTGTCGGGAAGCAGCAATGTCCAGGTCGTGCTCGCAGCCTTGAACGGCAACCGGCGCGCGTTGAACGCCTGCACCCATGACGGCAGCGTGTCGGCGTAGTAGCGGCTCGTCGTGAACAGGCCGGACTGGTACCAGTACACCTGCTCCTTGGCCCGTCCCAGGGGAAGAATTGCACCGCGGTCCTTCCGGCTGACCGACAGCGCCCGCGTGGTCGGATCGGACGCCTTCAGCCAGTCGACCAAGGTCGTCCCACGGAAACGCCGCGGCGACGCGCCGGGACCGGTGGTCCGGAGCAGCGGGGCCAGCGAGTCCTGCACGCCTTCCGAGTTGCGGATGATACCGGTGTGCGCGGGCCACATCCCTGAGAGGATGGTCGAATGCCCGGGCGCGGTTTCCGTGATCGCGTGATCCTGGTATGCCTCGGTGAAGAACGCGCCTTCGTTGGCGAGCTGCGCCAAGCCGCCGGTGAGCTGACTTTTCCAGCGCGTGAAATAATCGGGCCGCAGCTGATCGACGGTGATCACCACCACCAGCTTCGGACGGGGGGGCGGCGGCACTGGAGGTGGTACGACGAACCAACTGAACAGCGTGAGAAGGGCGGCGAGGTTCATGGCTGAGAAACTAGCGGCGCCGGCGCCTCCTCGCGAATCTGCAGCGTGAGATACATCACCAGGACGATGATCCCCGCGGAGATGAAAAATGGAATGTGCTGTCCCAGTTCCTGGTACGCGCCGCCCGCGTACACGGGGCCGACGATCGCCGCGAGGCCGCGGTAGGTCTGCTGCACGCCGAGCGTCAAACCGATCTCATCGTGATGCGCGCGATGGCTGACGAGCGCCGAGTTGGCCGGAAACAGCAGCGCGGTACCGAGCGGCAAGAGGATTTGCGCCAGCACGAACAGCGTCAGCGTCGGCGCCAGCGGCACGAGAATGAATCCGGCGAACAGCAAGAGCGTCCCGACTTGCATCGTGCGCACTTCGCCGAGTCTGGCGTTGAACCAACCGACGGGCGCCGTGCGCATCAGGACGCCGACGGCGCCGAACACCATGAAGAAGAACCCGATCTGGTCCGCCGTGATCCCGAATCGGTCGTGCAGGTACAGCGAGAAGATCGGCGGGAGCGCGTTGAACGCGAGCATGGCGAGCGCGTAGATCCAGATCAGCAGTGATACGGGGCGCGTGGGATCGGCAATCACGCGCGCGGCGGGCTGGACGATGTTCCGCACCGCCTCGCCCAGCGTCACGGAGCGTCGCGGCGCGGCGGCTGCCGTGCGGTCGACTCCGGCTTGCGCCCAGCGCGACTCGGGCAACCACTTCCACGCAAACGCCACGTTGATCAAGACCAGGGCGCTCGCAAACAGTCCGGGGGCCGCCTCGCCAAAGCGGTGCATGAACGACCCGATCGCGGGACCGACAATGACGCCCGCGCTCGTTGCGGCGGACAACCAGCCCAGGGCCTTCGCGCGCTCCCGCGGGAGCATCGCGTCCGCGACATACGCTTGGACGACGCCCGTCGTCCCGCCGCCCAACCCTTGGACGAATCGGGACACGAAGAGCAGCCAGACGGTGTGCGCGAACCCGAAGACGATGTAGGCGAATGCCGAAGCACCGAGGCCGACGAGCAGTGCCGGCCGCCGCCCATAGCGGTCGGAGACGTATCCCCAGACGGGGGACGACACGAGCTGGGCCACGGGGAACGAAGCCGCGAGCAGACCCACGACCGTCGCCGTGCTCCCAAGGTTGTTGGCGTACAGCGGGAGCAGGGGCCAAATGATCATGAGTCCCATCATGTCCACGAACGCGACGAGCATCAGGACCGCGAGCCGCTTCATCGTCTCGCTCCCACGCCGAGCACGATCGCGCTGACGACCATCAACACGACGCCGAACGCCGCCGCCACGCCGGTTTCGGCAAGCCGCAGGCTCGACAGGATTTCGATGGACACGGGGCGCGTCTCGTAGGTGTAGAGGACGATGGACGCCACAATGTCCCCGAGGGCGGCGACGAACGCCAGGCTGGCACCCGCCATGAGCCCGGGCTTGAGCTGCGGCAACGTCACGCGCACCAGGGTCCGCCAGCGGCCGGCGCCGAGGCTGGCCGCCGCCTCCTCGAGCGCCGGATCGAGCTGCCGATACGCCGCCAGAATGCCGCGACCCGTGAGCGGCAACCCGCGCACCAGATAGGCCAGCGGCAGAATCAGCGCGGTACCGACCAGCACGAAGCGCAGCTGCAGCGGGGCGTGGACGCTGAACGTGATCGCGAGCGCGATCCCGAACACGGTGCCCGGCAACGCCCAGGGCAGCGCGAGCAACGCCTCGATCGCGCGCCGCAGCGCGACGCGGCGCCGCACGACGAACCAGCCGCCGGCCAGCGCGAGCGCGACGGCGGCGGCAGTGCTCGCGGCCGCCATCCACAGCGAGTTGAGCATCGGACGCAGCCGCTCCGCTTCGGAGAACAGGCGGCGGTAGTTGTCGAGATTGATCACCGGCGGAAGAATTTCCGTCGTCCAGGCGCCGTACGGCACGAGGGAAACGAGCGCGAGCGTGAGATGCGGCAGCAGCAGGAGCACGGCGAGACCCCAGCCAAGACCCGCCGTGAGTATGCGCACACTCCGGCGCCGGATCGGCCGCGGCCGCGGCGCGATGCCCTTCCCCAGGGCGACCAGGATGTCATCCCCTTCGGTGCGGCGCAGGATCACGAGACCGATCACCGCGACGAGCGCGAGCGCCACAGTTTCGACCATCGCGAGCGGCAAATCGCCGTTCAGCTTGGTCGCGACGATCTGCGTCGTCATCACGCGGAATCCGCCACCGAAGATGTACGGCGCGCTGAACGATCCCAGCGCCGTCATGAACGTCAGCATCGCCGCCCCGACGAGCGACGGGCGCAACAACGGCACGATCACGCGCCACAGCGTGGCCCTTCGGTCTGCGCCCAGGGCCTGCGCCGCTTCCAGCATCGAGACGTCGAGCTTCGCCAGGCCGGCGCGGGTGAACAGATAGAAGTAGACGTACATCGAGTACGCGTGGACGAGCAGAATCGCGGCCGGCCCCTGCAGCCGCCACGGCGCGCTCTCCAGGTGCAGCGCCGCCTGCACCGCGCGGGCGATGAAACCGGACTCGCCGTACAGAAAGAGAAAGGCGATCACACCCACCAGCGGCGGCAACACCACCGGCAGCGCGACCAGCGAACCCAACGTCTTGCGACCCGGGAAGTCGAACCACTCGAACAGAAAGGCCAGTGGAATCCCGATCGCTGCAGCGAGCACCACGCTCAGCAGCGAAATCCACACGCTCGCCCAGAGCGCCGCCCACTCACCAGGCCGGCCCAGGAAGGCACCGATAGCCGTCTTGTCGGCCGCGGCCCCCGCGACGACGAGAATCGGATAGATCACGATCCACGCGAGGATGAGCGTGAGCGCCGCAGCGGCCAGCTCGGACCGACGGAGGCGCATCACAACGCGATCACCCGCGTCGCTTCGACGTACACGCGCTCGCCCACGCGCGCCGCGTCGGGCTCGGCCAGCACTTCAAACCGCTGGTGGTCGTCGCCCTCTATAAGAAAGAAGGCGCCCGCGCCGACGTAGCGGCGCTCCCGCACCACGCCGGGCAGGCCGGCGTCCGCAAACCGCAGGCGCTCGGGCCGCACGACGAGCACGCTTTTGCCGTTGCTACCCAGCGCGCGCGCGGCGTCACCGCGAAACACGTTGGCACGACCCACGAACGTGGCGACGAACAGATTCGCGGGATGTTCGTACAGCGCGTCTGGGGTCCCCGCCTGCTCGAGCCGGCCCTGATTCAGGACGGCGATGCGGTCGCCGAGGTCGAACGCTTCTTCCTGCTCGTGGGTCACGAAGACCGTCGTGATTCCCACCCGCTTGATCACCTCGCGCAGCTCGTGGCGCGTGCGCTCGCGCAACGCGGGATCGAGGTTGGAGAGCGGCTCGTCCAGGAGCAGCACACGTGGCTCGGGCGCGAGCGCGCGCGCCAGCGCCACGCGTTGCTGCTGCCCGCCCGACAGCTCGTGCACCTTGCGCCGCTCGAATCCGGCCAGATCGACGAGGGTGAGTGCTTCGGAGATCTTTTGCTTTACCCGTCCCGCGTCCCCCTTCCCGCTTCCCTGCAATCCAAAGGCGACGTTCTCACCGACGTCGAGGTGCGGGAACAGCGCGTAATGCTGAAACACCATCCCGAATCGCCGCCGCGCCGCAGGCAGCGTGGTCACGTCCTCGCCGGCGACGACAATCCGGCCGCCATCCGCCGTCTCGAACCCGGCCAGGAGCCGCAGCATCGTCGTCTTGCCGCTGCCCGACGGGCCGAGCATCGCGAGGATCTCACCGCGGGCAATGTCGAGCGTGATCGGACCGACGGTGACGTCGTGACTCCAGCGTTTTTCGATCGCCTGAATACGAAGGAAGGGCTCGCTCAACGGCTGGAGCCTCCACCGGTTCCGCGGACGTGCTGGTCCCACCACCGCATCCACTCGGGGCCGCGCTGTGCCACGAGGTTCCAGTCGATGTCGGCGACGACCATGCGGCGGCGCACGTCGCGGACCCAGTCGGGGAGCGAGTCGGCGGGGAGATCCTGGCGCGCGGGCACGCGGAACACCTCGCGCGCGGCCGCAAGCTGCATTTCCACGCTGCCGACGAAGTCGACATACGCGCGCGCCGCGGCCAAATGCTTCGCGCCGCGCACGACAGCGATGCCGTCCTCGATTGCGACCGTGCCGCTGCGCGGAAACACGTAGCCGATCGGCATGCCGCGGCGCCGGCTGATCAGAACGTCCGGCAAATCCCAGATCGTGACCAGGCCCTCCTGCCTCGCGATCTTTTCGCTGATCAGGGCCGGATTCTGCTCGTAGACCTTCGTCTGCCCGTCGAGACGGCGCAGCCACGCAAATCCCGCCCCGGTGTCGCCGGTTTGCTTGATCCCGCGCGCGATGATGACGCCGAACACGGCCCGCATCGTGCCGCTCGCGAGCGGATCGCGAATGATGATCTTCCCTTTCCACTTGGGATCGAGCAGGTCGTCCCAATCCTGCGGCGCCTCGGCGGCCGACACGACCTTCTCGGCGTAAAGAAAAACCGCCGGTGTCTCGTACGCCGCGAGGTAGCAATCGCCGGCGCCGCGGCCGCGCGCCGCGATCGCATCGGCCCAGACCGGGCGATGGCAGTCGAGCAGCGAGTCGCCCGCGGCCTGGGCGAGAATCAGCGACGGACCGCCGAACCAAACGTCGGCCTGCGGATTGGCGCGCTCGGACCGCACGCGGTCGTAGACATCCTGCGACCCCATGTCGAGCCAGCGGACGTCGATGTCTGGGTGGAGTGCTTCGAATCGTGTTTCGAACAGGGTGAGGAGGTCGCGGCCGTGGGGAGAGTAGATGACCAACGGGGTGCGGTGATCCCGGGAACATCCCGCCACCTGACAGATCAGCACCCCGATCGTGATCGTGCGTCGTACGTCGTGCGTCGTGCGTCGGAAGACCGCGCGCAGTCCACGCACGACGTACGACGCACGACGCACGGTCTTACGGAACATTCCGTCGCTTCAAACCGAGCAGATTCACGAACAGCCGATACGCTCCAGGCACACCTGCCGGCAGCTGGCGGAAGAAACTCAGTCCCGTGTAGACGTACGTCCCGCGGCCCAGTGGCGCGATCAGCAATCCACCTTTCAGCTCGCCCGGCGGGTTGGGCGGCGGATCGTGCGTCTCGAGCACCGGCACGTACGTCGTGTCCCAGCTGCGCGCGAAGTACAGCCCGCGCTCCTGCACCCAGCCCCGCCAGTCGTCGGGCCCGATCGTGTTGGGATAGCGAAAGACGGAATGCGCCGGGTCGACCTCCGTCACCGGGGCGTTCTCGTCGGTCACGCGATCGTGCGGGCGCGCGATCGTGAGCGGATACGGTGCAAATCCGCCGTCCACGAACGGGTACTGCTGATACTGGACGATCACGAGGCCGCCGTTGCGCGCATAGTCGAGCAGCCGGCCGTTGTTGGCGACCAACGCGGGCTCCGTTTCGTAGGCGCGGCTGCCGATCACGACGGCATCGAACCGCGACAGATCGCCGCGCGCCAGCGAATCGGCGCTGATGAGCTCGAGCGGCACACCGACGGCGAGCAACGCTTCCGGAACGCGGTCGGCGGCGCCGCGCACATAGCCGACGCGCGTCAGTGCGGGGAGCGCGACGCGCGCGACACGGATCTGCGCCGTCGCCGGCCGCGTCAACGCGCGCGGCCGGATATGCGGATAGTCGATGATCTCGAGCCAGCCCCCGCCCCCGCCCGTGCCGGCGCGGAGGTCGAATGTCCCGGGCTTGAGACTATCCGCCGCGGGAGGCGCCACACTCACGACGACGCTCTTCGTCTCGTCTTCGCGCGTGAACGAGAGGCTCTCGGGCGACACTGCCGGCCAACCGCGGGGCGTGGTGACCGCCGTGCGCATCGTCGCCGGGCCGCGCGCGCGGTTCGTCACCGTGAGCATGAAGTGGCGCGGTTCGAGACTGCCGCCGTCGATCGGCCAGAGCAGCTCGTCGGGACTGACGGCGACTTCGACATCGCGCGTCACGAAAATCGGGCGCCGGACCTCGCCGATCGCCTGGTCGCGATAGCGATACACCACTTCGCGCGTAAGCGTGACGGGCTCGCCGCCGATCAGGAACCGCACCCGCGCGGTGACGGGCGGCGGTTCGAACGGCAGGCCGCGGACCTCGGGCGGCACGGCGGACCAATCATACAAGCCGCCGCGATTGGTCAGCGGGCGCCGCAGAAAATACGGCTGGGTCCGCTCGGCATCCTTCGCGACGGTCAGGACGAAGCGCCGGGTCAAGAGAGTTCCCGGGGCAACCGTCGGTGCGCCCAGCTCCAGCCGTTCGAGCGACCAGCCGGTCGGCGCCGCGACGGTGATGCTGTCGATCTTCACGGTGCTGTCGCCCGCATCCCACACCGAGACCTCGATTTGGAGGCGCTCACCGGGGACGACGATTCCGTCGTCCGCCGTGCCGTCGATCGTGACGCCGGCCGCCGTTGCGATCGCGCGATCGAGCAGGCCGCGCTGCACCGAGTCGGCGGAGCCGAGGAGGCGCGAGGCCCGGAGCAAGTACGGGAGCGTCGCCGCGGGACGCCACGGATTCAGTGCCGCCCGCGCGGAGTCGATGAGCGCGGCATACCCCGTGACGTGAATCACCGTATCGACGCCGGCGAACATCGAGGACTCGGCACCATTGGCGCCGCTCCCCTGAGCGGATTTCGTCGCGATCAACGCCACGCCAGAGGTCGCAGGACCGGCGCGCTGCAGCTGCCCCATATCCTGTGAGCGGTGCCGGCTGCGGCTCGCCATCGCGATCTGGAAGAAGGATTGCCCGCCAATCGGATCGAGCGTGCCGGTGGGCAGCGTGAGGGTGGTCGCGGAGGGGTCGCCGCGGGTCGAGCGATAGAACTTCTGTGGCCCCCCCCCGCCGGCCGAGTCGCGCAGCAGGTCGAACGCCTGGCGCGCCAGAATCGCCGACACCTGGTGGTGACCATGGCCGTCGGCGGGCGTCCCCGAGAACACCGCGATGATGACCTGAGGCCGGAAGCGCCGGATCACGTCGACGACGTCTTTGAGGATCGAGTCGCGCGGCCAGAACCGGAACGTCTCTTCGGCGGTCTTGGAGTAGCCGAAATCGTAGGCGCGCGTGAAGAACTGGCGCGCGCCGTCGAGCTCGCGCGCAGCGAGCAGCTCTTCGGTACGAATGACCCCGAGCTCGGGGCCGAGCTCGGGGCCGATGAGGTTTTGGCCGCCTTCTCCGCGCGTGAGGGAGAGGTAGGCGGCCTGCGCGCCCATGCCGCGCGCCAACAGCACGAGCAGCTGCGTATCTTCGTCGTCGGGATGCGCGCCGATCATGAGGACGCGCTTGTTGCTGCCGAGCTGTTTGAGGGTACTGGCCAATGCGGCGACGCCGCCGGTGCCGGCAGGGGACATCTGCCCCCGACACACACCCGCGGCGCCGAAGCTCAGGAGGAGCCCGACGAGCAACGCTTTCACTATTGAGAAAGGTACACGGCGCCGCCCTTCATAACGAACTTCACTCGTTGCAGTTCCGTGATATCGCGCGTGGGGTCGCCCGCAACGGCGATAATGTCAGCGTACAGTCCGGGCGCGATGGCTCCGAAGTTCTGCTCCTGCCCGAGCAACGCGGCTGCCACCGAAGTTCCGGACTGAATCGCCTGCATCGGCGTCATGCCGTACTCCACGTAGTACTCGAGCTCCTTCGCCTCGTTGATCTCCGTCCACGGAAATCCCCCGACGTCGGTGCCGAGCACGATCTTCACGCCTTTGCGCAGCGCGTGACCGAACGCCTTGCGTTCGAGTGCGACGAGCGCGGGCCACACGCCGCCGCGCGGCACCACGTGCGCACCCACGGTCACCGTCGGGACCCAATACACGTTGTTGCGGACCATCACATCCATCAGCGAATCCGTCAGGCCGTCGCCGTGCTCGATCGAGTTCACGCCCGCCCGCAGCGCGGCGGCGATGCCGTCCGAGCCGATCGCGTGCGCCGCCACCGGCCGGCCGATGCGGTGCGCTTCGTCCACGATCGCCTTCGCCTCGGCGTCGGTGAAGTTGACCCAGCTGTGCAGCACGCTGTCGGGTGCGAAGTAGTAGCGCCGATCGCTGTAGTACTTGATCCAGTCGGCGCCGTGCCGCACCTGCTCGCGGACCGCGAGCCGCGCGTTGTCGACGCCGTCCACCGGCTGCACGCCGTGCGGCAGCTCGAGCTCCCAGTTGGTCGAGTTGATCGGATACATCCCCGTCGGCGCCATCGCCCGCGTCGAGGCGAAGACGCGCGGGCCCGGGATCTCGCCATTGTTGATCGCCAGCTTCACATCCACGTCCGCGTACATCGCCCCTTCCGTCTCGAGATCGCGGATCGCCGTGAAGCCGTGCTCGAGCGCGATCCGGGCGTTCCGAGCGGCGAGAATCGCGCGATAGGCAGTCGACTGCTTGAGGAGCTGGTCCTCGTAATCCTGGGACGTCACGTCCCCCTGGAGCAGCAGGTGGGTGTGCGCGTCGATAAGTCCAGGAAGCACCGTCATCTGGCTCAGGTCGATCACCCGTGCCCCGGACGCCCGCGCGGTGATCTGGGCCACGGGGCCGACGGCCAAAATCCTTTCGCCGGAAATGAGAATTCCTACATTGGTCTGCGCAGTGGCCGACCGGCCATCGATCAGGCGTCCTGCTTTGATCAGCACCTGCGGTGGCGGGGGGGCCGGGGTCTGAGCGTCGAGGGCAGGAATAACCAGGAGTACTGCGAGCAACAGCGCTGAACCGCGCATCGGAACGATCTCCAAGTCGAGGGCGCGGCAAATCTATCATCGAAGCCACGGAGGCGTACATGCCCGTCCTCGTGACCTGTGAATGCGGTACCTCTTACGATCTGAAAGACGAATTCGCCGGTAAGCTGGTCAAATGCCCCAACTGCGGCCGGCCGGCGCGAGCGCCGAGTGCGGCGACGACCGCGCCGAGCCAGGTCGATGCGGCGTTCGACCGCGACATCTTCCTGCTTCGCCAACAGATGTTGAAAATCTCCGAGAAGTACGACGTCGGCGACGAGCAGGGCAACAAGATCATCTTCGTCGAGCGGCCGGCCCACGCGCTCCGGAATATCGGTGCCGCGCTCGTCACGCTCGCCGGACTTTTCTTCGCCATGCCCGCGTTCATCGGGCTCATCGATGCCATGCCGCCCAGCACCCTCAAGACGATTGTCGGTATCGTCGGTGTGTTCGGGATTCTGTTCGGCTCGATCGCGCTGGGCATCGCGCTCTCGGTCAAGCGGCACGTCACGTTCTATCGAGATGAGACCAAGCGCGAAAAGCTGCTCGACATCCTGCAGGACAAGAAGTTCCAGCCGATCACGATGACCTACACCGTTCGCGACGCGCGCGGCCGGCGGCTCGCCAAGCTCGGCAAGAACGTGTTGTTCAACGCGTTTCGGAAACGCTGGTACGTCTGGGGACCGGATGGGCGCGTCAAGTTCCTCGCGAAG
>Ga0070694_100000140_pt1 | contig 36469 bp, 29 predicted proteins | sample KBSK1251metaG_FD_65470 | JGI IMG/M metagenome (GOLD analysis project Ga0070694, IMG submission 65470) | Corn, switchgrass and miscanthus rhizosphere microbial communities from Kellogg Biological Station, Michigan, USA - KBS K1-25-1 metaG | ecosystem: Host-associated > Plants > Roots >...
TCCCCGCCTGCGGCGTTGCTCCTCGGTCGAATATGCTGGATATTGTCCCTCGTCGCGCCTTGCAGGCGGGGCGCATCGTCGGTCTCGGCGTTAACAACACTTCGGTGACGCGACACTAGGCCGTCCGGGATCCCAGTCTGTAGACTCGAGGGCTGGCGCCGAACTCGGCGCGGAAGGCGTGGTTGAAATTCGAGACGTCTCCGAAGCCGGAATCGAACGCGACATCGGAAATTCGTTCCGGCCCAGCCGCCAGGCGCGTCGCCGCCGCGCGCAGCCGCAGCCGCCGGACGTACTGGTGGGGCGTCACGCCGGTCAGGTGCCGGAAGGTCCTCAGGAAGTGGTACGGGCTCAACCGCGCCTCCCGCGCAAGCGCCGGTAGGGACAGGCGGTCGCCTGGATCGCGGTCGATCCTCCGCACGGCCCGCGTCACGCGGGCTGTCGCGGCGGGGGACACCGCGGCCGATCCCGGCGCGAGGCCGCTCGCGAGCCGCAGGGCCCGCGCGGCCATCTGGAGGCTCAGCTCCTCCCAGGAGACGCAGGCCGATCCGGCCAGCCCGGCCAGGGCCCGCGCGACGACGGACGACATCGGACGCAGCGGCGGCAGCCGGAGAGGGTGAAAGAATTCCCGGACGCCGGAAGCCGTCCGGGATGCTCGGGCGATCCGGGAGCGCGCCCCGCCGGCGGCGTCCGCGGCGAGGTCCTCGAAGTAGTCCGGGTCGTAGTGGAACGACAGGCACCGGTCCCCCCGGCCGTGCTCGTGACCGCACTCGAACGCCTGGCCGGCGTTCCCCAGCATCAGCGAGCCGGGGGTCATCAGCTCGCGCCCCGCCGCCGAGCGGTATTGAAAGGTCCCCGCGGTCACGAGAACGACGGCGACAGTCTCGTGCCGCTCCTCGAAGGGGCGATCGCCGGGGCCGGAGGTGCAGAGGACGTCTCCCACCTTCCAGCCGTCGCCGGCGGCGAGCCACCGCATGGTCGTCCCCCCGGCGGTCCCTTCGAGCGCCCGGCGAGCCACCGCCTTCTCCAATTCGACCGCAATTTTCGCCAAGATCCAGGTCCTCCAGGTGCCGTATAACCCTTACAGCATACCGGATTCGAGAGGAGGAGCCACGATGTACGATCACGTTTCGCTGAAGGTGAAGGACGGCGCCAGGAGCCGGAAGTTCTTCCAGCGGGCCCTCGCGCCCCTGGGGTACAAGGTCATCGACGAGTCGGACGGGGGGGCGGGGTTCGCCGCGGACGACAAGTCGGCGCTGTGGATCTCGCAGGGGCAGCCGCACGAGCCCGCGCTCCACGTCGCGTTCACCGCCGCCGACCGGTCGGGGGTCGACGCCTTCCACAAGGCGGCGCTGGACGCGGGGGGACGGGACAACGGTGGCCCCGGCATCCGCGAGAGCTACGGTCCGACGTATTACGCCGCCTTCGTCCTCGACCCGGACGGCAACAACATCGAGGCGGTCTGCCAGAAGGCGCGCTGAACCATCCGGATCGGGGTCCGACTCACGGTCGGTGGAGGAGGTGCGCGCCGTCCCGGGCGCGCACCTCCTGTCCACTGCGAAGGATTACGCCCCCTCGGCGAGGACCGCATCGATCCGGCGCGACAGCTCGGCCTCCGAGAGACGCGTCGGGGTGTAGAGCCTCACGACCCCCCGCCGGTCGACCAGGACGAATGTCGGGGTGGCCGAGGCTCCGTATCGGACCATGGTCTCCGTGTCGATGATCGTCGGGACGCCGGCGAGCCCGGCATAGTTCTCCTTCCAGACTCTCTCGACTTCGGCCTTCTCCTCCGCGGGGGTCGCGGGCTTCTCCCCGACGGACCCATAGAAGCGCGTGGCGGTGATGACCTGGAGCCCCTTCGGACGGTACTTCTCCCAGACGCGCGCCAGCGAGGCCGACTGCGCCTTGCAGTCGCCGCACCAGAAGGCCCAGAAGAACAGGAGGACCGGCTTCCCGCGCAGCGAATCCAGGGCGGGGGGCACGGCGCCTACGAACTCGGAGGCCGCGAGGGGCGGCGGGGGCTGCCCCTCCAGCGACAGCAGGTGGATGTTCTTGTAGATGCGCGAGCGGAGTGCGGGCGCCTTGGCGCGCGACAGGGCGTCGTTCAGGAATCGCAAGGCGGGCCCGCGGCCGTCGTGATCGGCCAGCAGTCTTCCCTCGACCTCGATGGCAGCGCCTAGCGGGACCAGCAGCTCCTGCGTCTCCTCCTGGATCTCTCTGTGCAGCTCGCCGATGAGATCGCGAGCCAGATCGCGGCGCCCGAGCATCGCGGCGCCGCGGGCGAGCCAGCCGACGGCGTCGAGGTACTCGGCATCCACGCCGGTGGCCTTCCTGTAGTCCTCGACCGCGGCCATGCCGCTGGCCACGTCGCCCGCAGAAATCTTCATGCGAACTCCGCGCACGAGGTCGCCGGCGCGGGCTGTCGGGACGATCAGCGTGCTGCAAACGAGAGCGAAAGCGAGGTTTCTGATCACCCAGGGCCTCCAGTCGAATGAGAACGTGCACGGATATTGCGAGCGGGGATTGTAGGTCCGGCCCGGCCCCGCCGGTCAACCCCGATCCCGGCACAGGAGGGATCATCGCTGTAGCGTGACGCCCGGAATTGCGTATATTCCCCGCATCCATGCAGGTCGCGAGCCTTTGAAGGCCTGATGTCGGGGGGGGTAATATGCGGGCGACGCGGTGGGGGGGGGCGGCGGTGCTGTTCTGCTGCCTGTCTGTCCCTCTCGTGGCGCAGACGGGCCCGGAGATCGACCTCGCCCTGAGGCACGGCCCCGGTCCGCTCGACGTCACGCTCGAGTGGACCGGCGGGCTCCCCAGCTTCGAAATTTTCAGTTCGGCTGACGTCAAGGCCGTCTGCGATTCCAATGCCTCGCTGGGGGTCTCCGCCGAGCGCATCTGGTTCGACCTCGCGCCCCCGGGGACGGTCTTCTACAGGGTTCACAGCGCCGCCGCCGCCGAGCCGCCCGAGATCTGCAACGGCGCGGACGACGACTGCGACGGCATCGCCGACGACAATGCCGGCGGTTGCAACGCCGCCCTCTGCGAGACCTGCGTGGGTGGAGCCTGCCGCAGCCGGTGCGGCCCCTGCGAAGACTGCATCGGAGGGACCTGCCAGACCCGTTGCGGCGCCTGCCAGGCGTGCCTCAACGGAACATGCGCCCCCTGTGACGCGGCCCCGTGCCAGACGTGTGTGGGCGGCGTCTGCCAGGGCACCTGCGACGAGGGCCAGTGTCTCGTCTGCGGCCCGGGCGGGACCTGCATCAGCGCCTGTGCAGCCTGCGAGACGTGCCAGGCGGGGATCTGCCTCGACGCCTGCGACCGTGGCCAGTGCCTGAGCTGCCAGTCGGGCGTGTGCAAGCCGTTCTGCGACCCGGTCTGCCAGTCCTGCACCCCGCAGGGCTGCCATGACAATTGCGGCCCCTGCGAGCGGTGCGTGGGGGGGGCCTGCCACAGTCAGTGCGATCCGAACGCCTGCGAGGAGTGTGTCGACGGCATGTGCCGCAGCCGGTGCGCCCCGGGCGAGAGCTGCGTGGGAGGGGTCTGCGGGGGAGCCGGTCCGGCATCCGGCGCGCGGGTCCCTCGGTAAAGACGCGAGCGGCGGCCCCCGTCACCTGTCGACTGGAACGGAAGCCGCCGGATTCGTTCGGACGCCCAATCTTCAAGAACAGAGTGCTGCGGGGGCGGCCCGGTGCCCGAGGGCCACGGGCCGCCCACGCCTTGCCGTCAGTGCACCGTGATGATGGCCGCCTCGCGCTCCGACTTCGAGTCACGCAGCATGAGGAGCAGCCCGGTCTGCGAGGGCGACGCCACATCGCCGCCGGGAATGGCGTCGATAGTGAGCGTGCTGCCTCCGCCGGCCGGAACCCCGGCCGCGGGAACGCCCGACCCGAAGAAGCGCGGGGTGCCGAGCGTCAGCGTCTTGCCTTCGATGGCGTCCGTCAGGGCGCCGGTGAAGTAGTTGTCGAAGGCGTAGAACGAGGCGTCGAACTGCGTTCCAGGCGTCAACCCGAGGTTCGCGAGAGGCGCCGTGAGGATGGCGCTCCCCGAATCCAGGTCGGCGTCGGTGAAGAAGAAGATCGACGTCGCCCCCGTGGCGACGTTGAACACGGCCGTGACGTTCTGCCCGGTCGAGGCGAAGGTGCCGTTCTCCCGGTTGAACACGACGAAATCCGGATTCCCGTCGCGGTTGTTGTCGATGTAGACGTCGAACTCCGCGGGGTAGTTCGGATGGGCCCGCGTTCCGAAGGTGTTGATCGCGAACTGCACGCCGAACGCGCCCCCGCCGATCGAGACGAGGCGCGCCCCCACCGCCCTCAGGTCGACGACCGCCATGTCGTCGCCTGGATTGGGCAAGCCGGGATTGGGGATCTTGCCGCTCGTCCCCAGGAGCATGAAGCCATCCAGGCGCCCGTCCACGACGCCCGAAGCGTTGCTCAGCGCGAGAGTCCCGGTGCCGCCGACGAGCGTGACGTCGTGGGCCGCGGGCGTCACGGCCGCCGAGCGGTGCGGCAGGATGTGCCAGGCCAGGTGGGCGCCGTCGGTCGCATCGGCGACGTCGATGTAGCCGTCGAACTCGACACCCTGGAGCCTGAAGCCGTCGCCGCCCCGGTTGCCGCCGTTGAGGGTCCAGACCGGCAGCTTGGTGGGATCGACGCTCAGTTTCACCTTGAAGGTGGCGCTGCCGTTGCCCGGCACGACCACGCTCGCCGGGGCGCTCAGGGTCACGGCGCCGCTCGCCGCATCGTCCGCGTAGCGGAACGAGTGCGAGATCGAATACGTGCGCGCCGTGGCGGCGTAGTTGCGCACCCGCACCGTCTTGCTGATGTCCTTCGGAGAGTTCGCCTGCAGGTAGCCGAACGACAGGCTGCCCCCGGTTCCGTCGTCATCCCAGGCCGCCGTCGTGCTGTCGGCCGCCCGGTTCACGCGCACCTCGCCGCCGCCGATCCGGGTGATCGGCGCCAGCACGCCCGGCCCGGTGGCCGGATTGGTCATGATGTTCCGCTCGGCCGTGTTCATCAGGACCGACTTGATCTCGAGGGGCGAGCGCGTCGGGTATTTCTGGACCAGGAGCGCCGCCGAGCCCGCGAGCATCGGCGAGGCCCCGGAGGTCCCGCCGAACACGGTCGCGCCGGTCCCCGAACCGGCATTGGCCGAGACGGAGGCGCCTGGGGCGCCGATGTCCGGCTTGATCGCGTTCTGGCTGACGTTGGGGCCGCGCGACGAGGAGCTGACCATGCTCCCCGCGAGCGAAATGGCGGTCGCGGGAGAGACGGTGGCGACGACCGGAGCGGCGATGTTCGCCTTGATGAGGTTGGACGTGGCCTGCGTGATCGTCAGCGTGGGGACGAACGTGTCTCCTCCGCCGAATGCGAACGGGACGGCGTCCCCCGCCGCGACCAGGCCGATCAGCACTCCGACGGCGCCTGCCTTGGCGGCCCGGTCGACCTTGAGGCTGATCGAGCACACTCCGCGATCAATCAACGCGACCTTTCCTGCGGGGTTGGCGAGGTAGGGATCCCCGCCGGCCGGCACGGGGGCCGGTGACCCGTCCGGGCACCCGCGGCCGATGAACGCCACCGGGACCGCGGTGAAGCCGGCGCCGATCGGTGCCCAGTCCGAGACCGCCGTGTTCGTATAGGTCCCGGCGATATTCGCGGGGGAGTTGATCACCAGGGGGAAGACCGTGGCGCTCGGCACCTGGGTCTGGGCGGTCCCGATCACCTCGGGGACCGAGCCCGGCGAGCCGGCGATGTACGGCCGGTCGGCGCTGTTCCCCGCCGAGCAGGCGACCACGATTCCGGCTCGCACCAGGTTGGCCGCCGCCTCGCTGGTGCTGTGCTCGGCCTGCCCGTAGGGGGAGCCGATGGACATGTTGAGGACGTCCACGGCGTCGGACATATCGCCATCGCCATCAGGATCGAGGGCAAAATCCATCCCCATGAGCATGGCGAGGCCGCTGCAGGAGGTCGACACGGCGCTGCAGACCTTCACGGCATACAGGCTCGCGCCCGGGGCAACCCCCTTGTGCGACCCGCCGTCGTTGCCACCGATGATGTCGGCCACGTGGCTGCCGTGGCTGCCGGCGCACGGGGCGCCGATGGCCGCCGGACCGCAGTCGATCGGGTCCGGGTCGCCGATGAGGCAGGCCCTCGGCGTACCGTTGGGATTCAGGCCGCAGCGGGCGGGATCCGGCGTGGGCCAGACCTCCCCGACGAAGTCCGTCCCGCCGATGACCTTCGCCGTCGGGAACAGCCCGTCCGTCGTGGTGTTGCGCGCGTCGGAGGTCGTCGCACCGTAGGCCGCCGTGTAGGCCGCCGCGGTGCCCGGGCCGCCGAAAAACGCGTGCGTGTAGTCGATCCCCGAATCCAGCACCGCGACGCGGACCCCGGTTCCGTCGACGCCCGCGGCCTGGACCGCCGCCGCGCCGATGTACGGCACCGTCTCGCTGAGGTCGAGCTCGAAGTTCAGGAGGGGCCGGATCGACCGGACACCCGGCAGGTCCGCGACGTCCTTCAGCCTCGCGGCGTCGATTGAGACGGCGATGGCATTGTCCGCCTTGCTCACGCGGCCCAGCTCCCGGCCGCCCAGGGCGGCGATCCGCCCCATCAAGGCATCCTGCTTCCCTTTCAGGTCGCGCAGATACGCTCTCTGCCCGGATGCGCTCAGCGCGCCGCCCACCTTCTTGAAGTTGCGGCCGTGCTTCACCGACAGCGGCGCATCGACAAGGCCGATCACGACTTCGACCTCTCCCTTCGACGCGATCAAGAGCGGCTTGACCTGGTCCGACTGAACGCCGGCGCCGACAGCCAGCCCGGAGACGTCGGCCAGCCCGTCGTTGCCGGGCCCGCCGGCCTGCGGCGTCTGCCCGGTTACCGCGGCGACGAGAAACAAAAGGGCGGCCCCTACACGGACCAATCTCTTCATCGGTGGTCCTCCCTCGAAACGCGAATGGGCCCGGGCGAACTGACCCTCCGGGCATGTTGACGATAGAATGTGGCAGTACGGCAGCCTAAGTCTCCCCGAAATTCGTCGTACGTCAAGCGGAAATCGCGCCACGGAGTGTTTTTTTTCGGTCAAGGCCGGTACATTGGCCCCTCCGCCGTCCCGGGCGCATGGCAGCAACCTGCACCCTGTGCTATCCTTCCGTCTGCTTCGGCGCTCCGGAGGCCACTTCTTGAAAGCGCGCGTCTACGTCACCCTGAAGCGGGGAGTCCTCGATCCCCAGGGCAAGACGGTCTGCTCGTCACTCCATCAGCTTGGCTACCGAGAAGTGACCGACGTGCGCGTCGGCAAGTGCATGGAGGTGACCCTGGGCGGTCTCCCGCGCCGGGAGGCCGAGTTGCGCCTCAAGTCGATGTGCGAGAAGCTCCTCGCGAACACGGTCATCGAGGACTACCGCTTCGAAATCTATGAGGAGTGAGGGGAACCGGTGAAGTTCGGGATCGTCGTCTTCCCCGGCTCCAATTGCGACCACGATGTCTATCACGTGGCCAAGCACGTCCTCGGCCACGAGGCGGCGTTCCTGTGGCACAAGGACACCGTCTTCCACGGCATCGACTGCGTCGTCCTGCCCGGCGGGTTCGCGCACGGCGACTACCTGCGCACCGGGGCGATCGCCCGGTTCTCGCCGATCATGAAGGCGGTCGAGGCGTTCGCGGCCCGGGGCGGGCTGGTGTTCGGCATCTGCAACGGCTTCCAGGTCCTGACCGAGGCGGGCCTGCTCCCCGGCGCGTTGATGCGGAACGCGGGGCTCAAGTACATCTGCCGGGACGTCTTTCTCCGGACCGAGCGCCAGGACACGCCCTACACGGCGCGCATCCGCCAGGGGACCGTCCTGAAGATCCCGATCGGCCACGGCGAGGGGTGCTACTACGCCCCGGAAGAGGTCCTGAAGGAGCTGGAGGAGAAGCGGCAGGTGGTGTTCCGCTACTGCGACGCCGAGGGGCAGGTGACGGCGGCCTCGAACCCGAACGGGTCGCTGCGCGCCATCGCCGGAATCTGCAACGCGCGCGGCAACGTCCTGGGGATGATGCCGCATCCCGACCGCTGCGCCGAGGACGTCCTGGGAAACGCCCAGGGGCGGCGGATCTTCGATTCCATCGTGGCCGGCTGGGAGCAGGCGCGCCGGAACCGGATCTAGAACGGAGGCACGAGTGCTGAAGAAGATCAAAAAGCTGCTGGCGGGGGCGCCCCGGGTGGACTACTCGGACGTGGGACGGAACGATCCCTGTCCCTGCGGCAGCGGCGACAAATTCAAGAACTGCTGCATCGACAAGGTCGAGAAGAAGACACGCGCCGAACGCGACGCCAGCCTGTTCGGAAGCCGCAAGGGGTGAGCACGAGATGAAATCCGAGCCCCGGGTCACACGCGATCTCGCCGTGGCGCACGGCATGACCCCCGAGGAGTACGACCGGGCCTCCCGCGCCCTCGGCCGCACGCCGTCGTACACGGAGCTCGGCATCTTCTCGGTCATGTGGTCGGAGCACTGCTCGTACAAGAGCAGCCGGGTGCATCTCAAGAAGCTGCCGACCGAGGGACCGCGGCTCATCCAGGGGCCCGGAGAGAACGCCGGGATCGTCGACATCGGCGAGGGGATCGCCGCGGTCTTCAAGATGGAGAGCCACAATCACCCGTCCTACGTCGAGCCGCACCAGGGGGCGGCGACCGGCGTGGGGGGCATCCTGCGCGACATCTTCACGATGGGGGCGCGGCCGATCGCGTCGCTCAATTCTCTGCGCTTCGGCTCTCTCGATCACCCGCGCACGCGCTACCTGGTCTCGGGCGTGGTCTCCGGCATCGCGGGCTACGGCAACAGCATCGGCGTGCCGACGGTCGGCGGGGAGATCTATTTCCATCCGTCCTACAACGGCAACATCCTGGTGAACGTCTTCAGCCTGGGGATCATAAGGCGCGACAAGATCCACAAGGGGATCGCGTCCGGGCCGGGCAACCCGGTGATCTACGTCGGATCGAAGACGGGGAGGGACGGCATCCACGGCGCGTCCCTCCTGGCCTCGTCCGAGTTCGACGCGACCTCCGAGTCGAAACGTCCGACGGTGCAGGTCGGGGACCCGTTCACCGAGAAGCTCCTGCTCGAAGCCTGCCTCGAAGTCATGAAATCCTCCGGCCTGGTCGTGGGGATCCAGGACATGGGGGCGGCCGGGTTGACCTCCTCGACCGTCGAGATGGCGGCGCGCGCCGGGACCGGCATGGAGATCGACCTGGACAAGGTCCCCCTGCGCGAGGAGGGGATGACGCCGTACGAGATCATGCTGTCCGAGTCGCAGGAGCGGATGCTCCTGGTGGCCACGGACCAGACGGAAGCGAAGGTGCGCGAGGTGTTCCACAAGTGGGACCTGGACGCGTCGATCGTCGGCCGGGTCACCGAAACGGGTCGCGTGCGCATCCATTTCAAGGGGCAGACCGTGGCTGACGTGCCGGCGAACGCCCTGGTCGAGGAGGCGCCGCGCTACCGGCGCCCGAGCGCCCGCCCCGCATGGCAGGACGGGCTGGCGGCCCTGGCGCTCGACTCGATCAAGGACCTGTCCGACGGAACCGGGGCCCTGACGGCCCTGTCGACTTCGCTGAACCTCTGCAGCCGCGAGGAGGTGTTCGGGGAGTACGACCACATGGTCCGCAGCAACACGGTGGTGCGGCCGGGCTCGGACGCCGCGGTCATCCGGCTGAAGGGAACGCGCTACGCGCTGGCCCTGACGGTCGACTGCAACGCGCGCTACTGCCACCTCGACCCGGCCGAAGGGGCGCGGCTGGCGGTGGCCGAGGCGGCGCGCAACCTGGCCTGCGCCGGCGCCGTGCCGATCGGCACGACCGACTGCCTGAACTTCGGCAATCCGGAGCGGCCGGAGGTGATGTGGCAGTTCGAGCAGGCGATCGACGGCATCGCCGACGCCTGCCGGGCGCTCGACGCGCCGATCGTCGGGGGGAACGTGTCGTTCTACAACGAGACGGAGGGGAAGGGGATTCACCCTACCCCGACGATCGCCATGGTCGGGTTCCTGGTGGACGTCAAGGGAGCGATCACCCAGTGGTTCAAGAAGGAGGGGGACTTCATCCTTCTGCTGGGGGAGCCGGAGGGCAGGCTGGGCGGGAGCGAGTACCTGGCGCTCCTGCACGGGATCGAGGCGGGTCTCCCGCACCCGGTGAGCCTCGGGAAGGAGAAGGCCCTGCACGACCTGGTGCGGTCGGCGCGCGACGCCGGTCTCGTCGCCTCGGCGCACGACTGCTCGGAAGGGGGCCTCGCGACCGCGCTTCTGGAATCGTGCATCACCGGCCCGGACGGCGCCGTGGGGGCCGAAGTCACACTGGAGTGCAAGGGGCGCCTGGACGAGATCCTGTTCGGCGAGGCCCCGACCCGCATCATCGTCTCCACGCCCCCCGAATGTCTCGCCCGTTTCGAGCGGCTGGCGGCGACAGCCGGGGTGCCGCTCCGGTCGCTCGGCCGCGTGGGGGGAGAGCGACTGACGATCGCGGCCGGCGGCACGCCGGTCGTGAACCTGGACGCGGCCCCCGCCCGCGCCGCCTGGCGCGGCGCCCTGGCCCGGCACCTGCAGGGCTGACGGGCGATGCCTGTCATTCTCGGTCTGTCGGGATTCGGCCGGATCGGCCGCAACCTCTTCCGTCTGCTCTACACGAGCGACGACATCCGGATCGGCGCGATCTCGGACGTCGCCGATCCCGAGGCGCTCGTGTACCTGCTCCGGTACGACTCGATCCTGGGGCGGTTCCCCGATCGCGTCGCCTGGAAGAACGGCCGGCTGACCACCCCGGGAGGCGGGATACCGATGCTCTCGGGGAAGGATGCCGAGTCCCCTCGCTGGGCCGACCTGGGGGTGGACTACGTGATCGAGGCGACCGGGCGCGACTGCACCCGAGCCGAGATCGAAGGCCACCTGGCGCGGGGGGCCCGCAGGGCGATCCTGTGCGTGCCGCCGCGCGAGCGTCCGGACATCTCGGTGGTGTACGGGGTCAATCACGACCGGCTCCGGAAGGAGCACCGCATCGTGAGCAACGCCTCCTGCACGTCCCACTGCGCCGCGCCGCTCCTGACGATGCTGCACGAGGCATCGGGTGTTGCGAGGGCCCACCTGACCGTGGTGCACGCCTACACCAGCACGCAGCGTCTGGCGGACGTCCCGGCCGAGGACCTGCGGCTGTCGCGCGCCGCGGCGGAGAACATCGTGCCGGCCGAAACCAACGCCGCCGCCGTTCTCGACGAGGTCCTGCCGCAGCTGGCCGGACGGATGCATGCGTCCGCCCTGCGCGTCCCGCTGCCGAACGGATCGCTCGTGGACATGACCCTGTGGATGGAGCGCCCGGTCACCCGGGAGGGGGTCAACGACGTCGTGCGGGCCGGGGCGGCCGGCCCCTACCGCGGCATCGTGGAGTTCACCGAGGACCCGATCGTCTCGAGCGACGTGGAGGCGAGCCCCCACACAGCGGTCTTCGACTCCCTGGCCACGATGGTGATGGGAGATCGTCTCGTCAAGGTGATCGCCTGGTTCAACAACGGCTGGGGCTACTCGCACCGGGTCCTAGACCTGGTCCGTCGCCTGCGGGAGATCGACGAGGGGAAGCGGCCATGACGATCCGGATCGGCATCAACGGGTTCGGCCGGATCGGCCGTACGATTTTCCGGATCGTCGACGATCGCCAGGACATGCAGATCGTGGCGATCAACGACCTGTTCCCGCCCCGGTCCCTGGCGTATCTGCTCAAGTACGACACGGTGATGGGGACGTTCGAGAAGCCGATTGCCTGGGAGGAGGAGGCTCTGATCGTCGCGGGGCGCCGCATCCCGCTCACCTCCGAGCGCGATCCCGCCCGCGCCCCCTGGGGCGCCGAGGGCGTGGACGTCGTGATCGAAGCGACCGGCGTGCTGCGCGACCGGGCCAGGCTGGAGCCGCACCTGAAGGCCGGGGCGAAGAAGGTCATCCTGACCGTGCCGCCGAAGGACGAAGTGGACGCCATCGTCGTCCTGGGGGTCAACGACCACATCCTGACCGGGGCGCACAACATCGTCTCGAACGCCTCCTGCACCACCAACTGCCTGGCCCCTCTGGCGAAGGTTCTCGACGAGCGGTTCGGCATCGAGCACGGCTTCATGACCACGGTGCACGCCTACACCAACGACCAGCGCCTCGCCGACGTGGCGCACAAGGACTTCCGGCGGGCGCGTGCCGCGGCCCGCAACCTGATCCCGACCAGCACGGGGGCGGCGCGCGCGGTGGGGAAGGTGCTGCCCCAGCTGAAGGGCAAGCTGGACGGCCTGGCGATCCGGGTCCCCGTCCCGGACGGCTCGGTCGTCGATCTGATCGTCAGGCTGAAGCGCGAGGCGACGGCCGACGAGGTGAACGGCGCAGTGCGCCAGGCGGCGCAAGGGCCCCTGAGCCGGGTCCTCGAGTACACGGAAGAGCCGATCGTCTCGTCGGACATCATCGGCAATCCCCACAGCTCGATCTTCGACGCGCTGTCGACCTCCCGGATCGGCCCCAGGGAGATGCGTGTCCTGGCCTGGTACGACAACGAATGGGGCTATTCTCACCGCGTCGTCGACCTGGCGGCCCGGCTGGCGGAGATGATTCCAAGATGAACGATTCCAGGGTGGCAGGATTGTTGCGGGAGTTCCGGCCGATCTTCACGGTCTCCGGAGAGGGAGAGGTCGAGCTGGTCCGGCCGGCCGACCTGAAGGGCGAAGCGACGGACCGGCTGGTGCGGGCGGCCGTGTTCGGGACAGAGGCCGAGGCGGCCGCGGCCCGCTGGCTCGTCAGGGAGCTGGCACGGATCCAGGGGATCCTGCCGGCCTCGATCCAGTCGCTCTACGAGGCGATGGGCCGCGGAGAGACGGAAGGCTTCACCACGCCGGCCTTGAACCTGCGAGGCATGGCCTACGACATGGCGCGGGCGGCCATGCGGGCGGCCCTCGATCTCGAGGCCGGCCCGGTCGTGTTCGAGCTGGCCCGCTCCGAGATGCGCTACGCCCACCAGACGCCGCTGGAATACGCCACGGTGATCCTGGGGGCCGCCCTGCGCGAAGGGTTCCGGGGCCCCCTGTTCATCCAGGGGGATCACTTCCAGGTCAACGCGAAGAAGTTCCACGCCGGCGGCGCCGCGCGCGAGGACGAGATCGAGGCCCTGCGCAACCTGATCGCGGACGCGGTCGGCGCCGGGTTCTACAACATCGACATCGATGCCTCGACGGTCGTGTCGCTCGATCGCGGGCCGGTCCTGGAGCAGCAGCGCGACAATTTTGCGACGCAGGCCGAGCTGACGGCCTGGGTGCGAAAGCGGCAGCCGTCCGGGGTGGTCATTTCGGTGGGAGGCGAGATCGGAGAGGTCGGCGGCAAGAACTCCACCCCCGAGGAGCTGCGGGCCTTCATGAACGGCCTCAACGACGAGCTGGCGCGGCGCGATGGAGCGGTTCCGGGGATCAGCAAGGTCTCGATCCAGACCGGGACGACGCACGGCGGCGTGCCGCTCCCGGACGGCTCCGTCGCGAAGGTGGCGATCGATTTCTCCTGCCTCCGCGCCCTGTCCGACATCTCCCGGCACGAGTACCGGATGGCGGGGGCGGTCCAGCACGGCGCCAGCACGCTCCCGGCGGATGCGTTCGGGGAGTTTCCGAAACACGCGGCGGCCGAGGTGCACCTGGCGACGGAGTTCCAGAACATCGCCCTCGATCACCCGGAGTTCCCCAAGGATCTGAAGGCGGAGATGTATGCCTGGGTCGAAGCCCACTGCGCGTCGGATCGGAAGGCGGGGATGACCGACGAGCAGTTCCATTACAAGACGCGCAAGAACGCCTGGGGACCGTTCAAGGCCGAGACCTGGGGCCTTCCCGAGGCGGTGCGGGCGGCCCTGCGGGGGACCCTCAAGGCGAAGTTCGAGTCGCTGTACCGGCAGCTCGGGGTGGCCGGCCGCCGCGCCTCGGCGGCGCGGTTCGTCCGCCCGGCGGAGGTCCGCACGCCGCCGCCCGCCCCGCTCGTCTCGGGATGATCCGAACGGGTTGCGCGAGTCGATTCGGGAGGAGGGGGAGCGCCACATGCATGTCGGGGTCCTGACCGGCGGGGGGGACGTTCCGGGATTGAACGCCGCCATCAAGTCGATCTACCGGGCGGCGAAGGACCGGGGGTGGCTGCGCCGCGGCGGTGGCGACGCCGACGTGACCGGCATCCGGCGAGGATGGATGGGCGCGGTGCTGATGAGCGAGGGCGGATCCGCCTCCCATCTGCCCCTGACCGACCGGATCCTCCGCGCCGTCGATCGCTCCGGCGGAACGTTCCTGCACACGTCACGCACCCGCCCCGACCGGATGCGCCTGAAGGATCTCCCGCCCGGCCTTGCCTCGCGCCGCGCCGGCCTGCCGAAAGTCGAGGGCCGGGACGATCTGTTCGACCTCACCGACGAGGTGATCGGGAATCTCCGGCGCGCCGGCATCGAATGCCTGGTCGCGATCGGCGGGGACGACACCCTGGGGTACGCCCACACGCTCTCCACGCGCGGCTTCCCGGTCGTGGGGATCCCGAAGACGATGGACAACGACGTGCGCGGGACGGAATACGCCCTGGGCTTCCAGACCGCGCTGACGCGCGCGGACCACTTCATCAACCGCCAGAGGACCCATCTCGGATCGAACGAGACGGTCGGCGTCTTCCGCCTCTTCGGCCGGAACGCCGGCTTCACGGCGCTCGGGACCGCGATGGCCATTTCCGACATCCGCTGCGCCATCCCGGAGCAGCCGTTCGATCTCGAGGCCCTCTGCCGCCTGGTACAGAAGGACTACGAGGAGAACGAGAATCACTATGCCCTGGTGTGCATCTCGGAAGGGGCCATCTGGCAAGGAGGGCGGCTCGACGAGCTCGGCCCGCCGGACGCGTACGGACACCGCAAGAAGACGAACGTCGGCGAGGCCCTGGCCGAGGCGATCGCCAGGCAGACGGGGTTGCCGACCCGCCACCAGGACCTGACCTACGATCTGCGCAGCGGCAACCCCGACGCCTTCGACAAGATCGTGGCGAGCACCTTCGGAACGCTGTCGGTCGATCTCATCGCGCGGGGGACGAGCGGCAGGATGCTCTGCCTGAAGGACGGTCTTTATTCCCACACCGATCTGCCCGATGCGGCGCGGGGGGCGCGCACCGTGGACGTGGCGGCGCACTATGACGCGGCCCGGTTCCGTCCCAGCTTCTCCGGCCTCATGGGCCGGCCGCTGTTTCCGTAGGACCAGGTCCCAGACTCGGAATCCTAGGGCTTCCCGGCCTTCCGCCGGAGCGACTGGTAGCCGACCCCTTCGCCCGCCTCGCGGCTCTCGGGGTAGCCAAGCTCGCGCCAGCCGGGGGCCACGACCATGCCGAACGCGTCGGTCATGCCGTGGAAGCCGCCGATGACCCAGCGCACCTTGGGGTAGCCGCTCTGGGTCAGGAGGTTCGCCGCCATCTCGGCGCGCGGGCCCGATCGGCAGCCGATCAGGACGTGGGTGTGCTCCGGGACGACGGCGCGCACCACGTCGAGGAAATCGGGATTCGGCTCGAAGCGCTGCAGGAGTGGATTGGGTGTCCCCACGGGGATGTTGATCGCCCCCTCGGGGTGTCCCGCGGCGAACTCCTCTTCGGTGCGCACGTCGATGTAGAGCGCGTCCTGCTCCAGCGCCTGCCTGGCTTCCTTGACGTCGATTCGATCGGGTCCCATGCGGCTTCTCCAGTTGAAGGAAAGATCCATTCTAGCGCGAAGCGGGAACCGTGTTGACCAGGACGCGCGCCCTCCGGAACACGGCGTGCCACATCGGGCGGGTCAGGAGCCCGGTCTGGGTGTTCCGGCGGCTCGGGTGGAAGGACGCGAGCAGGATCGTTCCATCCGGTAGGAGCGCCTCGGCGCCGTGGGCGAAGCGCGGCCTGCCCGAGGCCGGCAGCCGATCCCGCCATCCGGACGCCTGGAGCCAGGCATCGAAGGCGACCCTGCCGAGGGTCACGACCACGCGTGCCTGGTCGAGCAGGCGGATCTCCGACTCCAGCCAGGGGCGACAGTTCGCGAGCTCCCGAGGCGTCGGCTTGTTCCCGGGAGGCGCGCAGCGCGCGGCGGCGCTCACGTAGCAGGCGCTGAGCCGCAGGCCGTCATGACGCGACAGCGAGTCGGGCCGGCTGGCGAAGCCGAAGCGGTGCAAGGCCTCGTAGAGCCAGTCGCCGCTCGAGTCTCCCGTGAAGACGCGGCCGGTCCGATTGCCGCCGTGCGCCGCGGGGGCGAGTCCGACGACCAGGAGCCGGGCCTTCGGGTCGCCAAACCCCGGAACCGGCCGACCCCAGTACGTCCAGTCGCGGAACTCGCGTTTCTTCTCCCCGGCGACGCGGCGGCAGTACGAACGCAGGCGCGGGCAGCGCCCGCAGGCGATGACCGTCCGCCGGACGGCGGCGAGGCTGTTCAGGGAGCGCGGTCCGGGCATCGGCCTTGGATCGGCGGCTACCGGTCCCGCTGAGGGTGAGTCACACCGCGGCGACGGGTGCCTGGGCGTCCGGCAGGCGCGAGAACTTGTACCCCTCGTAGACCGCCAGGCCGTAGAACACCAGGTCCATCGGCCTGAACGTCTGCACGATCATGTCGACCGCGAGGGCCGGCGTCATCCCCGCGAGGATGGTCTTGAGCGGCACGTCCCCGTTCTTGCTGGCGAAGATGCAGACCACCAGGAGGTTCCCGGCCAGGCAGCCGAGGAGCGACAGGACCGCACCGAGCACCTGGAAGGCCGGCGCCGAGCCCTTCCCGAACAGGCGCACGGCGTACCCGACCAGAAACCCGATGCCGACCGCCACCCACCCAATCTTCAGGCCGGTGAAGACCGTGACGAGGGCCCACGCCGCCGCCCCGGCCCCGGCGGCCACCAGGCCTGCGAGCAGGGCCATCGGGAGGCTGTTCCCCTCCGGATTCAAGGGCGTGACCGGCTGCGACGGTTCGCTCATGGAACCCTCCTCTTGAGCACGACCAGGGTCGTGTCGTCCTGGCGCGGGGAAGCGGCGGAGTGCCGTTCGACCGCGCTGGTGGCCTTCTGCACGATCACCTCGGGTTTGTCGCCGCGGCTCTCCCTGACGATGCCGATGAGGCGCTCCTCTCCGAACTCCTCGTCGGCGGCGCTCCGTCCCTCGGTGGCCCCGTCGGAGAAGCACAGGACGAGGTCCCCCGGGGAGAGGTCCAGCGTCCGGGCCGTGTAGGTGGCGCCGGCGAAGAGCCCGAGAGGTGGGCCGGTCGCCGTCAGCCGATCGATCGCCTCGTTCTTCCCGAGCCGGCAGGGCGGGTTCTGGCCGGCGTTGACGAACGTGAGCGTGTGCCGGGCCGGATCCAGGACGCCGAAGAAGAATGTCACGAAGCGGTTCGCCGGCAGGCGCCGGCAGAGGATCTGGTTGAGGCGCGAGATGGTGTCGTCCGGCGCGAGGTCCATTTCGCACAGGGCATGCAGGCCGGCCTGGAACATGCACATCAGGAGGGCTGCGGGCAGCCCCTTGCCGGCCACGTCCCCCAGCGCCAGGCCGTAGCGCCCCCCCGGCAGCGCGATGTAGTCGAAATAGTCTCCGCCGACGGCGCGGCACGGCACGCTGCTGCCGAACACCTCGTAGCCGGGGATCGGCGGGCCCTGGGAGGGCAGCAGGTGGTCCTGGATCTCGGCCGCCTTCTGCAGCTCCTGCTCCATCCTTTCGGCCGCGACCACCTGCTCGAACAGCCTGGCGTTCTCGATCTTCACCGCTGCGACGTTGGCCAGGAACGACATGATCCTCAGATTGTCCTCGCGGAACAGCCCGGCCCGATGGCGGTTGTCCAGGTAGATGAGACCGATCACGTCGCGGTTGTTCCAGAGCGGCACGCACATCACCGAACGCAGCTGCTGGGCCTCGACGCTCTGCCCCAGCCGGAAGCGGTCGTCGAGCTGGGCGTCGCTGGTCAGGATCGACTCCTTGTTCTGCAGGACGCGGTCGGCGATCGTCCGGCTCACCGAGATGACGGAGCCCGATTCGTCGGGTGGGACGCGGATCACCTGGGGGACCAGCCGGTCCCCCTCGAGCAGCATCAGGAGCCCGCGCTCGAACGGCACCGCGCGCCGCGCCAGGTCCATGATCGTCTCGAGGATCTCGGGCAGTGGACGGTGGAACACCAGCTCGTCGTTGGCCTCCTGGATGATGGCGGCGGCCGGGCCGGAGGCGAGGCCGGATCGGAATGGGGCGGGGGTCACCGAGTCGATCACCAGCGGCAGGTCGTGCATGTCCGGCGTGCGCAGGCCGGAGGCCGGAAGGAAGGTCGTCCCGGCCCCGTGCAGGAGCGGGCGATCGCTGAACTCGACGTTGGAGGGCACGCGGCCGTTGAAGACCAGGACGGTCGAGCCGAGCCGCACGCGATCGCCGGCGCCGAGCCGCACCGGCTCGGTGATCCGCTGATCGTTGACGTAGGTGCCGTTCTTGCCGCCGGCGTCGACGACATAGACGCCCTCGGTGCGACGCACGACGGCGGCATGGTTCCGGGAGACGTTCAGGTCCTGCAGGACGAGGTCGTTGCCGGAGGCCCGGCCGATGCGCAGCGTCTCGCCGTCGAGGTCACGGCGCGTGCTGGTCCCCTCCGGCGTGATGACGGTCAGGAAGTCCATATTAGGAGCCTGTCCGGGTATTGGGCCGGGCCGCGTTCCGGACGCCGTGGGGCCGGATGCGAGGCGCCGCGACGACGTCCGATGCCGGAGCATCGAGGAGGCGCGGCAACGAAGCAGACGGCCCCACGCCGCCGGAACCCGAAGGGCGCATGGGGATTGCGGCTGCATGCGGCGTCGCTCGTCGTCGGCGATGGACCCGCATCGCTCTCCTCCTCGCTCCTTGCCTGCAATCCGCAAGCCCCATGCGCGCGGCCCGGCCGAATACCCGGACAGGCTCCTGAGACCCGCGAGGGCGGGGGCCCTGCGGTCCGGCCGGCTGGCCGGTCACCGCAGGGCCCCCCCGATCGGCCTTACTTGATCGAAATGAGCACGTCGTGCTCGGAGCCGTCGTCGAGGTGCGTCCTGATGATGTAGCTGGCGTTCTTCTGCAGCGACGACGCGTCCAGATTATAGACGTACTGGTGGGATTGGGGGTCGAATCTGAACAGGTTGCCGGTGTTGGCGCTGCCGACGCTGCTCACGTCGGCCACCTCGTCCCCCACGACCCCCGACGAGTAGAAGTAGACCTGGATGGTGGCGACGGCGTTGTCCACGAAGGCGCCGGAGCAGGTCCGGAGCTGGAACTTGACCGGGATGGCCCCCTTCCTCTTCACGAAGACGGTCGAGCCGTCCGGATTGATCGGCGGCAGGTAGCCGCTGAAGTCGTAGGGTCCGTCCACCGTGCCGTCGCAGTCGTCGTCCACGCCGTTGCAGGCCACCTCGACGACGGGGAAGACGGTCTGCTCGCAGACCATGGGGAGCGTGGCGCACGATGTCGTCCCCTGGCGGCACGCCCCGAGCAGCCCGGACACGGGGCAGGGGATGGCCGGCGGGGAGTCCTCGTCGACCGAGCCGTCGCAATTGTCGTCCAGGCCGTTGCAGACCTCGGAGCCATCCGGAGACACGTCCTCGATCTGATCGTTGCAGTCCCGCTCGGACACGCTGGCGGCGCACAGGCTGAAGCCGTCGCCATCGGCGTCCGGGCCTTCGTCCCCCGAGGGCAGGCCGCCGCAGAACAGCAGGCGGGCCGCCTCGCTCTGGGTGCCGCAGGAGACCTTGACCGGGGACCACTCCACGGACCCGCGGACGCGGGTCGGATCGGGAGTGACCGTGGCGATCTGCTCCACGAATTCGGTGACGTCGGTGAAGGGCGGGAAGACCAGCTCACCCCCGACGACCTCGGAATGAGAGAACAGCATCCTGAGGTTCGGATCGAAATCTCCGTCCTTCTTGAGAATCATCTCGGTCTCGCCGCTGATCGGCGAGTCGATCGTAAGGACCCGGCAGGGGAACGGGTCGTCCGGATCCGACGGCACGTACCCCGGCGGGAAGGGCGGCTCGTCGCCGCCCGGCAGGTTGGCGCTGCAGGCGGAGGTACCCGCCGGCGTGCTCGAGCCGTTGCTGACGGACAGGAGCAGCCCGCCGTCGCGGCAGATGGTCTCTCCCTCGAGCGGGCCAGGGCCGAGTGCGCGGAAGCTGGCCGACACCGTGCAGGACTCTTCTTCGCCGTCGAAGGCGATGACCACTCCCTGCCCGTCGAGGGAGGGATCGGTCTGGGTCACGCGGAACGCGACCGTCGCGCTGCCGGGCTCGAAGGGCACGACCTTCAGGGTCAGGTTGACCGCCCCCTCTCCCAGGAACACGCTCTGGATGCCGGTCTCGAGCTCGCCGCTGTCGGTCGCCGTCCCGTCGATGCCGCGGACCCCTTCCACGTCGGCCGGCGATCCCTGGCACACGGGGGGGTTCAGCGCCCTCACCGACGGGGCCAGGAACCGGACGTCGTCGATCCCGAACACCTCGAAGCCGTCGCTCAGGAACCCCGCCGTGATCAGCACGCTCATGATCGGGAGATCGGACGTCGCGCCGAAGAAGACGGGCAGGTCCTCGAACTCCGTGTCGTTCGAGAGGGAGAAGACCTCGCTCGTCTCGTTGTCGAAGATCAGACGCACGGACGCGGCGGAGGCCGAGGGACTGTAGTCGGTCAGGTAGAACGAGAAAGCCGTGATGGACGGGCCGAAATCGAGCTGCATGGTCTGGACCAGTTCGACCGGCGCCTCCACGAGGTACCCTCCGGAGAGGACGTTCGGCCGGCTGGAGGGCCCGGTGGACGTCTGGACGCGGAGAGGCACGTAGCCTCCCATGTCGGACAAGGGGGACGAGAAGATGACCCCGTCCACCTGGTCGTTGATCTCGGTGCCGGCATCGAACTGATCGAAGTGCTCGTGGCTCACCGGTGCCAGCTCCCCGAGCGCTCCGAGAAAAGACGACAGGTCGTCGTATCTCGTGACGGCCGCCGTGGCGGTCGACGTGGCCGCGCCCAGGCAGGCGGCCAGGACCAGGACGGCGATTCGAACGGACCTAGGTGTTGCTGGAATCACGTTTCCACCCTCCCCCAAAGGCTTGAAAGCACACGACTGGTGCGGATTATTGACAATCTAGACCATGAAATATCTCCGAAGCACACCGGTTGTCAACAGGAATCAGGCGTGGACGGGCTCAGGGCTGAAGGAGGGCGCGGAGCCGATCCGCGTCCTGGCCGCGGTTCGCATTCTGAAACGCCGTTCCGGCGTCCCTGGCGAAGGCGGCGGTCAGGGGGCGACCCAGGAACAGCTTCAGATCGGCGCCGCTCAGGCCCTGGCGCACCTCCTCGAGGTACCCCAGGGCCGCCTCGAGGCGCTCGGCGGATGCGGCCGTCTGCCCCTGTGCCTTCAGGGATCTCCCGGCCAGGTGGCACGCCTCGAACAGGAGGTCGCGAAGCCGCAGCGGCGTCCCCACCCTGCGCGCATGCTCCGCCTGCAGGCCGGCCTCCCTGGCGCGCCCGGCCGCCAGGTGGACCCGCGCGAGAGCCAGGTGGGCCGCGGCCTCGATCGGGGCCAGGCCGGATTCGGAGGCCCGGCTGATCCCCGCCTCCAGATCGCGCACCGACTCGGCAGCCTCCGCCTCACGAAGCCGGGAGAGGAGGATGAGGCGCTGATCGTGCGATGCGGTGGCACGGGCGACCGCCTCCCTGGAGGCCGACTGGGCCCGGCCGCGCTGACCGCGCTGCAGGTGCAGGGCGGCCTGATTCGTGAGAGCCTCCGCCTCGAGCGGAGCGTTGCGGATCTCACGGACCAGGCGCAGTCCTTCCTGAAGAGACGTGTCGGCGCCGGCGAGGTCTCCCAGCCGGAGACGCACCCCGCCCGTGTAGATCAGGCAGGTGGCGAGGCCCGTGCTGTCGTTGACCTCCTTCGCCACCCTGGTCGCCTCCTCGAGGAGCGACAGCGCCTGCGCGTACTCCCCCTGGTCCTCGTGGACGTTGGACAGGTTGAGCGTCAGCGCGAGAAGCGTCGCCTTGTCGCCGACCTCCCGGGCGAGCGTCATTCCCTCCGTCTCGTACTTGATGGCCTCCTCGTACCGCCCCTGCAGCTGCTCGAGCGCGCCGAGATCGATCAGAGACCGGACGATCTCGACCTTGTCGCCGATTTCGCGGCGCTTGGCGAGGGCCTCCTTCAGGAAGAAGAACGCCTCCACGTACCGTCCCAGGACGCTGGAGATGTAGCCGACATTGGCGAGGCTGCGGGACAGGCTCGTCGGGTTGTCGATCTCCCGGACGATCTTCAGGCTTTCCTGGTAGGCCTGAAGGGCCTGCTCGGGGCGGCCGGCGGACTCGTAAATGTCCCCCAGGTTCGAGTATCCCGTGGCCAGGCCCTCACGATCGCCGATCTCGCGGCTGATGGCCAGGCCCTCGGTGGCCGACTTGATCCCATCGTCGTGTCGTCCCAGGTCGCGCTGGATCATCGCCAGATTGCGCAGCGTGACGGCGGTGCCCCGGCGATCGCCGATGCGCTGCCTGATCTCGAGCGCGGTCTGGTAGTACCTGAACGCCTCCTCGTGCTGGCCCAATGACTTGTGTGCGTTGCCGAGGCCGTTGAGGACCGTAGCCCGCCCCTCCTGGTTGCCGGTCTCGGTGTGCAGTATCAGGGCGGTGTTGAAATCCTGCAGCGCCTCGGCCGGGTTCCCCAGCTTGAAACGCACCCGGCCCAGGGAGTAATGGGCGCTGGAGTACTTCGGATCGAGCGCCACGACGCGCTGAAGCGATTTCAGGGCCCCCTCGAGGTCGCCTGCATCCTCCTGGATCCCCGCCAGGTCGAAGAAGGCCTCGGCGCTGTTCGGGGCGATGTCGCACAGATCCCGGTACGCCTTCAGCGCCTCGTCGGTATTCCCGTTGAGACGCGCCTGCACCCCGCGGATGCGCGCGGCCTCGTAGGGGGAAGCCGACCCGAGCCCCGCGATCGCCTTGCCCGCCTCCGCGACCGCCTTGTCGGAATAACCGAGCCGGTCGTAGGTCTCGGCCAGGAGGGCCTGAGCCACATGGAACTGGGGGTCCTTCTGGAGCGCGCTCTCGAGGCGAGAGGCCGCCTCGATGTCGTTGCCGCCGCGCGCCAGCGCCAGGCCTTCGCTGTAAAGAGACAAGGCCTCGACCGAGGTCGTGGAGATCTCAGTCGCACCGCGCCGCTTCTCCAGGAGGCCGCCGGCCACCCCCAGCTGCGCCCTGACCCGCTGCGTCAGGTCGTCCACCATGGTGAAGATCGCCCGATCTCCTTCACCGTCCACGACGATGGAAGTCACTCCGGAATTCCCGGCGATGGCACCATCCGGGGCGGCGGTCGAGCCGGCGACGCGCAGGCTGGCGTCGATCCGGAGACGGTCCGCGATGCGGACCAGCCGTCCGGCCAGGACGTTCTCGGCGCCGAGCAGCCCTGCGATCCGGAGCGTGTTCGCGGGGGACGGCTCGACCGTGTCGGGGAGCTTGAGGGCCGCGAAGATCTCCTGCGTCCGGCTCTCGCCCACAAGCCGGAGCGCCTTCGCCTCGATCAGCCCCGAGCGGATGAGGCTCGGCAGCCCCGTGCGCACCCAGTCGAAGCTCGGATCGCCCGTGGCGTTCTGGAAGGGGAGCAGGGCCAGCGAGGTCCGCGGCGGCGGCGGGGGCGCCTGGCCCCAGGGCGGCCAGGGAAGAAGGGGCACGAGGGCCGCCACGATCGCCGCCGCCGCGAGCACGGCCGCGGGCACCATGTAGCGCCGCCGCGCGAAGCGCCGCCATGACCGCGAGGCGCGCTGCGTCTCGAGATCGCGCAGCAGGTCGCCGGCGCTCTGGTAGCGATCCTCCGGTTTCCGCTGCATCGTCCGCGCCACGATCGCCGACAGCCACGGAGGGACCTCGGGCCGCGACAGCCGGACGGTGGGCGCGTCCTCGTGGAGCCGCTTCATCATCACCGACAGGGCGTTCGAGGCCCGGAACGGCAGGGTGCCGGTGAACATCTCGTAGAGAATCACGCCGAAGGAGTAGAGATCGCCCCGGTGATCGGGCGTCTCCCCGCGGGCCTGCTCGGGAGACATGTAGTCGACCGTGCCGAGGATGGTGCCGGTCTCGGTCATCGTCCCGCCCTCCGCCAGGGAGCGGGAGATCCCGAAGTCGGCGATGTAGGCGTTCCCCTCGAGGTCGATCAGGATGTTCTGGGGCTTCAGGTCGCGGTGCACGATGCCGGCGTCGTGCGCCGCCTGCAGCGCGTCGCCGATCTGCCGCGCCAGGGCGAGGCCGCGGTCGAGCGGGAGCGGCCCTTCCTTCTCGAGGAGCGCCTTGAGATTTCCCCCCTCGACGTAATGCATCGAGATGAACCGGATCTCGCCCGCCTCGCCGAGGTCGTGGATGCGGAGGACGTTCCGGTGGGTCACCTGGCTGGCGAGAAGGATTTCGCGCTTGAAACGCTCCAGGATCTCGGGACGCGAGGCCATCTCGGGACGGATCACCTTGAGCGCCACCAGACGCCCCAGCTCCCGGTCCTGGGCCTTGTAGACGGTCCCCATCCCCCCTTCGCCGAGGACGGCGAGGATCTCGTAGCGGGTGCCGAGCAGAGTGCCGGACGTCAGGCGGGAGAGGGAATCGCCGCCGGAGGACCCGGTGAAGCGGCCGCCCGTCTGGGTCCTTTGGAACGGACCCGAGGTCATGGTGCGATCGCCCGCGAAGGTCGCTCCGCAGGCCGCACACTCGCCGGCGCCATCCGGATTGGGTTGGGCGCAGTGGGGGCAAGTCATAGAAGCGCCTCATCGTAGCACGGACGAGGACCGGGAGCCGGTGCGAGTATTCGGCCGGTGCTAGGGCGGGGTCGGGCAGGGGCTCGGATTGGGGGTCGGATGATCGACGTCGACGCCGAGCGGCCCCTCGCCGCAGCCCTCTCCGTCCGTCAGGTAATAGAACGCGGTGCCCGCCGGAGGGCCGGAGGGGTCGGTCGAGATCAGGTCGCCGTCCGCCCGGGCATCGGCGCTCTCGAAGCACACGTGGTCGAACACGCTCCCGGGCAGCCGGGTCCCGAGGGGCGCCGTCACCGTGCCCCGGTAGACGTTGTGGACGAGGGCCCCGGGAGCGGCGGTCCACGCGAAGGTCGCCTGCCCCGTGAAGCGGAGCCCGGATGTGGCGCCAGGCGGAGGATTGGTCGGATCGGCGGGGGCGCAGTCCGCGACGTCGTGGACGCCGTCGAGATCGTGATCCACGGCGATGGGCGGGGCGAACCGGATCCCCTGCTGCTGCACGCGGCCGGAGATGAACAGGACGGTCCCCACCCCGGTCGCCTTGTTGACGCGCAGGAGCCCGCCGTCCGCCCCGGTCCCGCGGAGCGCGAGACCGTACAGCGTTCCGTCGGGCGCGAAGTCCATTCCCGAGAGCGCCACGGCGTTGAAGATCGGCCCGCCGACGAGGATCTTCGCGGCATTGGCCGGGTTCACGGTGTACAGAACCGAGGTGGCGACGTACAGCGTGCCGGCTGCGTCGAAGGCCATGGCGCGCGCGTCCGTCAGGCCGAGGTCGCCCCGGAGCGCCGTCGTGGCGCCGGTCGCCGGGTCGAGCGTCACCAGCCGGCTGGCGCCCGCCGCGTCGACAGAGATGCCGTACAGGACGCCGGTGAGGGGATGGAAGTCGATCGCCGTGATCCCCTGCCAGCCGGCCCAGCCGATGAGCGAGCCGCGGTCCGGCAGGCCCAGGGGCGCCATCTCGAGGAGCGCCCCGTTGTAGCCGATCGACAGGTTGATGTTGAACTCGGTGGAGCCGAAGAGCCTCCCGGCCGCGTCGAACGCCAGGTCGCCCAGCTCGTGGAAGCCGGGATCGCCGATCGGCATCACCCGGCCCGTGGTGACGCTCTGCAAAACCAGGCGGGAGCGCTCGTCCACGACCCAGGCGATCCGGTCGAGCTCGGCCAGGCAGGTCGCCGAGCAGCCGTCCCCCGCGACCACGTTGCCGTCGTCGCACTCCTCGTGGCCGGCCGGCTGGACCACGCCGTCGCCGCAGATCTCCGGTCGGCAGGTCTGGGAGCATCCGTCGCCGCTCCGGATGTTGCCGTCGTCGCAGCCCTCCCCGGGATCGAGGGAGCCGTTGCCGCACGGCGTCGAGGCGCACCCTCCCGAGCAGGAATCGCCGTCGAGGGTGTTGCCGTCGTCGCACTGCTCGAACGGATCGAGGGAGCCGTTCCCGCAGGTGTCCGTCGCCAGGTGGGCCGTGAAGACGTCGATGTCGTTGTTCCGACCGTCGGACCAGGTCGGGTGAAAGCCATCCCCGTCGCTGGCGCACTGGGCGTAATCGCCGAAGTTCGGGGTGAACGTGGCCGGCACGAACCAGGACGAGGGGGTGGTGGTGATCCGGAAGTTCGGCCCGAACGTCCGCCCGCCGTCGATCGATCGGGCCGCGTAGACGTCGGTCGTGCTCATCCCGGCCCAGTTGCGATAGTCGTACCACGTGGTCTCGACGACGCCGCGCCCGTTGACCGAGACCCACGGCATCACCTGGTCGTTCCCGGCGCCGTCGTCGTTGACCCTCAGCGGCGCCGACCAGGTGGCCCCCCGGTCGGCCGAGCGCGCCAGGAAGACGTCGCGCGGGAACGCGTCGAGGGTCTCGCGCTCGACCCAGATGACGTACAGGGCGCCTCGGTCCGGCCCCGTCGAGGTGTCGACCGCCAGGGTGCCGATCTCCAGCGTGTCCTCGCGGTTGTAGCCGACGTTGGAGGGGAAGAAAGACGGAGTCATCGCGCGCACGACGACGCGCGGCTCGAACGACGCGGCCGAGTCGAAGGATCGCCGGAACTCGAGGCGCGTCTCCGTGGCGGAGATGTCGTCGATGCCGCGCTCCCACAGGGCGTAGACCTCGCCGTTCGGCCCGACGGAGACATAGACGATCTGCACCGATTCGGTGGCGCTGCTCTCGAGGACGAGGGGCGGCGACCAGGTGGTCCCCCCGTCGGCCGACTTGATGATCTCGATCTGCAGGGGTCCGGAGAGGCCGATGTTGCCGTTCACGAAGCGCGTGTAGACCATGTACAGGACGTTGGTCGCCCGATCGCAGGTCAGCCATTCCTTGTCCAGGAAATCGTTGGTGGAGACCGCGGCGATCTTCGGGTTCGACCAGGTCAGGGTCGGCCCGGACAGCGTCCCGACGTTGACCGCGACGGCCTCGTCGACGGCGTTCGGGAAGTAGATGCTGGCGTAGTAGAACGTCCCGTCCCCGCACGCCGTGACCGACGGATCGCCGAGGAGCTCCTTCGGCAGGGGGCCGCCGGTCGGAAGGCCGCCCCCGTCGGTGAAGGTGAGCCCGCCGTCGATCGACCAGGTGGCGCCGCTGCCCCGGTTGCCGTTGATCTGGTTGAAGCCGATGACCACGGTCGAGCCGAAGACCGCGATGCTGGTCTCGCTCTGCGTGCCGGCGACCCCGTGGCTGGCCTGGACCTCCGGGGACTGGCCCGGAGATCCGTCCGGGAGCGGCTGGGCTCCGACGGACGCCCCGTACGCCGGCCCGAGGTCCCGGGCGGCCCCGTCGCGCCCCGGTCGCCGCGGCGCGAAGCGCACGCCCGCGCGCAGGCGATCGAGCCGTTCCGGACCGGTCTCTCCGCGCGGCGTCGAGGGGAGGAGCAGGCAGGAGACCAGGGAAAGCAGGACCGCGGCGAGGCGTCTCCCCGCCCTGCGCGCGCGCACGGCAGATGTCACAGTCGGCCCCCGGGAAATCGGCAAGCCTGGAAACTACGGTCGATCCCGTTCCGAGTCAACCGATTACGGTAGGATCCGCGCCGCATGAGCCTCCGACATGTAGCGGCCGCCATGATTCTCACCCTCGCTTCAACGCGGCAGGCGGCATCGGCCGCCACGGACGATTACCTGCGCGGCTACATCGACTCCTGGATCGCGACGAACGCGCCGGCGGTCGCCGGCCGCGTGACGGTGAAGGTCAAGTCGGGCGTCGTGACCCTGACCGGGGCCCTCGCCTCTCCCGAAGAGATCGACCGGATCGTCACGGCGGTCGGCGAGATCGAGGGGGTCGTGACCGTGGTGAACCGGATGTCCGTCGAGCAGGGGGCCGAGAAGCGCCGATGGCGGACATGGATCGACTGGCTCCGGCCGCCCCCCGGGCGCCGCACCGTCCGGTTCCCGGACGGCGACCTGTTTGCCGGCCCCCTGGCCGATCAGAAGCAGCCCCGCTTCCACATGACCTGGCAGAGCTGGCGCAGCGACACCGGACGGTTCAACATCGCCTCGGCGGGATTCGGGGAGAGCTTCGGACTGGTGCGATGGCCGCGCGGCCACGAGGGGGACGGCTGGCAGGTGGGAATCAGCGGCGCGGTGTTCGCCGTGTTCAACCTGGACTCGTCGTCGATCGACCTGCTGAACGCCGACTACTACGCCGGCTTCCCGATCTCCTATCGCAGCGGCGCCTGGTCGGGGCGCCTGCGCCTTTTCCACCAGTCGTCGCACCTGGGGGACGAGTTCCTCCTGCAGCTTCAAGATACGCAGCCGGTGCCGCAGTCGGAACGGATCAACCTGAGCTACGAGGCTGCCGAGATCCTCGGCTCGTACGACAAGGGCGGTGCGAGGCTGTACTTCGGGGGGACGCGCATCGTCACCATCGAGCCCCGCGAGCTCGGCCGGCAGCGGCTCCAGCTGGGAGCCGAGTTCCGCGGCAACCCGGTCCACTGGAGGACCTCGCGGATCGTCGCCGGGCTCGACGTGCAGGCCTGGAACGAGACCGGCTGGGACCGCGACGTGAGCTTCAAGACGGGCTTGATGTTCCGCAGCCCCTACGGCGACGCCCGCTCGCTGCAGGCGCTCCTGGAGTACTACAACGGGCACGCCCCGTACGGCCAGTTCTTCACGGTCGAGATCGAGTACTTCGGGATCGGGGTCGCCTTCGCGTTCTAGGTCGCGGCACCTCCGGGAGAATTGGATGGCTGAACGGCGCCACTCTACCACGGCCGGGTTATCATGCCCGGCCATGGAGGCCACGCGCGCCCTCGCGAAATCGGATCCCCGGCTCGGGCGCCTGATCGCGCGCATCGGCCCCTGCCGCCTCACCGTCGAGACGCTGCAGAGCCCGTTCGAGGCGCTGGCCGAGGCGATCGTCTACCAGCAGCTGACCGGCAAGGTGGCCGCAACCATCCTCGGGCGCGTCGTGGCCCTGTACAAGCCGAAGCGCTTCCCGTCGCCCGGGGACATCCTGGGCACCTCGGACGAGCGGCTGCGCGCCGCCGGCCTGTCGCGGGCCAAGGTCGCCGCCTTCAAGGATCTGGCGCGCGCCGCGCTGGACGGCACCGTGCCCCGGCTGTCCGCGTTGAAGAAAATGGATGAAGAGGAGATCGTCGCCCGGCTGACCACCATCCGGGGCATCGGCCGCTGGACGACGGAGATGCTCCTGATCTTCCGCCTCGGCCGTCCCGACGTCCTGCCGGCGGGCGACTACGGCATCCGCAAGGGGTTCGCGCGCACGTTCGAGACCCGCGCCCTCCCCACGCCGCGCCAGGTCCTGCGTCGGGGCGAGAAGTGGCGCCCGTACCGCACCGTCGCGAGCTGGTACCTGTGGCGGGCGCTCGATGCCGATCCCAAGGGCGCGCGGCGCCGGTCGCGGTAGTCGCCGGTGGAACGGCATCGATCCCGATCCTTTTGGGGACGATGCGCCCTGCTGCTGGCGGCGCTCGGCGTCGCGTGCGTCGCCTACGGCTACTGGATCGAGCCCTACTGGCCGGCGGTCACCCGCACGCAGATCCCCTCGGCCAGGCTGCCCGGAGGATCCCCGCCGCTCCGCATCGTCCATATCTCGGACGTCCACAGCGACCCCGCGCCGCGCCTGGAGGAGCGCCTGCCGGGGCTGATCGCCGCCGAGAAGCCGGACATCATCGTCTACACGGGCGACTCGATCAATGCTCCCGCGGCACTGCCGGTCTTCAGGCGGCTCATGAAACGGCTCGCCGGCATCGCCCCGACGTTCGCGGTGCGCGGGAACTGGGACGCCTGGTACTGGCACGACGTGGATCTGTTCGGCGGCTCGGGCGTGCACGAGCTGGACGGCCGGGCCGAGAGCGTGCGCTTCGGCGACCGGCGGGTCTGGCTGGCGGGGGTGGCGGTGGGGCACGAGGGCCTCGCGGCGGCCGCCCTGGGCGACGTGCCGGCGGGGGATCTCACGATTCTTCTGTATCACTACCCGTATCCGGACGTCGTTCCCGCGGATCGCGCCGCCGCGGTGGATCTTCTCTGCGCGGGCCATACCCACGGCGGCCAGGTCGCCCTGCCGCTGTACGGGGCGATCATCACGCTGTCGAAGTACGGCAAGAAGTACGAGTCGGGGCTCTACCGGGCCGGCCCGATGTGGATGTACGTCAATCGGGGTATCGGGCTGGAAGGGGGGAGCGCGCCGCGCGTGCGGTTCTGGGCGAGGCCGGAGATCACCGTGATCGATATCGTCCCTGAGCCGGCACCCTGAAGCCCGGCCGCGGCCGGGCCGTCACTCGAGGATCGCGTCCGCGTCGAGCAGCAGATAGGGCTCGCCGAACGGCGCGCGGCCGTCGCGCGGATCGAGGCGCAGGCCCCAGTCGCCCCCGTACACCAGGGTCGCCACGCCGGCGCCCGAGTCTTCGACGCTGACGGCGCGGGCCGGGCAGGGGGTACCGCCCTCCTCGCTCGACCAGCCGGCGACGTCGCAGAGGATCGTGTCGTCCCCTCCCGTCGAGTAGTGAATCAACCTCACGAGCCGGGACCCGGACGTCGCCTGGAAACGCTGCGAGCAGCCCTCCGGGCAGTTGGGATTCGGCTCGATGAACACGTTGATGATCCGCCCGGCGGCCATGGGCTGCGAGGTCCTCCGAAGTGGGTCTCGACGGGAAGTGCCGCAGCATACAGGCCCGCGGAAGGATCGATCAAGCCGAATCGGGAGATACTGGGCCGCGCATGGCCCTGACCGCGACGATCTACAGCCTGGATACCGAGCTCTCGGACGTCGATCGCGGCACCTACGTGAGCCTCTCCGTGCGCCTGGCGCGTCAGCCCTCCGAGACGCTCGAGTTCATGGTCACCCGATACCTGGCCTACTGCCTCGAATACCGCCAGGGGATCGAGCTCACGGAGGGGATCGCGGCGGGGGCGGATCCGGCCATCCTGGTGCGCGACCTCACCGGACGCGTCACGGCATGGATCGAGGTCGGCCTGCCCGACGCGGCACGGCTGCACCGGGGGAGCAAGCTCGCCGGCCAGGCGGCGGTCTACACGCACCGGAACGTCGCGCAGGTGCTGGCGGAGCTGAGCGGACGGAACATCCACCGGGCGGACGAGATCCCCGTCTATTCCTTCGGCCGTGGCTTCGTCGAGTCGGTCGCCTCCGCGGTGAAGCGGAGGACCCGGGTCACGCTGTCGGTCACGGAGCGCCATCTCTACATGGACATCGATGGCCGCGCCTTCAGCACCCTGGTGGAAGCCCACCGGATTCATTGACAGGCTTCGCGCCGGGGCGTAGCCTCTGTGCGAAGTGAACAGAACCCTCGTCCTGTGCGCGCTCGTCCTGCTGATCGGCGCGTGCGGCTGTGTTTCCAAGCCGGAAATCGACCTTCAGGGGACGTGGTCGGGAGACTGGTCGAGCGGCCAGACGACCGGAACGCTCGACATCACCTTCGACGGTCGAACGCCGTTCGGCGACATGAAGACCTACGACGTGGTCCTCCTGATCCATGGCCCGACCTGTCCCTCGGGGGACGACCGCGCGGCGGGGGACCGGTCGGCGGCCTTCAAGGACGACGACGTGCACATCGCGGTCCGCTTCGCCGGCGCGGGTCCGGGCGCGGACGAGAACGTGTTCCGGTTCGACGGCACGCTCTCCGGCAGCCGCGCGATCATCGGCTCGTACGCGCTGATCAGCGACTCCTGCCCTTCCTGCACCTGCGCCATCGGCGCCTCGGGAACCTGGAGGGCCTTCCGCTGACCGCCCCTGTCGGATCCGTCCGGAGGTCCCGGATCGCCCGGAAGATCGTGCTCTGCTCCCTCGCCCTGGCCGTCGGGATGCCGGTCACGGCGAGTCGCGCCGCCACGTCCGGTGCCCCGATCTTCGCGCCGGGATCGGGCGAGATCGGCGCCGATGTCTCCGCGATCCGCTTCGACTCCGATCTGACCGACGAGCGCGGCGACAGGTACGCGCTGCGCGGGGGGAGGTTCCTCGGCCGCACGATGCAGTGGGAGGCGATGCTGACGCGCGCCACGGTCCGGGAGGAGATCCTCCCCGGGGCCGACAAGCGTGTCACGGTGGCCATGGCCGTGGCCAACATCGTCGTCAACTTCGAGCCGGGCGGGCGGACCGTCCCCTATCTCCTGGCGGGGATAGGGGTGGGGCAGATGAAGCTCGAGGCGATCGGCCTAGTTTCGCGCGAGACGGCCACCGCCTACCAGGTCGCGGGCGGCAGCCGTTTCTTCTTTGGTGCGAATGGCCGCGTGGCGGCTCGCATCGAGCTGGCCCTTCTGGCGAACGAGGGGTTCGATGAGCGCTACATCCACGCCTCGCTGGGGGCGGGGCTGACCTTCCGCCTCGGACCCTAGACACACTCCTAGCGCGCGCGCGGCCTCTCGGGCACCTGCACCATGCACTGCGGCAGGCGGCGCAGCGACTCCAGCCCGAACACCAGGCGCTCGCCGTCCTGGTAGCCGTTGTTGTACCGGCCGGCCGACTCTCCGGTGAACCCGGCGACGGCGACGCGCGCCGGCCCGGCGGGAAGGCTCGAGAAATCCCGGCTCATGAGGTCGCCGCAGCGGCCGAGGTCGACGGCGCGCATCGCCGCGATGCCGGCCGCGAACCCCTTGAGATAGTCGGCGTCCGCCGAGACGCGATCCGTCAGGCGGGAGGTTTCGGTCATCGCCTGGTCGATCCGCGTCTGGACGGCGGCGTTCGCCTGCTCGGCCTTCCAGGCCGCGTGCTCGGCGAGCGTCCGGTCGTAGTCGGCCGGGTAGGCGTCGCGCTTCCTGCGGTTCCATGCCTTGGCCTGCATCGCCTCGTCCTGGCTGGTGTGGCGTTTCAGGATCGGGCGGAGCGCGGTATCGATGCCGTCCAGATTGGACCCGGACACGACCTCGCGCGGCAGCTCGACCTCCATCTCCATGAGGCAGCGCGCCTCGTTGTAGAGGGTGAACGGCCCGTCCTGGAACGACGTCAGGATCGGCTCCGGCAGGCTGAGCATCAGATCGAGACGCGAGCGCTTCAGGTCGACCTTGACGACCTGCGCCAGCTCGCCCGGGCGGAACCGCATGCGGCCCCGGCTCGTGACCAGGCTCCCGTTGACCCGGTTGTTGGTGTGGGTCCCGGAGCAATCGGAGTAGGTGTCCACGCTGGTAAGGATCCAGGCCCCGCGCCAGCGCGACTCGACGGAGCGCTCCATCCCGGAGGCCGCGGCCGGACGGGGCGCCTGCACGATCAGAAGCGCCGACACCGTCGCCACGACGGACAGGCCCCACGCGCATTTCGTTGGTGTCATCGGATCACCTCCCTGGTCGTCACCGGCCTAAACCTAGGTTTCGTGCCGTCCCGAGTCAACGGAACCGGGGGAGGGATCCAAAAAAAGGGCGGCGACCGCTCGTGGCGATCGCCGCCCTTCAGTTCAGCCGGGCAGGGGCCCGGTTCTACGGCTGGGGCTCCGGCTGGGGCTCCCCGCCGCCGACGCGATCGATCGTGATGACCGGCGAGGTCCAGGTCTCCCAGTGCGCCGGGGTGCTGTCGTCACCGAGCGCCTTCTCGACCGACAGGCGGACGACGTACGTGCCGTTCCCCAGGAACCCGTTGCTGTGTGGATCGGCGCCGTCCCAGGCGAGCGTGAAGTACTCGTTCGAGGCGGCGTTGCGGCCGACGTAGTTGATCTCGGCCAGCCGGCCTTCCGCGCGCCCGCCGGTCCTGAACACTTCCAGCCGCAGGCGCCGGACCTGGTGATCGAGGTGGACCAGGATGAACGCCGCGTTGGTGTTGGTGATCGTCGCCGGGCCGCTCGCACCGACCGTGTTCGTGCCACGGAGCAGGGGGTTGCCGAACGACGAGGCGGCCGGGTTGAGGACCAGGACCGACTGGTAGTCCCCCTTCAGGCCGGCGTACGGAACGCGCTCGACCTGCCCGCCCCCCTGCGGCGTGATGACGATGAACCCGCCGTACTGGGAGCGCTCCTGGAGGCCGGCCGGCTCGGTGAAGGTGATGTCGACGTCGGCGCTCGATCCGGCGGCGACGGCCACCGGGTTGGCGCCGAAGGCGACGCCGGCGGCACCCTGGAAGAACTGCGGCGTGAAGGTGCGGTTGCCCGTGGCGAGCGCCGCGACGGCCGACAGGTCATAGGTGACGTCGGCGGCCCCGTTGTTCGCGATGGTGATCGTCCGGGTCACCGGCCCCGCCCCGGTCTCGCCGAGGGACAGCTTGCCCGGGGTCACCTTGGTCGTCGCGTTGATCGCGGCGAGGCTGTTGACCATTCCCGCCCCCTGGCGATGCGTGTTCTCGAGCAGGCCGAGACCGGGGTTGCCGAACCAGAGCCGCGGCGACGCGCTGTTCTGCAGGATGTCGCGCACCACCTGGCTGGGCGTGCCCGGGTGCGCCTGCAGCAGGAGCGCCGCCGAGCCGGCGACGTGCGGCGAAGCCATCGACGTGCCGCTGTTGACGCCGTATCCGCCCTGCGCCAGGGGGACCGTCGAGAAGATGAGGCCGCCCGGTGCGGCGATGTCCGGCTTGAGCGTCAGGTCGGGGCTCATGCCGAAGGAGCTGAACGACGACACCAGGCCGCCGGTCGGAACCGCCGAGTCGGCGAACAGCGTCGTGTATTCCCCGGTGGTCGGAAGCTGCGACACGATCAGCTGGCCGTCCGCCTGGGAGAGGCCGGAGACCGGCCGGGTCAGGTTCGGAGCGCCGGCCAGGGCGACCGTGCCGAAGAAGATCCCCGGGGCGTTGTTGTAGATCAGGACCGAGGATGCGCCGGCATTGAGGGCGTTGATCGCCTTTTCGCGGAACGAGCAGGTGCCGCGGACGGCGAGCGCGATGTTCCCCGGAACGCCGGCGGGCAGGGGAAGGTCGGCGTTGCAGGCCCGACCGATGTTCACGATGCCGAAGGTGCCGGAGGTCGGCGCCACCGGAGCGCCGGCCATGGCGGCATACCCGACCAGGCTGCCGGCGCCAGTGCGAAGGGCCGGCAGGTGCACCTGGTTGTTGTCGATGGCGGCGCTGCCGATCGACTTCTGGCCCACGCCCGGGGCGCTCATCGAGTAGAGGCCGCTGGCGCCTGAGTTTCCGGCCGAGCAGACCACGACGATGCCGCGGTTGACCAGGTTGTCCGCGCCGCGCGCCGTCGGATAGTTCGGCCAGGAGAAGGCCGACCCGATGCTCATATTGAGGACCTGGTTGCCGTCGGCCAGGATGCGCTCCATGGCCGCGAGCATGATGTCGCTTGTCGTGGTGCCGGCGCAGCCGAACACCCGGTAGGCGTTGAACGTCACGTCGGGGGCGACTCCCACGACTCCGCCGTTCGCCCCGAGGATGCCGGCCACGTGCGTCCCGTGGCCGTTGCAGTCCATCGGGTCGGGGTCGGGCTGCGGCGTGGCGGGGGAGCCGGAATAGGCGTCCCCGACGAAGTCGTAGCCGCCGACGACGCGGTATCCCGGACCGAATCCGCCTCCGAGATCGGGGTGGTTGTAGTCGATCCCGGTGTCCATGACGGCCACCCGGATGCCGGCACCGGTATATCCCGCGGCGTGCGCCTGGTCGGCGCCGGTCATTCCGATGGCGGTGAACAGCTCGGGGGCGCTCCCGTCGATCGGGATCGCCACGGCCGGCTCGGGGGCCTCGACGATGGCGACCGGCCAGACGTTGACGACACCGTCCACGCGCGACAGCTTCAACAGGTCGGTCGGCTGAACCTCGACCGACAAACCGTTCCAGAGATTCTCGTAGGTGTAGCGCTCCTTGAACTTGACGCCGGCCTGGGCGGCGGCGTTCCGGAAGGCCTGACGCTCCTGCTGCAGGTTCTGGCGATACGCGCTCGTGTCGGAGGTCGACGCCGAGGAGGAGAGCCCCTCGGACAGGGGCGGGCTGATCAGCTCGACGAACCACAGGTTCGAGGCGGGGGCCAGAACTCCCGGGGTCCCCTGGCCGACCGGCCCGGAGCCGCCCGGATCGGTCTGTCTGGGCGGGGCCGGGGCCGCCCCCAGGAACCCTGAAACTGCGACGCAGGATACGACGACGAGCAGGAAACGCACGGCGTGTCTCATGACTCTCTCCCTCCGGAGGTAGAGGTTAAGGACGCCTGGACGGTCCAGTGGCCTGAGCAGGGCTGTCGGCAGATTGACAGCGGCATATATGCCACGATTCCCGGCAAAGTCAATGACCGATCCGCACGAACGGGGATGCTAGGATGCGCGCGTGACCGACCGGGTCGTCCTCTACACGACCGCCTTCGTCCGGGCCCTGGCCACCGGCATGATCGGCGTCCTCATGGGCGTGTACCTCGCCCAGCTGG
>Ga0070694_100000141_pt1 | contig 36370 bp, 33 predicted proteins | sample KBSK1251metaG_FD_65470 | JGI IMG/M metagenome (GOLD analysis project Ga0070694, IMG submission 65470) | Corn, switchgrass and miscanthus rhizosphere microbial communities from Kellogg Biological Station, Michigan, USA - KBS K1-25-1 metaG | ecosystem: Host-associated > Plants > Roots >...
GCGGTGCCGCTGGTCGTCCAGCCGCCCCAGCCGAAACCCACGATCATCGTGAGAACGCCACCGACTACCGCACCCCAGATTCCCGGCTTCAACCATACGGGCTGCACCATCATGAGTCGCCTCCTGGCACCTTCGGAGAATGGGTTGATCGCGACCTCAGTGTAGGGACGTGCTCCCCGCCCCGGTAGTGGACCAAAGTCCAACCTGGGGCCGGGCCGAGGAGGCCCGCTGGTCTAGGCGGGCCAGGCGGCGGCGTGCGTGCCGGGGGGTACGGTCGGGCGGGCCCAGAACGCGGGCGTCTCCGCGAGACGCGCGGCGGGGCGAACGTAGCGGAGCCGGCCGAAGGGCGTGTCCATGTCCGCCATCAGATCCTGGACCGCGTCCGGCGCGAGGTCGGGCGTGCTCCCGCCGTCGACGCGACCGAGCCCGTCGACCCAGCGACCGGTCTGCGCCAGCGAGACCCGGACCAGATAGCTCCCGCCTTCGCGCGCGCGGCGCGCCAGCGCCATCTGGGCGCCGAAGGCGGCGAGATAGCCGGTCCCGTGATCCACGACCTGGGCCGGCAGGTGCCGGGGCGCCTCGCCGCCGGCCCGGCTCCCCTGCTCGTGCGCCATCCCGCTGACCGACTGGATGATGGTCTCGAAACCCCGTCGCTCGCGCCACGGCCCCTCGTGCCCGAAGGCGGAGAGGCTCACGTAGACGATGCCGGGGCGGAGTCGCGCCACCTCCTCCGGGGCCAGGCCCCAGTGGGCGAGCGCCCCGGGCCGGTAGGACTGGGAGAAGACGTCGGCGCCGCGGACGAGCCCGCGCAGCGTGTCCAGGTCGGCGCCGCGCCGCAGGTCGAGGGCCGCGGAGAGCTTGCCCAGGCCGGTGTCGACCACGAGGCCGGGCACGTTCGGCAGGTGCGGGGCGGTGACGAGCAGCACGTCGGCCCCGTAGGCCGCGAGGGTGCGACCGCAGACCGGCCCCGCGATGACGCGCGTGAGATCGAGGACCCGCAGGCCCGAGAGCGCGCGCGGCCCGGCGCCGGCCGGCTCGGGCGGCGCCTCGCCGATCTTCACGATCTCGAACAGGGGCAGTGTCGCGACCGCGCGCCCCTGCGGGTGCGCGTGCCATTCCGCCCGCGCCCGCACCATGCCGGTGGGCAGGCCCGCCGCCGCGAACGCGTCCTCGAGGTCGCCGGCCGTCCACTTCGCCACCGCGGCGGCGACGGCCTCACGCGTGCCCTCGCAGCCGAGCAGCTTGAGCGCTCCCGCGCGGTGATGCGGCAGGTTGGAGTGGATCTGGATGAAGCGCCCGTCGCCGGCCCGGTAGAATCCGAAGACCGGATCCCGGCGGTCGAGCGAGGGATCGGTGTCGAGCCGCAGGTACCGCTCGCTCCGGAACGCGGCGACGGCGTCACGCAGGTCCACCGCGACCGATTGCCCCCGGCCGGTCCGCAGGCGCCAGATCTCGCTGGCCGCGAGGGCCCCGGCGGCGATGGTGGCGGAGGCCGCCGTCCCGATCTTGAAGTCGGTGGGCAGGATCGGGTCGGCACCGGTCAGGGTGACGCGCTCGAGCGCGCCGGGCTCCCCGCCCGCCCGGCGCCAGAGGTCCTCGAGAGCCGTGACCGCGTCAGCCGTCATCGCCCGGCTAGGGTGCCAGACGGCCCGCGACAGGTCAAATCGAGGCCCGGCCCTCCAGCGTCTTCTTCATGCCCGCCATGCCCTGGTCGATGAGCCCCGCGATGGGGCCGGCCAGATCGTCCGGCAACAGGTCGGCGATCCAGACGACGCGGCTGCGCCGCTCCCCCTCGGCGAAGACCTGGAGCGAGGCGTTGTGATGCGAGGGGCGCCCGCCCACCACCGCCCACACGAGCCGGCGGGCCTGATCATCGACGTCGACGATCAGCTCGCGGGCCACCAGGCCGTTGCCGAACGTGACGACCCGCGCGCCCTCCTCGAGGCGCGTATCGACCACGAAGCCCGGCGCCAGGCGCGTGTGCATCGCCCCCACGTCGCGGATCGCGTCCCAGACGTCTCCGTCTCGAGCTCCGACGAGCATTTCCCGACGTATGGACGCCATCGTCTGCCTCCTCTCGGCTCAAGACCCCGGACCCGGCGGTTCGTGAAAAGGGCCCTTGCGAACGCGGGATCAACCTGCAACCATGCGAGCGCGAAGGAGGACGGCATGAGGGGCTCCCTGTCCCGCGTCACCACGCTCCTAGCGGCTCTCACGCTCCTCGCCCCGGCCGGCCGCGCCGGGGCCGCCGAGCTCAAGGTCCTGAGCACGATCGCCCTGGGAGAGGCGTGGCACGAGCTCCAGCCGAAGTTCGAGGCGACCGGCCACACGCTGACGCTGGTGCTCGGCACCTCCGGCGGCATCAACAAGCGCGTCGCCGACGGCGAGGCGGGCGACGTCATCGTCAGCACGAGCAGCGGGATCGAGGGACTGGCCAAGGCCGGCAAGGTCACGGCCGGGACGAGCGTGCGGGTGGCCCGGTCGCAGGTCGGCCTCGCGGTGCTCCGGGGCGCGCCCCGACCGGACATCTCCACCCCGGACGCGCTCAAGCAGACGCTGCTCGACGCGAACGCGGTCGCCTACTCCGATCCGGCGGGCGGCGGCGCGAGCGGCATCCACCTCGCCAAGGTGCTGGACCGCCTCGGCATCGCCCGGCAGGTCAACGCGCGCGCCAGGCTCGGCCGGGCCGTGCCCAACGCCGCGGCGGTGGTGAAGGTGGAGGCGGACATCGCGGTCCAGCAGATTCCCGAGCTGCTCGCGGTGCCGGGGGTCGAGGTCATCGGTCCCCTGCCGGATGATCTCGCGAACACCACCACCTTCTCGGCCGCGGTGCTGGCCACCACCGGAGACCCCGCGGCGGCGAAGGCGCTGGTCGACTTCCTGCGCTCGCCCGAGACCGTCGCGACGCTCAAGGCCAAGGGCTTCGAGATGTGAACGCTGACCGCCGAGCCTCCGTTCAGAGCGAGGGGAGAAGACCGTGAAGCTCTATCTGATCGCCCCGAAGAATCCCGAGTCATTCTGGACCTTCGACCGGATCCTGCCCAGCCTCCGGAAGCGATGCGTCTTCCCGAATCTCGCGCTGCCCACGGTGGCGGGGCTGACCCCGCCGCCCCACGAGGTCGTGCTCTGCGACGAGAACGTGGAGGCGATCGACTTCGACACCGACGCGGACATCGTCGGGATCACCGGCTTCGTCATCCACAAGCGGCGGATGCTCGAGATCGCCGAGGCCTTCCGGCGCCGCGGGAAGCTGGTGGCGGCCGGCGGCCCCTTCGCGACCCTCTGTCCCGAGGAGCTCCGCGACAAGGTGGACGTGCTCTTCGTGGGCGAGGCCGAGTACACCTGGCCCCGGTTCGTGCGCGACTACGAGGCCGGCCACTGGCAGGCCGAGTACCGGCAGGAGGAGAAGCCGAGCATGCTCGACTCCCCCCTGCCGCGCTTCGACCTGCTCAAGGTGGACCGCTACCGGAGCATGGCCATCCAGTTCGCGCGGGGCTGCCCGTTCAACTGCGAGTTCTGCGACATCATCGTGATGTACGGCCGACGGCCCCGGACCAAGTCCACCGCGCAGGTCCTGGCCGAGGTCGAGGCGATCCACCGGCTGGGCGTGGCCAACATCTTCGTGGTCGACGACAACTTCATCGGCAACAAGAAGGAGGCCAAGGAGCTGCTCCGGGCCCTCGCCGCCTGGCAGGAGGCGCGCCACTATCCCCTCGAGTTCATGACCGAGGTGAGCCTGAACGTGGCTCAGGACGACGAGCTGCTGGCCCTCATGAAGCGGGCCCACTTCACGACGATCTTCGTGGGCATCGAGTCGCCCCGCGCGGCCAGCCTGCTGGAGACGAAGAAGACGCAGAACACCCGCGAGGACATCGTGACCTCGGTCCACCGCATCCAGGCCACCGGCATCGAGGTCATGGCCGGCATGATCGTGGGCTTCGATCACGACGATCCGTCCATCTTCGAGGAGCAGTTCCAGTTCATCCAGCAGGCCCGCATTCCCATCTCGATGACCGGCATGCTGAACGCCGTCCCCAAGACCCCGCTCCACGCCCGCCTGAAGGCCGCGGGCCGGCTCATCGCCGATTCGGTGGGCGACCAGTTCGTCTTCACCAACGTCGTGCCGGGCGGGATGTCACGCCTCGAGCTCTACGAAGGCTATCGCTCGCTGCTCCGGCGCCTGTACAGCTATCGCGCCTACCGCCGCCGCGCGATGGACTTCATCCTCAACCGCGGCAGCCTCGTCGGCTCGCGGGTCTTGGCCCGGGGCGACGACCTGGCGGTCGTCGGGCGCATCGTGTGGACCTGCATCCTGCGCGCCTCACCCCGCCGGGCCTGGCTCACCCTGTCCATGGCGCTCGAGACCGCGTGGCGCCGTCCGGAGGCGATCCGCCAGGCCTTCACACTGGCGCTCATGCACAAGCACTTTTACGAGTATGTGCGCGAGACGTCCCGGGAGCTCGAAGGATTGATCCGGGAGCTGCGGGAGTCCACCCCGACGGCACCGGCCATGACGGACAACTGAGGTCGCCCATGGATTGCCGCGGGCGGATCATGGGCCTGAGTGATGGGCGGCACAACACACGCACGCAGGTGGGAGGATAGGCGATGAAGCTGAGACGGACTACCTCGGCGTGGCTGGCAACCCTGGTCCTTGCGGCCGGCTGCTCGTCGTCGGGCGCCATCTCGGACGCCGATGCGGCCAGGGTCCGCGTGGTCAACGACGCGAACCTGGTGAGCGGCTGCCGGGTGCTCGGAACCGTCGCCGACAACGACTTCCAGGACCTCCAGAAGAAGGCGGCCCGCCTGGGCGGAAACGTCGCGCTCATGACCCCGCAGCGGACGGCCAAGGGCGGGTATTTCGGGCTCCAGGACTACATGACCGCCGACGTGTACCGGTGCGAGAACGCGAAGTGATCAGCCGCGCCGCGCCCGACGGCGTCGCACCAGCCACTTGCGGAGCTCCTCGACCGCCACGAGACCGACCGCGAACGGCATCACGAACAGCCAGACGCCCCCCGAGATGGGCGCGGTGCCGAATATGACATTGCCCCACGCCGTGTAGCAGATCGCCAGGATGAGGGCGACCTCCAGGCCCACTCCCCACAGGATCAGCCGGTTGCCCAGTAGCCCCACCGACCACGCGGAGCGGGTCGTGCTCCGGCACAGGAAGACGTTCACGATCTGCATCACGATGACCGCGGCCAGGCAGGCGGTGGTCGCCTGCAGATACCGCACGTCGCTGCGATCCAGCGCCTGACCGTACGCCCATCCCGCCCCGTGGAGCACGAAGAAGAAGGCCGCCATCGCCGCGGCGGCCTCCATCCCTCCCAGGACGAGGTACGCGCGCAGGGCCAGCGATGACATGAACAACCGCTCCCCTCGCGCCCGCGGCGGCCGTTGCATGACCCGCGGATCCGGGCGCTCAACCCCGAGGCCGAGGGCGGTCAGCGAGTCGGTACCCATGTCGATGGAGAGGATCTGGATCGGGGTCAAGGGCAGCGGGATCGCGAACAGGGAAAACGCCAGGTACGGGACCAGTTCGGGCACGTTGTGGGCCAGGATGTAGGTGAGGAACTTGCGGATGTTGTCGAATACCGCGCGCCCCTCCTCGATCGCGTTGACGATGCTGGCGAAATTGTCGTCCAGCAGCACCACGTCGGCGGCCTCCTTCGCCACGTCCGTCCCCAGGATGCCCATCGCGACCCCGACGTGCGCGTTCTTCAACGCGGGCGCGTCGTTCACGCCGTCGCCGGTCACCGCCACCACGTGGCCCTGCTGCTTGAGGGCCTCCACGATGCGCAGCTTCTGGTCCGCCGCGATGCGGGCGAAGATCACCTCCGACGACCCGAGCAGGCGCCGCAGCTCGACCTCCGGGAGGCGGCGCAGCGCCTCGCCGGTGATCACGGCCGGGCTTGCCGACTCGACCAGCCCGACCTCCCGCGCGATCGCGAGCGCGGTGCCGGGATGGTCGCCGGTCGTCATGATCACCCGGACCCCGGCCTCGCGGCACTTGCGAAGGGCTCCCTGGACCTCCCGGCGCGGCGGATCCTGCACGCCGACCAGCCCCGCCCACACCAGATCCTGCTCCAGGGCCTCGGGAGTCCATTGCGCATCCAGGGGACGGTAGGCGAGGGCGAGGACCCGCAGGCCCTGCTCGGCCATCGCGTCCTGCGCGGCGAGGATGGTGCCGCGCAGCCGGGGCGTGAACGGATGGGACTCACCATCGGCCAGGAGGACGCGGCTGCACAGCGGGGCGATCGACTCGGGCGCCCCCTTGCAGCACAGCAGCGGCCCGTCCGCGGTGGCGTGGACGGTGGACATCCGCATGCGGTCGGCGTCGAAGGGACGCTCGTGGAGGAGCCCGGGCCGGGGCGCCGGGGGCAGGACCGCCTGGGCCATCTCCGCCAGCGCCATCTCCATGGGATCGCCCAGGAAGAGGGGCGCTCCCAGGTGCTGGCCTTCTCTCAGGTCATGGCAGAGCCCGGCCACGAGGAAGAAGGGCCGGTGGGACTCGGCCAGGGGGTACGGCGGCTCGGACGCATCGAACGCGTATTGCCGGTCGCCCACGAAGAGCTGCTTCACCAGCATGCGGTTCTGGGTCAGCGTTCCGGTCTTGTCGGTACAGATCACGGTCGTGGATCCGAGCGTCCCGATCGACGGTAGATGGCGAATGAGCACGTTTCGCCGGGCCATGCGCTGGGTGGCGAGCACGAGGGCCAGGGTCAGCGTCGGGAGCAGGCCTTCCGGCACCATGGCGACGATGATGCCGATCGCGAAGATGAAGGCATCCCAGAACGGAACCCCCCGGAGCCGACCGACGGCGAAGAAGACCACCCCGATCAGCACCGAGAGGACGCCGATCCACCGACTCAGATGCTCGATCTCCTCGCGCAGGGGGGAGACCGTGCCGGCCGTGGTTCCGGTGAGGCGCGCGATCTTGCCGAACTCGGTCTGCATCCCGGTGGCGAAGACGACGGCCTTGGCCTGGCCCGATACCATGGCGGTCCCGGCGAGCAGTACGTTGCCGCTGTGGAGCAGGTCATCGGTATCGCACGGTGCCGCCTCCCGCACCAGCGAGACCGGCTCGCCGGTGATGACCGCGGTGTTGACCCGGACGCTGAAGGCCTCGATCAGCCGGCAGTCCGCCGGGATGTGGTCGCCTTCCTCGAGGAGCACGACGTCCCCGGGGACCAGCTGCTCGACCGGCAGCTCGACGACCTTCCCATCGCGCAGCACGTCGGCTCGTAGCGGCAGGAGCCCCATGAGGCCGGCGAGGGTCTGCTCGGCCCGGTACTCCTGCCAGAAGGAGAAGACGCCGCTCACCACGACCACCACCACGATCGCGACGCCCACCTTGGCCATGCCCTGGCCGGGCTCACTCCATTCGGCAAAGAAGGCCAGCCCGGCGGCCACCCACAGGATCATGGCGAAGACGTGGCCGAATTGCTTCAGGAACGAGACCAGCCGCGATTCGCCCCGCGCCCGCTCGATGCGGTTGAGTCCGTACGTGTGCAGTCGCCGCTGAGCCTCGGCCGTGGACAGCCCCGGCGACGCGGTCCCGAGACTTCTCAGGGCTTCATCGCTCGAGAGCCGGCTGATCGCCGCGCGGCCGGCGCCGTCGACCACCGCGCCGACCTGGTCCTCCTCGCCGAGTCGCATTCTGCGCCCGAGATCTACGCGCCCGACCTGGCGAACCCCATGCGGACGGACGTGCCCAGGATCATCTTCATCGTCATCCGTTCGGGATTCCCGTCCGCCCCGAACGTGATCGTGGCCAGGTGATCCGGCTTGGCCCAGGAGGAAAACCGGCCGAGGTCGAAGCGCGCCGTCCGCTCGCCGGACCTGGGATCGACCGCGACCCGGAAGCTGAAGGGCGCGAGCTCGGCCCGATAGTCGTCCTGGACATCGTCCGGCCGCTCGTTGTCCTGCCTCTTGCGCCTGACCACGTTGGTCACGAAGCTTCCGTCGGGCTGCGGCGGCCAGCGACCCTCCCGGTAGTTCAGCATCGCGCTGACCGCATCGTCGACCCGCATCGACTCGGAGATCGACAGCACGTCGTGGGCGATCCGCACCCGGCGCAGGAAGAACGTTTCCCCGTGGAAGTCGTACTTGATCGCCCGCCGGCTCCAGTCATACAAGATGTCCGAGCGTGACTCCCGTCCCTTGATGTTGAAATAGGAGTGAGACTCGACGGGCACCCATCGTCCGCCCAGCAGCAGGCCTCTCGATTCCGTGCGGTTCGCGATGCCGTCCCCCTGCCCCTCGGCGGTCACGTGATAGCGACCCGTCGCCGGGTCGACCATCTGGGTCAGCGTGCCGTCGAGGTGAAAGCCGAACACGCCGTACAGAAGGGCGACGTCGACGACATAGCCCCCGGATCCCGTTGCCGCCTCCGCGCTCCTTGGCCGCCACCCGATCACGGACGGGACGAGAAGCGCGGGCCATGCGAGGGCCAGGAACTGCCGACGGCCGAGGGGCCGGCTAGGAGCGGTGCGCCGCGGCCTCGGCCACATCGGCTTCGTGCTTGGTCTTGTGCACCGTTCCATCGGGGTGGTTCGGGGGCGAATAGACCGTGTAGAGCTTCAAGGGCATCGTCTTCGACACGTTGATGACGTTGTGGTAGGTCCCCGCGGGCACCACCACCGCGTCCGCATCGTGCACGAGATGTTCCTCCTTCTCGTTGAAGACGAACTTGGCCTCACCCTGCTCGATCCGGAAGAACTGATCGACGCTCGCGTGCACTTCCTTGCCGATCTCCTCGCCCGGCTGCAGGCACATGACCACCAGCTGGGCGTGCTTGCCGGTGAACAGTACCCGCCGGAAATAGGTGTTCTCCAGGGTCTCGCGCTCGATCGGTCCGACGTAGCCGGTCATGGTTGCACCCTCCTCGTGTCCCGAGCCTGCATGGCGTCGCTTCCTGTGGAGGCGGTGAGACAGCTGTGGCCAACGTGCCCCAGAAAGTGTCCCCAGGTGTCCCGGAGATCGACGTCGTCCCCGGCGACAAGCGCTCGAACACTCATGCCTTTGTCTCTCCGCTCCTCGTTCCGTCGGTTTCCCTTCGCAAGAGGCATACCAGTTCAGCCCACCGCTCTCAGCCCTCCTCCCCTCGGCTTTGACACCTCGCGATCGGTGTGGCAGTATCGCCCCCTTGGCCGCCATGCGGAGAGCCACAGTGCACGGGCGCGCAGCGAACGGACTGCGAAACCTCATCGCGTGCGGGCTCGCCGCGCTGACGGTGGTTCTTCCCACCGCGGCGCGATCGCAGACTCCCGGATCGGTCCCCGCCGAGTGGACGATGGTCCCGGGCTGGAACGTGTTCGCCGACAAGGGCTGCGGCACCTGCCACCGGGTGCGCGGCGTCGGCGACGGCACCATCGGACCGGACCTGGCCGGCCTCCGAGCGAGCCGGAGCCTCTTCGATCTGGGGGCAGCCATGTGGAACCATCTGCCCCAGATGGGGGCGGCGATGCGCGACACGGGGACCCAGCCCCCACGCCTCACACCGCTCGAGTTCTCCAGCCTGGCCGCGTTCCTCTTCACGACCCAGTACGACGGGACCTCGGGGGACCCGGTCAAGGGATCGCGTCTCTTCACGGCCAAGAGCTGCGCGCAGTGCCACGCCGTGGGCGGCCAGGGCGGCAGCGTGGGCCCCGCTCTCGACGGTCTCAAGCGGTCCAGCTCGCCGGTCCTCATGGCCGCCGCCATGTGGAACCACGGCCCCCGGATGGCCGAGGCGATGAACGCCCGCGGGCTCACCTGGCCCACCTTCCGGAGGACGGAGCTGGCCGACCTCGCCGCCTACATCGCCACCGGGGCGCAGGACCAAGGCGGGGAGACCGGGCCGGTCGTCCCGGGCACGCCCGAGCGTGGCGAGAAGCTCTTTGTGGACCGGGGCTGCGCCACGTGCCACCCCGTTGGCGCCGGGACAGGCCCGACCCCGGCTCCGCGCCTGGCCACCCAGGCTCATCGCGTGAGCGCCGGTGAGTTCGCCGGTCTCATGTGGAACCACGGCGCGAGGATGTGGACCGCCATGCGACAGCGTGGCCTCACCGTGCCTCTGCTCACGGGTCAGGAGATGGCCGACATCACCGCCTACCTCTACAGCACGTACTACTTCGAGTCCGCCGCCGGCCGGGCAGGACGCGGTCGAGAACTCGTCCGGCAGAAGGGCTGCCTCGGCTGCCACACGATCTACCGGAAGGGGGGCAATGGCGCGACTGACCTGGCGATCGACAACGTCGTCGGCACGCCCGCCGGCCAGGTCGCCGCGATCTGGAACCACGCGCGATACATGCAAACCGCGGGGCGACGCCAGGCGACGACGTTACCGCCGCTGACCGGCCAGGAGCTCGCGGACATCTCCGCCTATCTGGCGGGACTCGGCAGCGGACCCCCGAAGTCGAAGTGACGCTCGCCCGGCGAGCCGCGGAGGGAGACGATCCCCCTCCGCGACCTGCCGCCGATCACCGGGTCGGTGGCCCCTCAGAGCGACCGCGCCGCGGCGGCGATCGTCGGCGACGCCGCCACAGCGCCGTTGCCCGTCCGTACCACGATGGGCTGCTCGGCGGCGTGGAACCCGGCCTCCGCCAGAGTCTCCCGGATCACCCGGTTGGTGTCGAAGTACACCTGCCAGTACTGCTCGTTGTTGCAGTACGGACGCACCGCCAGCATCGGACCAAGCGGGTTGAACTGGAGGATCTCGACGTCCGGCTGCGGCTCCGCCTTGACGTTCGGGATCTGCCGCACGCGAGCCTTGAGCAGACGGATGGCGGTCGCGTGGTCCGCGTCGTTGTGGAGCTGGGCGACCAGGTCGACGCGGCGATGGGGATTCGTGGAAAAGTTCTGGATGGTATCGGCGAAGACGCGACTGTTGCCGATGTAGGTCTGGACATTGTCGAGCGTGTTGATCCGGGTCACGAAGAGACCGATCTCCTCCACCGTGCCCATCATCCCGCCCGCGGAGATGAAGTCGCCCGCCTTGAACGGGCGGAGGATGAGCAGGAAGATCCCGGCCGCCAGGTGCGCCAGCAGACCGCTCCACGCGGCGCCGATCGCGATGCCCACGCCGGCCATGAGGGCCGCGAACGAGGTGGTCTCGATCCCGAAGAATCCGAGGATCGCCACGATCAGCGCGATGTTCAACAGCACGGACGTCGCGGTGCCGATGTAGCCGGCCACCGTCTGGTCGAACGGGTATTTCAAGGTGCGCACCAGCATCTTGACCGCGAAACGGATGAGCCAGCGCCCGATGAGCCACAGGGCGATGGCGCCGACTACCTTGAGCGCGAACTGGGTCAGTAACGGGATCGCGCTCTGAACCATGCCGCTCACGTCCATCGCAACCTCCTCGTCGCGAATCGGATTGCGCGACGTCAGTCAGGGTTTCGCTTGACCGGCCCCCGCGGGCGGGAGGACGAGCCGGACCGGCTCTCGCTCCCGACCGCGGTGCTTCAAGCGCACATCGCGTGGGTCAGCGACTCAGGCTGGCCTGGTCGCCCTGAATGCCCAGCAGCATCCCCGGCTGTCCAGGAGGCCCCTGCTCGCCCACCGGCCCGACCGGTCCCGGCGCCCCGGCCGGCCCTGGAGGCCCGGCAGGTCCGGCAGGTCCCGCGGGGCCTGGTACCCCGGCGAGTCCTGGCTGGCCGGCCGGCCCGGAAGGCCCGGCAAACGTGTACCACTCCTCAGTTACGCCCGGGAAGCCCGAGTACCGGCGCGACCCCGGGATGTTCGTGTTCCCGACCGTGCTCAGCGTCGGCACCGGTCCGGTCGCCGTCTGATCCTCGACGTACCCGTCACCGTGCGCGAACAGCGGCGGCGGACCGGCATAGCCCCAGCGAGGCGTCGTCGAGGTGGTCGAACTACATCCGGCGGCGACGATCACGAGCGTGGCCGCCGTCAGCCCCGTCATCAGATGTCGGAACATGTCAGTGTCCTCCGGCGCTCATTTCCGGCCCGGTGCACTGAACGACGTCGTGGCGGGCGCTCCCATCGGGAGCACGATCACCTCGACGCGCCGGTCCTGCTGCCAGGCCATCTCATCCGTTCCCTCGGTCTTGCGATTCAGCTTGCCGTAGGCGCCGATCAGGATGCGGTCCTGCGACACCCCCTGCGCGATCAGTGCGTCGCGAACGGCGTTCACGCGCTGGGTGCTCAGCTTGATGTTGTAGGCCTGAGAGCCGCGGGGATCCGCGAACCCCTCGATCTCCACCCGGAACGACGGATTCTGCTTGAGATACGTCGCCAGATGCTCGACCTTGCCCGCCTCCGCAGACCGGAGATCAGCCCGGTTCAGGTCGAACTGGATGTCGCTGAAGCGCGCCCACTGGAGGTCCGCCCCGTTCACTCCGGCCGGGCCGACAGGTCCTTGCAGACCGGCCACACCCTGTGGTCCCGGAGATCCCGCGGGTCCCATCGGGCCCTGAGGACCTGGGATCCCGGCAACTCCCGCCGCTCCCGCAGGCCCCGCGGATCCCGCCGGGCCATAGACCTTCCATCCATCCGCTCCGCCCACCGGTCTCGCCGTGCAGCCGGCGGCGACCAGCGCTGCTACCGCGAAGTACACAAGACGCTTCATGTCGGTTCTCCCCTCAAGTCACCTTCGCTCGCTGCAAACCTCTCTACCGAGGCCACCTCCGCCGAGCTCGCCGAACGCGTGGCGGCATCCCTCCCTTCCCGGTCGCATATGAATAGACTTGGTCGAGTCGATTCGGATGCCGAAGCAAGGTGCAAGAACACTGCCCAAAAGACGCCGCGATATCTCCGCGGAAACACGTCAACGAGTGAAAGCGAACGGTGGGGCGGAACTGACCCAGCGGGGCGGCGTCGCCACACGCGAGCGTGGGCGCACATGCAAGCGCATCAGAACGGGTGATGCGCTCGAGCTAGAGACGCCAGCTCCTCCAGGCCGGGCCGGCGGTCACCTGGGGCTCGCCTGCCCCCGGGCCGCCCCGACCGTCACCCGGGAGCTGATCAGCTCGATGATCGGTCCGGCCACCTCCGCGCGGGACAGCTCCGCGGTGGAGGCATAGGGGCGATTGCGGATGATCCGCTTGGCCGTCGCGGGCCCGATGCCGCGCAGCGATTCGAGCTCCCGCTGCGTGGCGGTGTTCAGATTGATGCTCGACGCCTCGGCGACGGTCGCGTCGACCGGCCTCTCGCCCGCCCTGACGGCCGTCTCCGCGGGGGCCTTCTCAGCCGCACAGGCGGTGACGAGGACACTGGCGAACAGAACCACGGACCGAGCACACCAGCGCTTCATCATGACCTCTCCTCCCTTGTGGGAGGAGGGGAGCAAGAGTCGTACCCGCCCCGCGCGCGCCGCAAGGCCGCGATACGGCGTGATGGTGTGCGACGTGCCGCCGGCGATGCTTGCGGCGGGCCGGCCTCTCCTGGGGCGTGCGCGCCCCGGCGCGGGAGTTACGCTTCTCCGAGCCTGCCCGCCTTGCGTCCGGCCGCCAGGATCCCGTCGACCAGCGCGTAGGCACGGGTCCGGTCGACGTTCCGGACGTGGTGGGTGATGCGGTTGCGCGCCGCCGAGGTGAGGTAGAAGCGCTCGTAGAGGACGTTCCGGCCCGCGAGGCTCGAGCCGACGAAGTCCCAGGCGAGGCGGAACAGGGCCGCGCGCTCCTCGGCGTCGACTCCCCTGGCCCCGGACAGGAACTCGTCGATCAGGGGGCGGAGGCCGCGGTCGTCCAGCTGCCGCCGGCTCGGAGTGGCCAGCAGGTTGTGGCTGCCGATCAGCATGATGATCTCGTTCACCCGGGGGAACCACGTCGCCAGGAGCGACCGCATGGGCGCGAGGGGACGGCCGTCGGGGAACCACGCCCCGTCGCCCACGTCCCGCCCGTGCTCCGCGGAGAGGAGCACCGCGCTGCGGGTGACCTCGACGTAGTCGAGGAGCTCTCCCAGCATCTCCTGCGTGGCCGGGCTCGCGTCGCCGATCGCCTCGGCCATGCGGGTCGCGAGCCCGTAGGCGAACTCGAGCTTGGTGAGGGCGCGGACGGTGGTCTGGTTCGTCAGGTTGTCGCGCAGGCCGGTGGTCGTGACGCTGTTGTACAGGTCGATGCGGCCGTCGAGGAACAGCCGCTCGCGCGGGATCTCGGCGTCGTCGAAGATCACGAAGGCGTCCTGCTCGTCGAAGCGGGTCGAGAGCGGTCGGTCGAACACGTGCGCGCCTGGCGCGCTCGCGCTGTCGCGGCACATGAAGAGGAGTCCCGGGGTATCCACCGGGATCGAGAAGGCCAGCGCGTAGGCCTCGGCCCCGGACGGCAGGGGGTGCGCCGGATAGACCGCGATCTCGTCGGCGAACGGCGCGAGCGTCGCGAGGATGCGGGCGCCGCGCACCACGATCCCGGCCCGGGTCTCCCCGACCTTGTGCACCGGCACCCGGTTGCCGACGATCTGCGAATCGGTCGACTTGTCGACGGTCGGGTGGATGATCGTGTGGGTGAGCGAGATGTCTTCGCGCGCGAGCCGCTTCTGGTACGCGACGATGCGGTGGGCCCCCTCCTCGTTCCGGCCGTCCGCCCCGAGCCAGTCCTTCCAGCGCGCCGCGAAGCTCGCGAACTTCACGTTCATGTAGTCGGGGGTGCGGCCCATGAGGCCCACGGTGGCCTCGGCGATGCGCGCGAGGCCCCGGTTGCGACGCTTGAGGTCCTCGACCGAGCGCGGGATCATGTGCCCGACGTTGAGGGGCTCGCCGGTCTCGGGATCCGGGGTCAGGCACTCGTCGGGAAACGCGTGGAGCCGGTCGAAAACCCCGGCCAGCGTCCGGGCCGCGCCCGCGAGGGCCGGGTGCGTGGTCACGTCGTCCACGCGCTCGCCCTCGAGCCACAGCTGACGCTTGGTGTCGCGCAGCCCTTGCAGAAATTGCTCGCCCGATCGCGCCCCCATGGCCCGCCCGCCTACCTCGGCGCGGCGCGGGTGCCGCGGCGCAGACGCGACCACGACATGCCGACCGCGAGGATGGTGGTGACGCTCAACAGGCCGATCCAGGAGATGGCGGCGGTGTTCTCGACGGGCAGCCAGCCCCAGGAGGCGAACAGCCAGAACAGGGCGGCCAGGAACGCGTTGGCCAGGAGCAGGCCGAGCCCTCCCATCGAGCGCAGGGTCAGGCGGAGGCAGACGACCCATCCGATCAGCAGCACGACCCCGACGAACACGATCGGGGGACGCCACTGCCAGCCGGTGCTCCTCGCCCACGCATAGTACGAGTACCGGGTGGGGTTGTAGGTGGCGCCGGCGACGAGCAGGACGAAGGCGAACCGGGCGAGGAACCCGCTGACCGTGAGGCGATCGGGGCCGGCCATCGCCGCTACGCCCGCAGCGCGGGGATCACGCGCTCCGCGAGGAGCTTGATGGTGCGGAGCACCATGGCCTGCTCCATGCCCGGCCACTGGATCCGGAAGATGAAGCAGTTGGCCCCGAGGCGCTCCGCGTGGCGCCTGATCTCGCGCACGGCGTCGTCGGGGTCGCCCACGATGAAGCGGTCGGCCACCAGCTCCTCGAACTCGGGCGAGAAGCCGTCGCCCTCGGGCAGGGCCTTGTCCTGGCCCCACGACGCGTAGGCCTTGTACTTGGCCTCGAGGAAGGGCCGGCACTCCCGCAGGGCGGTGCGGCGGTCGGGGGCGACGTACAGCTCCTTGATGATGGGCAGCTCCGCCGGGAACGGGCGGCCCGCCTCGCGCAGGGCCTGACGGTACACGCCCATCTGGCGCTCGAGCACCGCGAGCTTGGCGTGCGGGTTGACGACCCAGGTGTCGGCCAGGCGGGCCGCGCGGACCACCGCGGCGTCGTTGTTGGCCGCGAACCAGATGGGCGGGTGGGGCCGCTGCACCGGGCGCAGCATCATGCGGGCGCCGGTGAGGTGGAAGAAGCGCCCGTGATGGGTCACCTCCTCGCCCGACCACAGCCGCCGGATGACCTCGAGGCCTTCCACCAGGCGCCCCACCCGCTCCTTGGGCGCCACCCCGAACGCCTCGTTCTCCACGTCGCGATAGCCCAGACCCACGCCGAAGATGAACCGCCCCTCGGTGATGACGTCGAGCGTGGCCACCTGCTCGGCCACGTCCACCGGATTCAGCAGGGGAAGCAGGAGCACGGTGGCGCCCACGCGCATGGTCCCCGCCTCGGCCGCGAGGCGCGCCAGGGCGGGCAGGCTCTGCAGCTCCTGGAACGGCGTCGACAGGAAGTGCTGCCCCATCACGATGAGGTCGAAGCCCGCGTCGCGAGCCGCCCGCACCTGGTCGATGTGCTCGCGGAAGCGGTCGACCATCGACACCCCGGGGGGATGCTGCTTGGACACGATCAGGCCGAATTTCATGGGTGCCTCCGTAGCTTCGGGTGGGGCGGTGAGGCGCCGGAGGCCGGCGGCAGGAGGTCGCCCTCGCGAAAGCGCGTCCAGCGCAGCGGGCGGAGGTCCCAGCCCGCCGCCCGCCCTTCCAGGACGAGCTCGGCCATGATGTCGCCCACCGCGGGCGCGTGCTTGAAGCCGTGCCCGCTCCAGCCGAAGTCGGCGAACAGCCCCGCGTACTCCGGGATGGCGCCCAGCACCGGCTCGTGGTCGGGCGTGACGTCGTAGACGCCGGAGTAGCCGCCCATCGACAACCCGTGCTCCATGCACGGGAACCGCCGCGCGATCAGCTCCGCGTTGCGGACGATCTCGCCCGGATCGGCCCCCTCGTTGTAGGAATCGGGATCGACCACGTCCTCGTAGGTGGACAGGCCGTGGATGGTGAGGTTCCCGGTCTCGGGACGCATGTAAGTGCCGTGGGGCCGGTCGAGGATGGCGGGGTGGGAGGCGAACTGGGGCGGGCGCCGGAAGAAGCACATCTGATGGCGCTTGGGCGTCACCGGCACCTCGATGCCGAGCGGGCGGAGCAGCCGGTCGGCCCACAGGCCGGCGCAGACCACCACCGCCGGGGCGCTGATGGCCCCCCGCGTCGTGCGGACCCCCGTCACCCGCGGCCCGTCGGTGACGATCCCCTCCACCGCCTCGTACTGCACGATGGTCGCCCCCAGCTCCCGCGCCCGGGAGACGAGCGCACTGGTCGTGGAGGAGGGGTCCGCGTAGCCGGACTCGGGCTCGTGCGCGCCGGCCACGATGTCGTGCACCGACAGCTCCGGGACCAGGCGCTGGAGGTCGGCCGGCTCCACCAGGTCCACGCGCGCGCCCAGCTCGCGGGCCCGGCGCACGTTCTCGCGCAGGTGCGGGGCGGTGTCCGCGCCGGCCAGCCAGAGCACCCCGACCTGGCGGAAGCCGGGATCGTCGGCGCCGCCGATCACGTCGGCCCAGCGCTGGAACGCGTCGGCGGAGGCGCTCGCCGTGCGCGTGAGCAGATCCATGGCGTAGAACCGGCGCACCAGCGCGGAGGAGCGGCCGGTGGGGCCCGAGGCCAGGAACTTCCGCTCGACCAGAACCACCCGACCCGCCTTGCGGCGCGCCAGGTGGCACGCGACGCTGGCCCCGTGCACGCCTCCCCCGACGACGACGACGTCCGCGGTGCTTGGAACCTCCGGCATGGCACCCCCCGACGGCGGATTTGACCTCCGCGCTCCCGCGCGGTCGCCATTATGCACCGGACGACCGGCGTCCGTCGCGCCCGACGTCATTCGGCGGGACCCGCCGCATTGACCCGGTCCGGGCGCGATGGTTGAATACGCGCCGTGCCCCAGGCCGATCTCGTCCTCACCGGCGGCAAGATCCTGACCCTCGGCGCGCGATCCCGCGCGGCTCAGGCCCTCGCCGTCCGCGGCGACCGCGTGGCCGCGGTCGGCCGCGACGACGAGATCGCGCCCCTCGTCGGGCCGGGCACGCGCCGGATCGATCTGCGCGGCCGCCTCGCGGTGCCCGGGCTCTTCGACGGCCACGCCCACATGGATCGGGAGGGCCTCAAGCTCAGGTGGCCCTCGCTGGCCGGGGCCCGCTCCATCGACGACATCCTGCAGATCGTCGACGGCCTGGTGCGCCGCGCGGCCCCCGGCGAGTGGATCGTGACCATGCCCATCGGCGAGCCGCCGCTCTACGAAGGCGTGCCCGACACCCTCGCCGAGAAGCGCTGGCCCACGCGCCACGACCTGGACCGGGTCGCTCCCGATCATCCGGTCTACATCCGCGCCATCTGGGGTCACTGGCGCAACACCCTGCCCCTCGTCTCGATCGCCAACACCCGGGCGCTGGCCCGGGCCGGCATCGACCGCGACACGCGGCCCCCCGCGCCCTCCATCGAGATAGAACGCGACGCCCGGGGCGAGCTCACCGGCGTCCTGATCGAGCACACCTACAAGCCGCTGGTCGAGCACACGCTGATGGCGGCGGCGCCGCGCTTCACGCTCGAGGACCGCGTGGCCGGCCTCGCCGAGTCCATGCGCATCTACAACCGGTGCGGCACGACGAGCGTGTTCGAGGGCCACGGCATCTCGGCCGAGGTCCTGGCCGCCTACCAGGCGCTGCGCGAGCGCGGCCGCCCGAGCGTGCGGGCCCACCTCCTCTGGAGTCCCGCCTGGCCGTCGGCCGATCCCGCCGCGGTGACCGAGCTCCTGCGCGGCTGGGGCGCCTGGCTCGCCCGGCGCGGCCTCGGGGACGAGTACCTGAGGGTGGGCGGGCTCTACACGGAGTCGGACTACTCGGAGGAGAACCGGCTGCGCGGGACGACCTCCCCCTACACCGGCTGGGCCAGCTTCTCGTACCTGGCCGCGCTCCCCGAGGACGCGATGGTCGAGATGATGATCGAGGCCGCGCGCAATCACGTCCGCGTCGGCAGCTTCACGCCGAACATCCTCGACCTGTACGAGCGGGTGAACCGGGTGGTGCCGATCGCCGACCGGCGATGGATCATCGAGCACATCGGCGTGTACGGGGCGGAGGAGATCAAGCGCATCCGGGACCTGGGGCTGGTCCTCACCAGCTACACCGGCCGCTACATCTGGCAGGACGGCGCGAGGCTGGCGCGCGAGCTCGGGCCCGCGGGCGCCTCCCGCATCGCGCCCCTGCGCGCGCTCCGGGAGGCGGGCGTCCACGTGGCGCTCTCGACCGACAACGTGCCGCCGTCGCTCTTCGACGCGGTCCACCACGCGGTCGCCCGCAAGCCCCGCGGCGCGACCGCGCCGGTGGGCCCCGACCAGTGCCTGACGCGTGAAGACGCGCTCGCCTGCGCCTCCCGCGAGGGCGCCTATCTCACCTTCGAGGAGGACGTGAAGGGCACCCTCGAGGTGGGCAAGCTGGCCGACATCGCGGTGCTCGACCAGGACCTCCTGACCGTGCCCGAGGACGCGATCCCGAGTATTCGCGCGGACCTGGTCGTGGTGGGCGGCGAGGTCGTGCTGGAGTCCACCGGCCGCGTCGCCTGAAGAGTATCGGCGGCGCTTCGCGGCCCCGACACGCTTCGCCTCGTGCCGCGACTCACCGGGTCCCGAGATGCTCCAGCAGATATACGCCGAGACCCAGAACGGTCAGGATGGCCACCCCGGTCGTCATGGCCCGATAGCGATCCCAGAACGCCAGCAAGCGATAGAGCATGCATCCGGTGCGGGTGAGCGCGCTGGCACCTCCTATGCTGCAGGAAGGCAGAGGGAGACGATGGCCATCACGATGCCGGGACGATCGCACACTCCATGCCATGGCTCCAACGTGCGCCCACTGCGGCTGCAGGGGGAAGCAAACCACGATGAAGCCCCTCAGCGGCCGCGGAGCCGGGCCGGACGACGGCGACTGCACGAGCGCGAGCGTCCGTCCGTCTAGCTCGCGAGCGCCCGGGAGCGAGTAGCAGCCCCTCGTCTCTCCTCCGCCTCCGGAGCGTGCCAGCCGCCGTGATGCGCCACGATCCGGCCCGCCTCGCGCGGCCCCCTGGTGCCGGGGTCGTACGGGTACAACGGGGTCGCGCGGTCGAGAATCGGGTCGACGACGGTCCAGGCGGCTTCGACGCTCGCCTCGTCGCCGAACAGGGTCGCGTCGCCGACCATGGCGTCGCCGATCAGCCGCTCGTAGGGCTGCATCTCCTCGGGGCCCTGGTGGCGGACGGCGAGCTCGATCTTCTCGCCGATCATGGCCTCGCCCGGCGCCTTCGCCCGGGCGCCGATCGCGATGACCACCTCCGGCCCCAGGCGGAACCGCACCGTATTGCGTGCGAGCGCCTCTCGGAAGATGACCTGCGGCGGCCGCCGCAGCTCGACCAGGACCTCGGTGGCGGTGACGGGCAGGCGCTTGCCGGCCCGGATGTAGAACGGCACGCCCTCCCACCGCCACGAATCGATCTGGAGACGCACCGCGGCGAAGGTCTCGACCTGCGATCCCGGTGCGACCCCCGGCTCGTTCTGGTATCCCCTGAATTGCCCCCGGACCACGTTCTCGGAGGTCAGCGGCCGGATGCACCGGAAGATCTTCTCCTTCTCCCCGCGCAGCGACGGCTCGCTGCAACCGGCGGGGGGCTCCATGGCCAGCATGCCCACGACCTGCAGCATGTGGTTCTGCACGACGTCGCGGATCGCTCCCACCTCATCGTAGAACCGGCCGCGGCCCTCGACCCCGAAGGTCTCCGCCATCGTGATCTGCACGCTGTCGACGTAGTTGCGATTCCAGATCGGCTCCAGGAAGGAGTTGGCGAACCGGAAGTACAGGAGATTCTGCACCGCCTCCTTGCCCAGGTAGTGGTCGATCCGGAACACCGCGGCCTCGTCGAACACCCGGTGGAGGGTGCGGCTCAGCGAGCGAGCGGAGGCGAGGTCCCGCCCGAAGGGCTTCTCGACGACCACCCGGCCCGCACCCATGGTTCCCAGGCGGCCGAGGCCCTCGACGACGGTCGGGAACAGGCTCGGGAGGATGGCCCCAGGTAGTGCAGCGGCCGCGCGCGACGGCCCAGGGCCGCCCGCAGGGCCGTCCACGTGCCCTCGTCGCGGTAGTCGCCGTCGACGAAGCGCAGCAGGCCCAAGAGGCGCCCGACCGCGGCCGGCTCGACACCTCCGCCGCGCTCCTCCAGGCTCTCCCGGACGTGGGTGCGCAGCTCTTCGAGGCTGTAGCCCGCCTTCGCGACGCCGATCACCGGCACGTCGAGGTGGCCGCGCTCCACCATCGACAGGAGGGCGGGAAAGATCTTCTTGCGCGCGAGATCGCCGGTGGCGCCGAACAGCACCAGCGTGTCGGAGCGGCCGACCGCCTCGATGCTCACCGGGTCACCCCACGAACGGGGGCACCGGCGGGACCTCGACCGCGCGGGGCCTGATCTCCCGCACGCCGGGCAGGTCGCGGGTCATCGCCTCCGCATCCTCCAGGGCGGCCGGCGGCCCCTCCAGCGTCACGATGCCGTCCCGGGCGTCGACCTCGACGTGGTACTTCCGGGTCAGCGGGTGCCCCGCCAGCGCCACCTCCACCCGCGCCACGAGCGAGCGATCCAGCACCGTCTGCCTCCCGGACTCGGTGAGGGCGAACTGCGGCCGTCGCTCGACCAGATCGGCGATCAGCCCGACCGCCGCGCGGCGGTCGAGCTGGCCGGTGTTGATCACCAGGTGATAGAGGGTCGGATCGTTCAGCTCCACGTCGAACAGGTATCGCATGCGCTTCGCCTTCTGGGCGTCGTCGTGGTCCACCATCCGCTCCGCGGCGTGGGCCCCGATCCGGTCGCCCCCGTGCTCCGACAGCACCTTCAGCAGCTCCGCGACCCGCACCGGGGTGGGAGCGACGACCCGAGCGCGGAGGACGTGCGGGACGTCGCGCAGGAGCCACTGCCCGCCGCGCCCGATCACGACGGCACGATCGTCCGCGGCGATCTCGTACAGCACGCTCTTGATGACCGCCAGGTACCGTCGCGTCTCGGTGTCGAACCGCTCGAACAGCGAGGGCCGCTCCTCCTCCAGGTGCCACAGCCGGTCCGTCTCGAGCCCGTAGCGATGCGCGCCTTCCTCGAACCGCTTGTGGTCCACGAAGCAGTATCCGAGCCGATCCGCGACCGATATGCCGATCTCGGTGCCGCCGCTGCCGAGCTGCTGCGATATCGTCACGACGGCCATCTGACGTCCTACCCGCGCGGGCGGTCGGATCGCTCGATGCGCAGGGTGTCGGGCATGGCCCCGACCGCCGGGTCGCCCCGCTGCCTCAAGCGTTCGATCGTCCCCGACACCGTCCCACGGTCCACGGCCCGAGGCTAGCGGGGCCAGATGAGAAAGTCGTGAGGGCCGGATGAGAAAGCCCCGCCCTGGAGTAAGATGCCGCCCGGGAGGGCGTGAACCGATGAAACGGAGCGTCGACCGCATCCTGACCACCCATACCGGCAGCCTGCCGCGCCCGCCCGACCTGATCCGCACCATGTTCGCCCGGGAGGAGGGGGTCCCGATCGACGGGCCCGCGCTGGCGGCCCGCATCCGCGCCGCGGTGGCGGAGGTCGTCCGCAAGCAGGTCGACGCCGGGATCACCGTGGTCAACGACGGCGAGGTGAGCAAGCCGAGCTACGCCACCTACGTGAAGGATCGCCTGACTGGATTCGGCGGCACGAGCCAGGCCCTGCAGTACCGGGACCTGGTGGACTTCCCGGAGATGGCCAAGCGGGTGTTCGGCGATCCCGGCCGCTCGCGGCGAAAGACCCCGGCCTGCACCGGCCCCATCAGCGTGCGCGATCCCGGCGCGGCCGAGGCCGACGTGGACAACCTCAAGGCGGCGACCGCGCAGGTCCAGGTGGACGACGTGTTCGTGAGCGCGGCCTCGCCCGGCGTCATCTCCCTCTTCTTCCGGGACGACCACTATCGCAGCCACGAGGCCTACCTCTTCGCCATCGCGGACGCCATGCGCCACGAGTACGAGACGGTGGCGCGGGCCGGGTTCATCCTGCAGCTCGACTGCCCCGACCTGGCCATGGGTCGCCACATCCAGTTCGCCGACCTCGGCCTCGAGGAGTTCCGGAAGATGGCCCGCCTGCACATCGCGGCGCTCGATCACGCGGTGGCCGGCATCCCGCCCGGACAGCTGCGGATGCACCTCTGCTGGGGCAACTACGAGGGGCCGCACCACTACGACGTCCCGCTCGGCGACCTCCTCGACCTCGTGTTCGCCGCCCGCCCACAGGCGGTGTCGTTCGAGGCCGCGAACCCGCGCCACGCCCACGAGTGGCGGGTCTTCGAGCGGGTGAAGGTGCCGCCGGACAAGATCATCATCCCCGGGGTGCTCGACTCCACGACCAACTTCATCGAGCATCCCGAGCTCGTGGCCGAGCGCATCACGCGATACGCGCGCCTGGTCGGCCGCGAGAACGTCATCGCCGGGACCGACTGCGGCTTCGGCACCTGGGTGGGTCAGGCCGCGGTCGACCCCGACATCGCCTGGGCCAAGCTCGGCAGCCTCGCCGAAGGGGCCCGCCTGGCCTCCCGGGAGCTCTGGTCGCGTCAGTAGCGGGCGGCCACCACCGGCGCCGAGCGGAGCTGCACGCTGATCCGCAGGCCGGCGTGGGCCACCTTCGGGAGGGCGTGCTCCCAGGTCTGCTGGCAGGTGCCGCCCATCACCAGCAGATCGCCCGCGCCCAGATCGAGCGCGAGCGAGCGCCCGCCGACCGCGGGGCGCAACAGGAAGCGCCGCCGCGTGCCGAGCGCGACGATCGCCACGATCGCGTCGCCGCGCGCCGGCCCCAGCCGATCGCCGTGGAAGGCGACGCTGTCCCGGCCGCTGCGATACGCGGCGAGCGACACCCGCGGGAGCGGGCGGCCGTACCGCGCGGCGAGCGCGGCCTGCATCTCCGGCAGCAGCGGGTGACCGGGCCCGTCGTCCGGCCAGGTGGCCACGAGCCGCGGCACGTCGACGACGCGGTCGTACATGCGGCGGCGCTGGGCCTGCCAGCGGGTGGTGGTCCAGAGCGCCTCGAGCACGGCCTCGTGCCCCTTGATCCACTCCGGCAGGTGGTCGATCCAGGCGCCCGCGCCCAGATCCGTGCGCTGCAGGCCGGCCAGGGCCGGGTCGCACGCCGCCGCCTCGCCGAAGAGACCGGGCTGATAGCGCATGGAGGATCCCGGTGGCGCGGCCATCTCCTTCATGGTCTCACGCGCCGGAAGTCTCCTTGCCGACCGAGCCTCCTCGCCGCCGGGCCGCGCGAGGGTGGTACGATGCGGGCAAACCGGCTCGCCACCCGAGGAGGAGGACTCCCGATGATCGTCATCCTGGCCGTGCTCCTGGCCGTCGCGGTCGCCGCGCCCCGGCCGGCGATGGCCGCCGAGCCAGCGGTCGTCATCCCGGCCCCCACGGTGGACGATCCCAGGGCGGCGGGCCCGCTGCAGACCGCCGTGCTCGCGGGCGGCTGCTTCTGGGGCGTGCAGGGGGTCTACGAGCACGTGCGCGGCGTGCGGCAGGTCCTCTCGGGCTACGCGGGCGGCGACAGGGCGACCGCGGAGTACGAGGTGGTCAGCCGCGGCGGGACGGGGCACGCGGAGTCGGTCGAGATCCGCTTCGACCCGAAGGAGCTCTCCTACGGCGAGATCCTGCGCATCTACTTCTCGGTCGTGCACGACCCGACCCAGCTCGACCGCCAGGGGCCGGACTCGGGCACCCAGTACCGCTCGAACATCTTCTACGTCGGCGAGTCGCAGAAGACCATCGCTCAGGCCTACATCGCGCAGCTCGAGCGGGCGAAGGTGTTCGGACACGCGATCGCCACCCGGGTCGATCCTCTGAAGGCGTTCTACCCGGCGGAGGACTACCACCAGGACTTCCTGCAGCAGAACCCCGACCACCCCTACATCGTGATCAACGACCTCCCGAAGATCGACAATCTGCGGAAGCTCTTCCCCGCGGTCTACCGGGAGCGTCCGATCACCGCGAGGGGCAACTAGGAGGCCGGCGCGCGATGCAATTCCAGCTCCGCAAGATCGGCCACGTGGTGCTCAACGTCCGCGACCTCGAGCGCGCGGTGAGCTTCTACACGGGGGTCCTCGGCCTCCAGGTCAGCGACCGGTATCCCGATTCGATGGTGCCCGGCGGCATGGTCTTCCTCCGGGTGAGCACGGATCACCACGGGGTCGCCCTCGTCGGGGGCGCGCCGGGCAGCGAGCACACGAGCCTCAACCACTTCGCCTTCGAGGTGGGCTCTCTCGACGAGGTCTTCCGCGCCCGCGCGTGGCTGCGCGAGCGGGACGTGCCCATTCACTTCGAGGGCCGGCGCAGGGCCGGCTGCCAGATCGCCATCGAGTTCCGGGACCCCGACGGCAACAACCTCGAGATCTACTGGAACATCGACCAGGTCGGCACCGAGGGGACGGTCCGGGCCGCGGAGGAGTGGCGGCCCGCGAAGACCCTCGAGGACGCGGTGGCCAACCCGGTCAAGGGTCAGACGCTCCCCCGCGTTCGCTAGCGCTCCAGGCGAGGATCGCTGGACGGCACGCACGAGTCCGGCTGATGATGCCCACCGCGCCGTCGATCCGCTCCTGCTTGGCGAGGTGGCAAGCCAGCGCCGACTCGAAGCTGCCGATCTGGCGCCAGCGAGAGAGGGGCTCCGAGGGATCGCCCACCGTCCGGACATTGCCCGCATCTGACCTCCACGCGGGGTCCCGTCTGTCCTTCCCTCAGCGGGGGCTCAGCCAGGGAAGCATACCCGCAGGGAACGGTCGCGGCAAGTGGCAGCCGGCGGCCCCGGGCGCGGGCGGAGGTCACAGACCGGCTCGAGCCGGGGGCGGCACCCGTTCGGGCACCGCGAGACCGAGCCATTCGCTAGACGACGAGCCGCTCCGGCGGGCGCCGGCGCCGCGCCAGCACGCGCCGGTGCTCGAGGAGGAGGCGCACCGTCTCCTGCAGCACCGTGGCCACCGGCACCGCGACGATCATGCCGAGCACGCCCGCCGCGTGGCTGCCGACCACGACCGAGCCGAGCAGCAGCGCGGGATGGAGGTGCACGCTCCGCCCGATGGTGAAGGGCTGGATGATCGTGTCGTCGAGCACCTTGATGACCAGGAACAGCAGCACCACGCGGCCCACGCCCGCGAGCCCCTGCCCCGGCGTCAGCACCACCACGAGCCCGGCGGCCGCGGCGGAGAGCAGCGGCCCCACGAAGGGCACCACGTTGGCGAGGCCGGCGAAGGCGCCGAGCAGGAGCGGATACGGGACGCGCGACGCCCACAGGCCGAGCGCGGCCAGCGCGCCCACCACGAGACCGTCCAGCACCACGCCGCGGATGTAGCGCCCGATGACCCCGTTGAGCTCGCGCCACACCGCCACCGACGTCTCCACGTGCTGCGGGGGCAGCCGGTCCATGGCCACCGCGATGATCCGGTGCATGTCCCGCAGCAGGAAGAAGGCGAAGAACGGGACGAGGATCGCGATCAGGAAGAGATGCCCCACGTGCTCGAAGAGATCGCCCGGCTCGCCCGGGCCGCGGTTGAGGACGAATCGCTGGACCCACGCCCCGCCCTCGGGCAGGAGGCGCCGGAGCGCCGGCGCGGTCTCGGCCAGCTCGCGCACCACCGCGTCGAGGCCGACGTCGATCTGCCGCGCCAGGGCCGGCAGGCGGTCCATCAACGCCCCGCCCTCGGCGAGCATGCCGGGTCCCAGCAGGAAGCCGCCGCCGACCAGCACCGCGACGATGGCCGCGAACAGCGCGCCCACCGCCACGCTCCGCCGGATCGCCAGGGCGTCGGCCCACGCGACCGCCGGGCTCAGGAGATAGGCGAGCGCGGCCGCGAGGAATATCGGCAGCAGCAGGCCGCGCGCCAGCCAGACGAGCGCCGCGAGGCCGCCCCACGCGAGGAGCCGGCCCGGGCTCACAGCGGGCCGGCCGTCTCCGACCCCGGCTGGGTCGCGATCACCGGGCTCCGCCGCGCATAGAGCGCCAGCCGTCGGGAGAGGTTGCGCATCACCACGACCGCGATCCGGGCGTTACCCTCGATGAGAGCGTCGAAGTCGCTCTTGTAGAGGATCAGCAGCCGCCCCGGCGTGACGACCCGCGCGGTGGCCGAGCGCGGGAAGTCGTCGATGAGGGCGAGCTCGCCGAAGGCGTCGCCGGGGCCGAGCGTGTTCAGGACGTACGGGCCCTGCGCGGTCGCCCGGGTGATCTCCACCGCGCCCTCGACCACGACGAAGAGCGCCCGGCCCGGGTCGCCCTCCTCGAAGACGACCTCTTCCGGGTGATACATCTTCTCGAAGAACCGCGTGGCCAGCCGCGCCAGGAGGCGGCGCGGCAGGCCGGTGAAGAGCGGCGAGCTCGCGAGGAAGGGCGTGCGGCGGAGCTGATCGGGGTCCGCGGCCCAGCCGAGCCAGCGCGGCAGGGGTTGGTCGAACATGCCGCGCACTATAGCAGACGGGGCCGCGCCCGGCGCGCGGCCCGGCCCGACCGGATCACGGTCGCGGATCGTCCACCGGGATGTAGACCACCGGCGCGGTGTGCTTCTTGTACGCGCGCCGCTCTCCGTTCTCGAGGCACCGGAACGCCTCGGCCGACAGCGACACGGTGCGGGCCGGCAGGATCGCCGCGACGTTGACCTCGGTGCCGATCACGTCGAAGCGCCCGTCCCGGCCGAACGGGCCCGCGACCGCCCGGCCGAAGTGGGCCTTGACGACCACCCGGGAGTCCCAGCCCCGGGCGGCCCACCACGCGTCGATGTCGCGCTTGAGCGCGGGCAGCGCCGCCGCGCCGGCTCCCGCCCGCTCCTCGGGCCAGACCGCGAAGAAGGCGTCGCCCATGAACTTGACGAGGCGCCCACCCGCGGTCGAGACGAGATCTTCCGCGTGGCGGTAGTACCCGTCGAACAGCTCGGCCAGGGCACCGGCCGGCGTGCTGCGCGAGTTCACCATGAACCGCGTGAGGTCCGCGAAGACGATGAGCAGCGCGGTCTCGGCGCGGGCGGACGGGACACCGGGGGGGATCGACATGGCCACCTCCGTCGTGTCGGTCGTGTGTCGCCGGTCCCTGTGCCCGGCGGGAGGGACGAAGTGGCGCCGGCCCTTGCGTCCGGCAGTTGGCCAAAGTGTAGGGGGAACCGCCGCGGAATTTCAAGGGGCAGGGCCGCCCGGCGGGTCGGGTACCCCGCCGGGCGGCCGCGGGCGGGCGAGCAGGCTATCGGGCCGGTCCCATCTCCATGATGGGCCGCACCTCGACCGAGCCCCCCACGCGCACCGCCGGGATCCGCGAGGCGATCGCGATCGCCTCCTCACGGTTCTTGGCCTCCACGATGTAGTAGCCCCCCAGCTGCTCGCTGGTCTCGGCGAACGGGCCGTCGCTCGTGACCGCGTTGCCGTTCTTGCCCCGGACCGTGACGGCGGTACTGGTCGGTTGCAGGGGATCGCCGGCCTGGAAGGCCCCGCTCTTCCGGATGCCCTCGGTGAACTCTCCGTACTGCTGGAAGATCGCGCCCCTCTCCTGGTCCGACATCTTCTCCCGCGCCTTCTCGCTTCCGTAGATCAGCAGCATGTAACGCATGTCGGGGTCTCCTTTCACGCTCTAGTCGAACGAGAACCGCCCGAATCGACATTCTCCTGGCCTTTTGTGCCGCCGGCCGCCGTCACGCGGCGATCAGCCGGTCGATCTCCACCGCCAGCGCCACCGCGTCGTGGCTGAAGTAGTGCGTATGCGCGCCGGCGCCCAGGCAGAGCTGCGTCCGATCGCCCGCCCGATCCGCCTCCACCGTCCCGTCCCCGCGCACCACCGCGATCCGGTACGGCTCCCGCGAGGGCGGCCACACGAAGCGTCCGACGTAGTCTCCCGACCGGTAGGCGTTGACCCATTCGACCGCGCCGATATCCGCCGCACTCGGCCCGGCGGTCTCGAATCCGCGCGCGCTCGCCCCCATCCATCGATACAGCAGCGGGAACCGCTCGGCATACAGGTCCCGCAGCGGCGAGCCGACGGTGACGAGCGCGATCGGGGCGCCGCCCACCAGCCCGGGCAGGCGCCCCTGCACGTGCAGGTACCGCAGCAGATCGGCGCTGATCACGGTGCCCTGGCTGTGCGACACGACGACGATGCGGGCGTAGCCGCGGTCTCGCAGATACCCGAGCAGCGACGCGTAGCGGGAGTAGATGCGCGCCCGCGGCGGCTGTCGATCGGGCGGGTCGCCGAAGTAGTTGTCGACGTCCAGCGCCGCGTCGATCCCCACCCGCAACCGGCCGAACGTCTGCGTGAATCGCGAGCCCAGCGCCGCGATCGTCCACGCGCCCCCCGCGAGCCACTTGCCCGCGGCGACGAGCGTCTCCCCCGGCACCGAGTCCGGCCAGCCGACGAGCCACCGCGCCCACTCCCCCGCCCCCAGGCCGAGCTGCCTGCAGACGAACGCCAGGTACACCACACCCCCGGCGATGGCCGCGCCCGGTACCACCACCGCGAACGTCCTCGTGAGCCACCTCAGGCCGCCCCCGAGCCACCCGCCGAGCCGCGCCGACCACCCCGCGGCCCGACGCCGGCGCCCGCGCGCATCGACGTTGCGGGTCGGATGGAGCTCCTCCAGCAGCGAGGGCACCAGCACCAGCAGCGTGGCCAGGCCGAGCGCGGCGAACGCCACCACCAGCGGCGTGAAGAACGTGCCCAGGTCCCGGGTGCGCCCGTCGAGAAAGATCTCCGCGGACCGGTAGCCCCGGCCCAGTAGCACCGGAAGATAGAGGAAGTCCGTCAGGGCGCGTCCCGCGATGTAGCTGACCACCGACCACAGCACCAGGCTCAGCACCGCGAACAGCGCGCTCGAGCCGACGAGGGCCAGGCGCGACGTGTCCAGCGACCGCCGCGCCGCGGGGTCGACGCCGCGCCCCAGCCCGAGCCCCAGCCCGAGCGCCACGACCTGCACCGCGACGAACACCGCCCAGATCAGCAGCATCGCGGCGAGCAGCCACTCGGCCACGTTCAGTGCCGCGGTCACCATCCACTCGACCTGCGTGCTGCTCGCCGGGAGCAGGGCGCGGCCGTCGACGCACAGCCCGATCACGGTCCCGGCGACCACGACATGGCCGAGCGCGCGCACGCCCGGGGTGATCCGGGCGTAGCGCTCGACCAGCCAGGCGCCCAGCAGGGCGACGGCCAGCGCGCTGACGCCGAAGTGCACCACCGGCACCTCGGTCTCGGCGCGCAGGGCGACCACGGCCGCCCCCGCGCACGCGAACCCGCCCGCCAGCAGCGCCACGAGCATCGCCGACCGCGCGGCCAGCGAGGCGCCGCGGAGCCAGGCCAGCACGGCCAGCCCGGTCAGGACGATCGCGGCGACCCCGCACAGCGCGGCCAGCATCTCGCCCTGCTGGTCGGGCGACACCAGGCCCGCCGCGCCGAACAGGACCAGCAGGAGCATCGACAGCTGCACGAGCGCCGCCGGGCCCTTCATCAGCCAGGCGAGCCACGCGTGCAGGCGCTGCAGGAGTCTCCAGGCCGGGCCGCCACCGACGCTCAGCGCGACCTGGTCGACCACGTCGGCCGCGAGCGTACCCAGGTGGAAGAACAGCTGATAGAGCGCCGACACCGCCCGCCACCCGCCCTCGCCCAGCCGCGAGAGATCGGCCCAGTAGAGCTCGAACAGATCCACCGGACGATCGTCCGCGCGCCGGCGCAGCGACACGCGGGTGGACTCGTACAGCGAGTCGCGCTCCGACAGCTCGAGACGCCCGAGCAGGTAGTCGTTCAGCGCGAGGCCGAGGTCCGGCTCCGCGACTTCGGAAGCCTCAAGGGCCTGGTAGAAGCCGCTTGGAGTCCCCGGCCGCCGCCTCGCCGCGTCCGCGGTCCGCCCGTCGTCCGCCGACGACCGCGCCGAGGGGGATGAGACGGCCCCGCCCGGCTCGAGCTTCGCGACCGGCACCAGGACGCCGTGAATCTCCCCCTGCACGTAGCGCGGCTCGCCTTCACCGCCGTGGCACAGGAGCCGCGCGACCTCGCGCACCGTCTGTCCCGCCGGCTGATCCGCGATGCCGTGGACCACGACGACCGCGACCCGATCGACGGCGTTCCCCGGAGCCGCCGCATCCCCGTGGGCTCGCATCTTCGGCGCTACGCCGATCCCTCCGCCGCCTGCTCCAGCCAGTACCGCATGGCCATCTCGCGGTACATCGCGGTCGCGACCGCCAGGTGCTCCCGGGCCTGGTCCCCCTTCCCCGCGCGCCGGGCCAGCCGCCCGAGCCCGAGGTGGCAGTGGGCGACGAGGGGGCGCATGGCGCACGCCTCGGCGCGCGCGCGCGCCTCGCGATAGTGGGCTTGGGCCTCATCCCGCCGGGCGTCGAGCCGGTCGGGATGGGCCGCGACGTCGCCGAGCAGGTGCCGCGCGTGGGCCGCGAACCCCGGGTGAGCCGGCGAGTAGAAGAGCGCGCGCTCCCCCAGGCGGCGGGCCTCGTCGAGCCGGCCGAGCAGCAGCGCGGCGCGACCGAGCGCGTGGCACGCCTCCCCGTGGATCCCGACGATTCCCCTCGCCCCCTCGCGCCGGAGGAGCTGCTCGCCCTCCTCGAATCGACTCCGGGCCAGCCCGACCTCGCCGGCCTGTGCGAGGGCCCACGCCGACGAGGCCACCGCGTGGGGCAGGTTGAGCACGATGTTCCCGCTCCGGTACGCCGCGACCCCGGGCTCGATCCGCGCACGCGCCCGAGCCCAGTCCCCCTCGAGGAGGTGCAGCCAGCACGCGGCCAGATGGGCCATCCCGACGGCGTACGCGTGACGGGTGGGCTCGGCGAGCCGGAGCGCCTCGGCCTCGTACCGCGCGGCCTCGGGGAACCGGCCGAGCTGGGCGAGGCTCCGGATCAGGAGGTAGCGGTCGTAGATCGAGATCGGCATCGCGGCCCCGAACGACTCGTAGTCGGAGCCGGCGGGCAGCGTCGCGAGGTTCTCGGTGGCGAGCTCCACCACCCGCTGGTACTCGCCACGGAAGTAGTGCGCCTGCTCGAGATAGGTCGTGGTCAGGAGGCGAAGACCCAGGTCCCCGCCGCGGTCGGCCGCGGTCAGCGCCCGGGTCCCGAGCTTCACCGCCTCGTCCAGCTCGCCGAGCTGCGAGTGGGCGTTGGTCATGACCGCGCACACCCGGCTCCGGCGGCGGTCGTCGTTCAAGCCCTCGGCGATCGCCTCGGCCTCGCGCAGGCGGTCCATCACCCGCCGGTACTCGCCGAGCTGGCCCAGGAGCGGGCGCAGCTCGAGGCGGATGTCGAAGCCCTGGGCCTGAGTGGACGGGCTCTCCGGCAGCGTCGCCAGCACCTCCAGCGCCTGCTCGAGCCACTCCCGGGCCTCGGGGAGCGCCGACCGCCCGGCGGCCCGGAGGCCGGCCTGCCGCAGATAGGGCACGGCCTTCTCCCACACTTCGCCCCGCAGGGCGTGATGGGCGAGTCGCTCGACCTGCTCGCCGAGGCGGTCGCGATGGAGCGTCTCGATCGCGCCTACGAGCCGCGCGTGCAGGTCCCGGCGCCGCTCCTGCAGCAGGCCGCCGTAGGTGACCTCGTGCGTGAGCGAGTGCTTGAAGGTGTACTCGAGATCCGGGAACAGGCGGGCCTCGTAGAGGAACTCGGCGGCCTGGAGGTGATCGAGCCCGCGCCGCAGGTCCTCCTCGCCCAGCTCGGCGACGGCGAGCAGGAGCGTGAACGGCACGTCGGTGCCGATGACCGCGGCCGCCTGGAGGAGCCGCTTGTCCTCGGGCGACAGGCGGTCGATGCGGGCCGCGAGGATCGCCTGGACCGTCGTCGGCACCTGGATCGCGGTGGCGTCGTGGACCGGCCGGTACGCCCCGCGCTCCCCGACCAGCGCCTTCGTCTCCACCAGGGCCTGCACGCTCTCCTCGAGGAAGAGGGGATTGCCCTCGGTGCGGGCGATGAGGGCCCGCTTGAGCGGATCCAGGCTGGGAGCGGTCCCCAGCAGCCCGGTGAGCAGATCGTCGGCGCTCTCCGCCGGCAGCGGGTCGATGCGGAGCTGCCGGTAGTAGCTCCTGCTCGCCCAGCCGTGCCGGTACTCCGGCCGGTAGTTGACGAGCAGCAGGACCCGGGCCGCCGGGAGGCCCTCGACGAGGCTCTCCAGCAGCGCCTCGGTCTCGGCGTCGATCCAGTGCAGGTCCTCGACCACCAGCAGGAGCGGCTGGACCTGGCTCTCCCGCAGCCAGAGCCGCGTCACCGCCTCGAGCGTCCGCCGCCGGCGCTGCGAGGGATCGAGGCGCGCCCACGCCGCATCCTCCACCGGAACTTCGAGGAGGGCGAGCAGCGGCGGCAGGGCGAGCTCGAGCGCCCGGTCGAGCGAGAGGACCTTGCCGGTGACCTTCTCGCGGATCGTCCGCGTGTCGTCGCGTCCCTCGATCTGGAAGTAGGCCTTCAGCAGATCGATGACCGGAAGGTACGCGGTGGCCCGGCCGTAGGAGACCGCCCCACTCTCGAGCACCCGCCAGGCCTGCACGCGATGGGAGCGGGTGAACTCCCAGTGGAGCCGCGACTTGCCGACCCCGGGCTCGCCGACCACCGCGACGATCTGGCCGTGCCCGGCCTGGGCACGCTCCAGGGCCCGGCGCAGCTCGTCGACCTCCCGGTCACGGCCCACGAAGCGGGTCAGCCCCCGCGCGGCCGCCGCGTGCAGCCGCGATCGGACCGCGCCCGGCCCGACGATCTCGAAGACCTCGATCGGCGCCGGGAGACCCCGCACCGCGACCAGGCCCCGGGACGTGACGTGGACGTAGCCCTCGGCGAGCTGCAGCGTCGTCGGCGCCAGCAGGACGGTCCCGGGCGCCGCCAGCTGCTCCAGGCGGGTCGCCAGGTTCGTGGTCTGGCCTACCGCCACGTAGTCCATGTGCAGATCGGAGCCGATGCCCCGGACCACGACCTCGCCGGAGTTCAGGCCGACCCGGATCTGGACCAGGACTCCGTGCGCGCGGAAGATCTCCTCCGCGTACCGCTTGACCGCCTCCTGCATCTGGAGCGCGGCGTAGCAGGCGCGCACCGCATGATCCTCGTGCGCCAGGGGCGCGCCGAAGAGGGCCATGATCCCGTCGCCCATGACGTGGTTCACGGTGCCCTCGTACCGATGGACCGCCGCCATCATGTGCTCGAGGACGGGATCGAGGAGCTTGCGCGCCTCCTCGGGGTCGCGGTCGGCGATGAGCTCCAGCGAGTCCTTGGTGTCCGCGATGAGGACCGTGACCTGCTTGCGCTCGCCCTCGAGCGTGCTCCGGGAGGTGAGGATCTTCTCCGCGAGGTGCTTGGGCGTGTAGGACCCCGGCGAGCGCGCCTGGAGCGGCGGACCGACCGGCGTGCCACACGACGAGCAGAACTTCGCCGACCCGGGCAGCTCGGCCCGGCATTTCGAGCAGGTCAAGGCCAGGCGACCGCCGCATTCCAGGCAGAACTTGGCCGGCGGCGGATTCTCGTGCTGGCACCCCACACACTGCATGCGGCGTCCTCCTGGCGGGCCGAGGCTGCGAAAGCTTAGGCTGGCAGCTCCGGAGCCGTCAAGAAGGCGGCGAGGGCGCGGGCGGACGCGGCGAGTGCCGTCCGGAGACGGAAAGGGCTCCGGAGGAATCCTCCGGAGCCCTTGTGATCTTCTCGCCCTGGGTTCTTCGTGCTGCCTAGGCCGCCCGCCGCTTCAACCGTTGGCCGACGACCCGAACCGCCGCCAGGCCCGTGCCCAGCAGCAGGAGCGAGGAAGGCTCGGGGACCGGTGCGAGTCCCGTGGTGACGACCCCGGTATTCCCATTTCCGGTCAGGCCATTGAGGTTGTTGCTGAAGATATCAGCCGCGAACGCAAACTCCGAGCTGTTCTCGACGAAGTCGGCGATCGTCGCGTTCGCGACGTGGAATATGATGTCGGGATTGAACGCGTCGGGGGCGCCATTGCCGCAGCTCGGGCAATTGATGCCGAATCCGAAATTTCCGGCTCCATCCATGTGGAACGGACCCGCCGCCGCGACCAGGCCCGGAGCGTGCGCGTCGACCGTGATGTCCCCGACGACCACGTCATTGGCATTGAAGCCGAAGGCCTGGGAGTCGCCGGCACCCGTCTTGATGAACCAGTTCGGGCTGTTCAGGTGCACGGCCACGTCGACCGTGCTCAAGTTCTGCAGGAGGGTCACCGTGCCGAACGGCGGGGATCCGCACCCGCCCGTGCAAAGATCCACGTTCAAGTCGAAGGACACCGCCTCGGCGGAGTGGGCTCCCGCGATCCATCCCACCGCTAGAACGACCAGAATCAGCAGCGCCGTCTTCATGCCTCTCATCTTGTCCCATCCTCCATGACCAGGACGCCCGGCAATTCCAATGCCATCCGCCAGCCATATCGTAAGTATCTGATTTAATAACTAATCTCAACGAGTGCATAGGCAATCCGTTACCGGAAGATTCCTCCCGGCCCTGAACGGCGTTGCGGAAACGTGAAAGAAACTTCCCATACCGGGATCGCCAGGGGGAGGGCGAGTTCGCGTGCGGTTTGTGGCCGGACGCCAGTCGTGAAATCATGGCGCGATCCACCGAGCCGGTACCCCGGGGAGGATGCGATGGACGTCGGCCTGCAGATGATCTTCGCCACCTACGGGTGGAGCGACGTGCCCGATGACCAGGCCTGGGACGAGGAGCTCCGGCTCGCCCGGCTCGCCGCCGACACGGGCTTCGACGTGCTGTGGTCGGTGGAGCACCACGGGAACGACTACTCGTTCTGCCCGGACAACCTCCAGCTCATGTCCTACCTGGCCGCGGAGTGCCCCGACGTCGGCCTCGGGACCGCCGCCGTGATCCTGCCCTGGCACGATCCCCTGCGCGTGGCCGAGCAGGTGTCCGTCCTCGACCACCTGAGCCGCGGCCGCCTCCGCCTCGGCATGGGGCGCGGCCTCGCGCGGCGGGAGTTCGAGGCCTTCCGGGGCACGATGGACGAATCGAGGGGGCGGTTCGACGAGGCCGCGGAGATGATCCTGCGCGGCCTCCGCACCGGCATCATGGAGGGGGACGGGCCGTTCTACCGGCAGCCGCGGACCGAGATCCGGCCGCGCCCGACGCGGAGCTTCGACGGCCGCGTGTACGCGGTGGCCTCCTCCGACGACTCGGTGGTCTCGGCGGCCAAGCTCGACGCCCACATGGTGATGTTCGCCGATCGGCCCTGGCCCATGCGCATGCCGGCCATCCAGAAGCACCGCGCCCTGGTGCGCGAGCTGCACGGGCGGGAGGCGGGGCCCCCCCTGCTGGCCGATTTCTGCGTGTGCACCCCCACCATGGAGGGAGCGGAGGCGAAGGCCCGCCGGTACATGGGGAAGTTCGTGGAGAGCAACTTCTACCACTACGAGCTGCTGGGCCCCCACTTCAGCACCGTGAAGGGCTACGAGGCCTACGCGCAGAAGATCGCCATGGCCCGGGAGATCGGCATGGACGGCATCGTCTCCGCGTTCATGGAGGCCGCGGTCTGGGGCACGCCCGACCGGATCCTGCGCACGCTCGAGGCGCGACGGACCCTCGTGGGCGACTTCGAGCTGGCCACCTCGTTCCGCTTCGGCGGCACGCCCTTCG
>Ga0070694_100000142_pt1 | contig 36198 bp, 70 predicted proteins | sample KBSK1251metaG_FD_65470 | JGI IMG/M metagenome (GOLD analysis project Ga0070694, IMG submission 65470) | Corn, switchgrass and miscanthus rhizosphere microbial communities from Kellogg Biological Station, Michigan, USA - KBS K1-25-1 metaG | ecosystem: Host-associated > Plants > Roots >...
CTCTAGCGCGATAATGTCGCGTTTGCCTCCCCCCCCTTTGGTATTCGCCTTCATCGAAGATTCTTTTTTAGACGATTCCTTCCGCCCTTTGAGGTGTTGTGATACCGGCATAGCAGCTGTTCGTTCTCCTCTGTGCGAGTACCACCTAGGGATAGGGGTCTGATGTGGTCTAGGTGTAGTGGTCCCTTACATCCACCCTTGTAGGCCCAGGCACAGCGTTCTCCTGCCTTGATCCTCTTATCTCTACGCTGCTGGTGAGCGTAGTCATAGGGGGAGGGGCCATGCCGTGCCGCATTGCGAGGGCCATGACGGGGGCACCTACTCCTGCCTGCTACTGAGGGCCTGCCACAAGTGATGCATGGTCTACGCATCAGCCCACCTTGGGTCGTATGACCACTTCGAGGTATGACCTCTGGGGGAACCGCTGGATAGCACCGCTGGCGAAGGTGACTATGGCCTCTACTAGGTAGGTTCCTGGTACATCAGTGTCTGGGGCTACCCATGTGTACTCAAGGATGCCCTGAGTGGGATCCCCTGATGTGGTCAGGGTCTTGGTAATGATGGTTGAGCCATGCACCTTGCGCATCTTGGCTACCTTGCTGGTTGCCCCTGTCACATCGGCGTTGGTGTCGATTCTTAGCGGCGGATATAGGTCGCCCTGTTTGATCCACATTACGGTGCGAAGGTAATCGTGAAGACGCCACCGGCCGCCCACTGGATGGTGAATGTGCCAGCGGTAGAGGTGAAGTCTGAGCCGAAGTTCACACCAACAAGGAGGTCATTCGTGCCCAGGGCATCGGCGTAGAGCTTGGCCCCTCGAGCCGTTACCGAGGTGGGGGATGCCCAGATTTGGTCACCCATGTCGTAGGTCAGGACGGCGGTAGCTCCCGCTACGGCGAAGGTTGGGGACGTGATGACCTGCCCACCAGCCGTATAGCCCGTTCCTGAGACCTCGTTGGTGGCCGCATAGCCTACTTCTGACTCAAATGCCGGGGTCTCGGTGTTGTTGTACATGGCGATCTTGTGGGTGGTCAGCAGGAAGTCCACCGCCAAGTTCGATGTATCCAGGGCGTCCCGGAATGCCAGCGCGTATAGCCCACTCTTAGTCCAGGCCATTATTCCTCCTCGTTCACTTTCGGCTTGACCTCAATCGGCTTGGGTTGGGCTACGGCGTCCTGGTGGTCGTCCCAATGCTCGACGTGATAGCCGGCCCGAGTGCCATCGTCCTCGTTGATAACGGGCTTCTTCTGGGACGTACCGCGCCGAAGTGAGACCCCGATAGTGCGGGCCTTCTCCATGAACTCGGTATCCGTCGTCATCTAGACCCCCACTAGCTGCGCGGTTCCTTCGGTTCCCTGTGTTTGGGCCGTGCCTTCTGTTCCCAGAGCCCTTGCTGTACCTTCGGCCTCTAAGGCAACTGCTCTACCCTCAACACCCAGTAGCACGGCCTGTGGATCCTCTACGGGTAGGCCATCGTTGATGCTTGCGGTGATAACAGTTGGGGCGGGGAGCGCCACCACGGCCGTAATCATGACCCCAGTTACAACTGCGGTTCCACGAACCGTTGGTGCTAGAACTGCCGCCGTCGCTGCGATTGTGGCAGGTGTTGCTGTGCGATCTGAGCGGAGTGTAGGTGCTAGGACGCTTACGGTAGCCGCTACCGCTGCCGGGGTAGTCTTGGCCGCACCCTGTGGGGTGGGAGCAAGTACCGAACTCGTTACTCCGACCGTGCTTGGGGTTGTGACTGCCGTTCCTAGAACAGTTGGTGCAAGTACCGAGGCCGAAACCGCTATGGTGGCAGGTGTAGCCGTTGCATTCCCGCCACCCGTAGCGATGATGGTCGGTGCCGGTACATCTGCTGCTATGGCGATGATCGATGGGGCGACTATCGCCGCACCCTTGACCGTTGGTGCTGGAGTCGAGACGGTTGCGGCGACCGTTGCTGAGGTCGTTACAGCCGTTCCACGTATGGTTGGTGCCGGGACTGATACCGTTGCCGCGATGGTGGCTGGAGTCGGCTTGCCCTGTCCCTGAACCGTTGGAGCCGGTACTGAGACCGTGGCCGCTATTGCGCTTGGTGTTGGCTTGGCTGCACCTTGGATCGTTGGGGCTAGGACCGATGTGGTAACAGCTATCGTTGCCGGTGTTGCTGTAGCGTTGCCTCCACCGACTGGCTGGTTCCATAGCCAGATTAGGCCGGCCATGGAATCTCCTTACGGATCGGTCGCTCTAAAAGCAAGGCCGAATACCGGGATAGCCGGCGTGGTGGCGGTCGCTGTATCGGCCGGTGTTCCTGTTGTGGGAAGACCACCAGCGTTCGTCTCGTAGTAAGCGCCCATCGGCTCGCTTTGAACGCCACTGAGCCTGAACACCGTCGCCGTGGTTCCCGAACCCCACATCGCCATGTAGTACCGACCCGGGCTTAGGTAGTAGTCGGTGATGTTGTCGAACTGGCATAGGTTCGCCGTGCCGGCCGATAGGATCGATGTGCCCCGGTTGATCGCGGCGAACGCGGCGTCGTAAACCCCGACTTGGAAGTTGTTGGTTCCTACCGTCGCACCATTCAACCACCAGTACCGATATACCGTTTGGCCTTGGGAGAGATAGAACGGGATATAGATGATGCGGTTAGTTGCCGACCAAGCACCAGACGTTGGTACGGCGTTGCGGATGGGGCCACGGTACGAGTTGGAATGCATGGTCGATAGGAACACCGGGGGGAGATCAGCGAAATCTTGGGCACGGTAGGCGGGGATCACATCGCCACCGTGTACAGGTTCAAGCCGAACTGCGGGACATAGGCCCTAGTCGTGCGAGACATCGTTGGAGTCGTCGGAAGGACATAGCTGGTGGTGGATTCCAAGATGCCCATCGCCTCGTTCAGGCCCGCCACGTTGGTTGTAGACATGTAGTTGCTCGTCGCGTCAGCGGCGAAGGCCATGTAGTAGCGGGTGTTCGGAAGTAGCACCAGGTCGGTCATCGTCGTAGTGTTGACGACTGCGCTTGCGGTTCGCGCCGTGGCACCGGAAGAGGTCAACCTACTGCCTGCGGCGCTGTAGACACCGATATCGAAGTTCCCCCCAGCGACCGTCCCGGTAATCACCCACCCCTCATACGCCGTCAGCGTTTGGGAGACCGAGAACGGTATGTAGAGAGCAAGGTTAGCGAGTGGATAGGCCGCAGCGGCTGGTGTCGTCCAGGCAAAAGCCGCACCGAGCATGTCCATCGAACCGATCGTCGTGAGTGTCTGATCGCCGCCAACCACTGGCGGGGTGTAGCTCATCAGTCGTATACCTCGATATAGGCCAGCGTCTGTGACCCGCTCGCTGCGTCAGCCCAGATCGCATCCTCGGTTGGAATCGTAATCGATGCGCCGGGGACCAGCGGGAAGTCCGAACCCGAGGCCGTCGCAGTATCTCCCACGTCGACCACATCTGTATTTGCTGGCAGGGCCAAGAGGATGACGTACTCACGGTTAGCCCTCGCGGCGATGGCCTCGGCGGCCGTAGTCGTCACGGTGACGCGGCCCGAAGCGATAGTATCGCCGCCGGCGGGAATCACCTGCTGGAAATGACGGGCCGACCGATCCTGAGTGGCAATCGAGGTTCCGGCTCCCGCTGTTACGGCTACGTCGTCAGCCAAGGTTCACCTCACGGAATGGCTATCAGGGGGCCACAGTTCCTAGATGCCTGCAAGCACACACTTACAACCCGCTCTAGGGCCGGCTGTTGCCACGTGTTCCAGAAATCAGCGTGCATCAGGTCGGTACCATCGGAGAACGTGTAGTCGCTACTACCGCCAGCGGGATACAAGACCCGGAAGTCAATCTGAGGCAGCTTCACGGGATACTCAGCGGGGCATATGGCCGTATTGGAGAGATTCGTGATAACACCAGTCGTGGGCTCTCGAGCATAAGCTACGTGTGATCGATGGTCGGGTGAATCTGTGTGCTCCCCATCCCAACAGTTTGGGAAGTAGACATGAGCCTCGAGTTGCCCGGTGGGACCACAGTTAGGTATGAAAGTTCTGCGGGTTGCGAGGCTCTCGTCCGACTCTCCCTGGCAATTCCACCATGTGACCGGATAAGCGAACCCCTCATTACTGCCCCCAGCGATCATCCGAAAATCGGGGGGGAATGGAGTGGTACTTCCATACCCATATGGACGATTCCGGTAATACATCGTCAGCCGGATAGGGGTTACGAAGGTTCCATCCGATCTCTGAAGCGAGGGGGCCCAGTACCCAGCCGTGTCATCCTTCAGGTCGCAGCGAGCGGGGTAAGCCGCAGTCATAGATGCATAGGTGGAATCCCCGGTGGTGCTGACGTTGCCGAAGAAATCGTGCATATGGGCCGATACTTGACCCGGAGCAACGATCGGGTCTGCCTGTAGCCGGTGGTCAAACTTGCAGGCGAATAGGAAGCCCCCGACACCCGTTTCAGTTGAGGGTGGCGGATATACGAATGCAAGCAGAATCGGGACGGCGAGCAAGAGGGCTAGGAATCGCCGCATCAGCCCACCACCGTGAACGAACAGGTTGCCAGCGTTGAGGCGGCCCCACCAGGACCACCACCGGTCCTGTAACGAACCACCTTGACTGCCACATCTCCGGGCCACAGGGATTCCGGTAGGCCATCTCCGTAGATCCTGCCATCAGCCACGCCGATCACAGCAGTAACGATCCCGAACTCATCAGCCTGGCCCAGCCAGACACGGGCTTCATCGGTCTTGTGATGGCCCCTCTGTTGGTTGGTGACCTCGTAATACTCGAGCGGCGTACCTCCGGTGGCGGTCACTGTGAATGAGGCATCCACACCAAGCGTCACTGGATCGGGGGATACGATGCATGGCGCGGCCTTAGCGGCATATGCCGTCGGCATTAAGGACATGACGATGAGACCTGCGACGATTGCTGATTTCAGACTGAGCTCCTTAGAACAGCAGTAAAAGCCCGTGGGATCTCGTAGGGCTTATTGGCGGGGGTGGGGTCGGTGTAGGGCTAGGACACCAGTTGGGGCTATTCGGGTTGACTTCCCAACATGGTTTTGGGGCGAATAGTGTCAACCCCGCTAGTGCGCTGATACCGAAGAACTGGCGGCGGGTATACCTAGTCCTCATTTTCGAGGGTACTTACTCCTCATCCTCGAGGCCGCGCTTGAACTCAGCCCTTGATCTGCCTACCCCACGGGCTAGTTCTGGGAGCTTCTTAGCCCCGAAGACCAGGACTAGGAGCGCGATGATGCCAACGATGATCCACTCGTTCATTCGGGGGGCCTTTCAGGAGGGATTTTGAGACAAATCGGCTAGCCGCCGGGACCCATTAGAACAGACGTTCGAGCCCGTGTCAAGTTCTTTGAGTCTGCCCCTATCAACCCACCCATAGCTTATAGGCAATCAGCACTTGGCCTGTAGCGATGAACAGGAACAGGGCATACCGCCACCATTCAGTGTTCCACGGCCCCATGTGCCTATCCATGTGCCTCCCCCAGCTCAGTCTGGCCCGCTATCTCCTTCTCTAGCTGCCTCAGCCGGCGTAGCTTCTCTTGGAACTCAGGATCCTGTTCTGCCCAGGCTTCTACGATGATGTCGCTGGCTTGCTCAAGTAGCGGAGTGATTCTACGAAGGGGTCTTGCCGCCATACGTACACGCCAGCGAATCCGTCTGTGGAGTCCAGACGTGGCGACATCGCCAGTCGGGTCTCCGAGTGGGGCTCCAGGTCGATTGATTCCCAAGCCATCGCCGCCTGAAGTCTTTCGAAATGCGGCGTCATATAGGTCGGCATAAGCATCTCCTACATGTTGGGCTAGGTCGGCTAGTTCACCTGCGGTCCTTACAATCCTGGTCATCTCGGCTGCTACAGCCTCGGGAACCGGCATTGCTGGCCTACGGGTCATTCCTTCTCCTTGGCTAGGGCGGCGCGGAGTCGATACCCGACAACACATCCGAGCAGAAATGACCAGACAAGATAGACCCAGGGCTCGAACATCATCCCTTCTCCCTAGCTAGGTCGGCCAACTGTCATGAACCACATCCAAGGCGCGTTGCAACTCGCCTTTCTCCGCCCGCAGCCTCTCGACCTCGGCCTCTATGCGGTCTAGGGCCTGTATTTCGGGCCCGTCGGCCAGACCCCATAGCCGTACAAGGGCTTCCCGCACCATCTCGAAGTCGTTCACTTCACACGATCCTCCTGTCGGGCCTCATATCGTCGGGCCACGCTTGCACGACCACAGGTGCGGCAATGGCGACGGCGATCGCGGGCGTCCACATACGTATTGCTCTCGGTGTATGCATGACCCTGTGGGCAGTGGGTCTTGCGGGCGTTCTGGGCTGCCGATGTCTTTCCGCGAAGAACGTTTGTCCGCATGGAAACCGCTTCCAGGTGCTGGACATTGATGCACCTGCGATGGAGACACCTATCACCGCCCGGGCATGCGTCGTCGTCATTGTGGCATACATGGTCAATCGTGAATCCATCGGGAATCGGACCCACCTGCTGCTCATATATGAGGCGATGCACCAGGGTGCCAGGTCGCCCGTTGTGTTGACATCTGGCATATCCCTCCGGGTCACAATAGCCCGACCAAGGTACGCATTCCTGACTTGGTAGCAGCGCGAGATGTTTGGCCAGGAGTGTCATCGGTCTCGTTTCCCGTGCGCCCTGGCGGCGAGTGCGTCGAATCGTTCGTCCCCTATTTCGGAGCGCCAGAAGGCTTCCTTCTCCCAAGGATGGGAGTCTAGGTATTGGTGACAGCCGTAGCACAGGGCTAGAGCGTTGTCTGGGTCAAATCGTGTCGCCTTGGTTCGGCGGGTGAAGTGGTGGGCGCAGTGAAGCCCTCGAGAGTTGCTGGGATGAGTGAATCCGCAGCGTTGACAGGTGAAGCGGTCCCGCTCTCGGATCTGTTGGGAGAACCTCACGTCGGCCTGAGTCCTTCGGATGCCACTCATGCCACCCTCGCTAGATGTTCTAGTAACTGCTCTCCGATGAACTGGGTGTACGCAGGGGGGATTGCCTGGGCCATCTCATCACGGGTCATCCATGGCACCCCCATTGCATCCTTCCCCGCTAGGGCGGAAGTACGGAATCGCTCATGAGTACCATGCCGCCACTCAGCAGCGTGTCCGTAGATCGTGAGATAAGGCCAGGTGTGATGACAGGGCACGCCCATCAGTGGTCGGTTAGACTCGAACCAACGATGGCGGCGCACCTGCAAGCCGATGCCCTGTCCGCATATCTGAACGTAGTTCGGCATAGGGGCACCGGGAACATTCTCGATTACATAAGGCCGACCGGTTGCATCCAACAGCCGCCGACTCTCGGGTAATAGGTCGGGGTGCTCATTCTTCTGTAGCCGCTGCGCCTGGGTATACGCCTGACACGGAGGCGAGGCGTGGATGGCCGCATAAGGGGGCCATTCCCCCCACCGCTCAAGCCAGTTCAGCGCATCTCCCTGAATGAACTCGAACGGGTAGTGAGGCTGCGGCTTGATGTCCACGCCAACCACCTCGAATCCAGCCTGGTCGTAACCCATCGCTGCGCCGCCAGCCCCGCAAAACAGGTCAAGCAGCAAGGGCCGGCTCATGCATCCACCGGGGTAGGCACATCGGCCTCGAGAACGTCGTATCTCACCTGGAACTCACGTCCGCGTAGCTGGGTGCTCTTGAGGTTGATATCAAGTGGGTCATCTTTCACGATCTCCAACCATCGTTCGACTCGAGCTCTTTCCCATTCGAGGGTGTGTGGAGACTGCCGCCGGTACTTCCCTCCAGGGATAAGACCACCGTTTTCCTCCGCAATCTTGGCGCAGGATCTGCACCATCCGTTGTTGGGGACACGGCCTACCTCTTCGGTGTCGTGGCCTCGCTTACAGATGCGCTCCCTTGGGCGCCCAGTCATGGAAGGCCACCGATGGGTAGATTGAGCCAGTAATCGCATTCGCGGCAGGCATCGCACATCTCGCCTTCATCCGCATCACACGGTTCTTCCGGATGCTCACAAGCTGGGTAGTAGAAGTCACTCATGCACAACTCCACGGTCCCCAACCCACGCTATGAACCATCCGTGCCGTCACTGTCAGCATCGTCCGTGAGTTCTGCCATCGAGGAGAAAGCCGCCAGAGCGGAGGCTTGTACGTCGAGAGCCTCCCAGGCCAACTCGATAATGCGTGCTGCGCGAGCCCCACGTACGGTCCCGCCGAGTTGTAAGCCTTCCTGTTCCAACCGCTTTCGCAGGTGATGACGTGCGATAGTTCGGGCCACCCCCCAGGAATCGGCCACCGGTCCAGCACGCACAGCGCGGTTCGGTGTTCCTCCCTCGCCGTCCACGTTCCCGGATCTACCCACTGGTATCGGCATTGCTTCTCACGCATCTCCTGGTGGGGTGTCTGAGCTTGGGCGGCTGTTGGAGAGATCGTTAGGCTCGTACACATGGCTATGAGTAGGTACCTCAGCATTCCCACCCGACCTTTCTCGGACTAAGACGCGACCGCACTCATGTATGAAGGCACGGCCTGCTCGAGCAGCCTTCGCTGCCTCAACTCCATCGAAAGACTTGCCGCAGGTTCCGCAGATCGGTTTGGGTAGTGGAATCTTTTTCCTCGCCACCGTTGTCGCCCCCCTGGCTTGCTGGTACCCTCACCCCTGTCTTTGTTCTTTCCGGGAAGTTAGAGAAGTACAAACAAGTACTAAGTACGGAATAGAGTCAGATAGGTTCGGTGGGTTAGATCCCCTCTTAGGTAGGCCAGGAGCTCCACCGCATGTCCATCGGGATCACAGTCATCCCCGATGAAGTGCTCGAAGCCCCATCTCTCTTGCTGTAGGGCAACCCAGGGCTCGTTCATGCCACTTCTTCGATGTCAGTGAACTCAGGCGGTGCTGGTATCTCACCGCGATCCTGAAGAGACTTCTTTACCTCATCCCACCAGGGCACAATGGCTTGATAAAGCAGGTCATAGGCCTGGGCCTTGCGACTACGTAGTAGGGCGGCTGCCCGTGTCTTCTCCAGTCCCCTTGGGCTTCGCGCCCACTTGGCCTGTCGTTCCCGAAACTTGACCGGATCGGTCTCAAGCAGTTCCCGATAACGTTTGTGTCGCCATTCTCGGAGCCGCTCTGGGTCGCGTCGTCGACTATATTCGCGGCGTTTGGCGCGATAACCCTCCGGGTCTCTATTGAGCGCATTAAGATGCTTGGCTCGGTTCCTACATTTGGGAGAGCAGTAGAGATGTGGTCTTCCTCCCGATGAACGGTATCTTGGTTCAAACATATTGGTGCATTCAGGCGCAGCACATTGCTTAGTTACCATGGTGCGGCCTCCTCGAAGGCACGCAACGTCGGTAGCTCGGACACGGGGCAGCTAAACCGGGCACATTCGGCTTGGACATCGATGATGAACTTGATAGACCGCGTGAATCCGTCTCGTTGCGCCTTTAGATGCTCAATGATGAGCCCGAGTTCGTTGGCATCACAGTCAATGAACCGCTTACGGGTGTCGCCTACCTGAAACACGCGAGTAAGGGCAAGGAATTCAGACAAGGGCTCAAGCAATTGAGTGGTGGTCGGAACCTTGCTAGGCCCAACATTGCCCTTGGTGCTTCGGTTCAGGCTGTTGCGTGCATAGGTGGCGAGCCCATACGCCAGAAGCTCCTTGCGATCCTCGGATGATAGGCGTACCTCACCTAGAACCTTCGTTGCGGCATCTGTCCAGTTGCATCCCGTATCGACGATGATGTCTCTGGCCCTATTCGCCGCATCTTCCTTGGATACAAGCTCGCTCATCTCAACCCTCCCCTAGTCCGTACTTCTTCCGGTTCTCCCCACACTCACAAGTCAGCCAACCGTGGAGGTTCGGATGGGGTTGCCAGTCATGCTGATGAAGGGTTCCGTCGTCACTGACAACCGTCTCGTATTCGTGCGGGGTAGGGGCCGGTTCCTTCCCCTCGGATTCAACCCCTACCCCACTGTCCTCGGACGCACCTGCTGGAGTGACGGACGGGGAGTCTGTCGATGGATATGCGCTTGATGCGTCCGAGAGCCATTCAGCGTTGAACACGGCAGCAGCGTGTAGAACGTCGTTCAGCGAGCGCCCCTGGCCCCACAGGGCCGCAGCCTTGAGGGCTACGGCACGGCGTATGTCGTCGATCTGTTCAGGGGAGCGGGTACCCCTGGGTGCGGAGTTTCCCCCGCCCGTAGTACGCTCCCCGCTCCCCTGAACTCCTGGGGCGGTGTATGTAGCTGCACCACCCGGAGTCCCAAACCCTAGGATCTTCCAGGCCGGCTTCCCGCTCTTGGTCGGGGCCTTGGGTTCCAGGGTGAAGTCGAGCTCCTGCCCAATGGCCTCTTGGAGTAGCCCCCGAACCTCGAGGGCAGCGTCCATGTCCTTCCGGCCGGCCGATCCCACCTCACCATCGGTGAAGAAGGCGGTGACGTAATAGACGAACTCACCCTCACGGTGGGGGTTCTTCCATTCGTTGATGTCGTCGATGACGGAGGCCACGGTTTTATTCACCAAGCGCCTCCAATGCGTCGTGCATCTCGGCGAGAGCCGCATCAACGGCATATTGCTCGCTCGGATACTCGCGCTGTAGTTCCTCGTCCACGCGCCGTGCCGCTTCAACCACCCGTTCTAGCTTCTGCCGATATACATAAATGTCCTCGGCTACACCGCTCATTCCGATACCTCCGCGACTGGATCGCCCTCATCGATGAACCTGAGCGTGATAGGGCCAGGGCAGAACCGGTAGTGCTCTTCCACTACCTCGACGTACAGCATCTTCACACCGCAGTCGGGACAGATTTTTGGTACAGCGAGGCGGACATACACGTCATACATGGCTAGCACCGACTCACAAGCTCATTGAAGGTGTCGATAGCCTGGTCGTAGTCCGGATACTCAGACATGAACCCCTGAACGAAGGCATCCCGACTGGCATCCACGCCGAGCTCGGCAACGTAGCCACAGAACTCAGCGATGGTGCCGGGATGCAGACTCTCGTAGGTATCCACGAAGCTCCCTGACTCGCTGCTTCCACCAATGTTCTCGACTGGTGCCGGCGTGGTCGGTGCATCGGTGGAGCTACCGCAGGCCGTGAGGATCACGGCGACAGCGGCTAGGGCAATCAGTGCCTTCTTCATCTCGTCCCTCCCTTTCGAGGTAGAACGCCTACATCCCTGAGCAGCCGTTTCACGGCGTCGTCACAGGGTTGGCAGTGCGGGTGACCGCACGGCCATTGGTGAGGTTCAGGGGGACGGTCTCGAGAGGGAGTGACCACGGACGCGTCGTCGCCCTGTTGTCTCCCACCGCCCCCCTGAACGTAGTTGGTCATCCGCTTACGTAGGTTGATCGCCCATGCGGTTGACCCGAATAGCCTTGCCTTGAGCAGTTCGCCCATCGTCCGGATATAGCGATGGGCCTCCGCGTCAAGTTCGGATTCAACCCGGCGTCCGAGTTCGATCAGGCGGGCATCGTCCCAACGCTCAAGCTGGTGGCGGGATAGAGTCATCGGACAACCCAACGGGTTTGGCCTGTCCGGGCCTTGTTGGCGTAATACCGGCGTTTGTCGTATTCGCGTTGGCAAACGCGGCATCGACGTTCAAGCCCATAAGCCTTGCTGGTTTCGATTCGGACGTTGTCCCCGACCAAAGGGTGGCCGTTCTTGCATTTGGTCTTGGCAGCATGGCGGGCTGACGGAGACTCTCCCCTCAAGATATTCAGACGTAACGTCACCGGTTCCAAATGTTCGGGATTGACGCAAGCCCGGTTACGGCATAGATGGTCAAGGGTTAGTCCCTTGGGGATCGGCCCGCGTACAAGTTCAAACACAACCCGGTGGGCTAGTAATGGCGGGGAACCTTGATACCGCACCCTGCCATAGCCCTCAGTGTTGCGATAGCCAGACCATAGAACACAGGCATCGCTCGGAAGCAATGCCAAATGTTCCTCAAGTTGGCTCATGACCGACCGTCCATTTCATCGAGCATGGCTACGATCAGTTCTCGGCCCGTCTCACAGAAGTGGTCTTCCGTGTACCGATCCCCGATGCGGCAGAAGAAGCACTTGAAGAAGTGGCGGCAGAAGGCCTCAGAAGCGGTGTCGTAATCGACCATCCACTTGCGTCCGCCGTGGGTCACGTATTCCATCTAGGCCCCCCAATGAAGTGGACGCTGCAACCTGCGGTGGTGAATCCCCAGACCTCGCAGGCGCTACGGTTCGTCTTGGTAGGCCATGTTGAGATCCAATTCCGGTCCTCGACGATGAACGGCCGGACCTTCTCTACGCCATCGATGACCTCGAGCTTGGAGTGCTTCCAGCACCAGGTGGTGAGGAGGTGTGGCGGGGGGAGCGCAGGAACCTGGGAGGGACTTTGCTCAACCCCCGCCACACGCTTAGTCATGCTGACTTCCTGGGTGTGAAGATGTTGAGTGCTGGCTGGGTCCACACCCTCCCGACACGGGTGTTCACGCATTCGACTTCGGCAAGGCGGCGCATCAGCCAGTCGCGGTTGACTGGATCGAGCTTATGAATGTGGGTCAGAATCCAGCCCATGCGTCGAAACTGCTGAGCCTCGGTCTCCGATACCGCCGCACGCTCGGTGGTCATGCTCCTGCCCTCCACGCCTGAGCGGCGACGAGTGCGTACCGCGCCTGCTGGCGTTTGGGTGGGGACAGGAAGTTCCAAAGCAACGCGATAGCAGCCTGCGTTTCCTCGAAGCTACCAACTCGCCATTGGTACATCGGGCGGTACTTGCCGTTCCGGTAAGGACCGATCACACGGCCTAGACCTAGGGCGGCGCGGAAACGATGAAGCGTTCCGGGTTCACCCTGGGTGACTATCAAGCCTTGGGTGGGTGACCATAGGCCGCGGCGGCGGTCAAGCCGAGAGGCAAAGTAGGCGTGCCCCTCACCATCGAAGAAGCCTGCGGCCCAAGCGAGTTCGGTACGACCGCGAGGAGCAAACTCGACGGTTGTACTTACGTCGCTAGGCTTGAGATACCGTACATTCTCGGCCTTCCCGGGTTCCATGGGAAGGTTTCTACTCCCTAATCCCTCTCGCGTCAACCTTTCCGAGCAAAGATTCTGAGAGATTTTTACACCACAAGATATGGGTGGGCTGTACGCACTACGCGTTCCCTCCGAACGCGGTGCGTGGACATCGTGCGTATGGGTTACAGCGTTGTAGTGCAAGGGTTTCACTTCGGGGGGACTTGACGGGTAGGAGGTTTTGGCGTTCTAATCTTCCCGTTCAGACCTGGGAGGTGAACCTGGTGAGTCTTCCCCAGATAGAGGCAGAGCTCGTCTCATGGATTCGGGCAGCCAGTCAGGATCGGCGTCTTTCGACGATGGGCGTACGGGACGGGATGCGCGATCTCGGGGTTGAAGTCCACCCCAAAACTGTCGAGACGTGGTTCCGGGGTACTGCCATGCCGGGGTACGCGAACCTCGTCGCGTTAGCCCAGCTGTTCCACGAACTCCCCCCTGTTCTGGCAGAGGTTTGCCCCGAAAGAACCGTACTAGTGGCAGAGGTCGAGGATCGTTCACCCGACATCTCTGACACTGATCCTGAGGCAGAAGCCCGTCCCAATCCTGGCCGGCCCCGCTGAGGGAGCCTGGGGGGATGCCACACCAGGACTCCCTGGTCTCGGTGTCCAGGAAGTGCCATTGGGTGCCACCGACCGATTTGAACGCTTCCATCTAAGGGGCATCGGCAGTATTCCCTAGTACCTGACACCAGGGCAAGGCGGAACGGGCCTTAGCGTGGCTTAGGATGGCTAGAAATAGGGGTTGGAGGGGTTCCTAGGGATGCCAAACCCGGGGAGGTTTGAGCCAATCCCGCTTGAGGAGCTCTCTACGGAGGGCGATATGCTGTTTGACGTCCCCAACTACTCGCCGGCGGGTCTTGTCGATCCCCTCGGGGGTCAGGCGGTTGGCCTCCCGCCAATCAGCCTGGCCCATCCCCACCTTGGATACCCGGACCCCCAGCATCTTGGCTAGGTTCTCTTGGGATCCACTTACCCCACCCTTGCGTTTGAGGTCGGTATACGTATCGCACGTCAATTTGGGAGGCAGGGGGGACAGCCCTTCCTCAAGGAGGGCACCGTTCAGGAGACGTAGGTCGTGCTTAACGATGTTGTGGCCCGTCACCATATCCGCCTGGACGTAAGCGGCGACGAAGCCAAGAAGCATGGTCCGGTGGGGGACTTCTCCAAGACACAGGCATTGGATAGGTCCGGGTTCTCCGATGAACTTCCAGGCTATAGCGGTGATCTCGGAGAATGTGAAGTCCTCGCCAGCATAGTTGAGTGGGCGGTTCTCCAAATCCCAATCTAATACCCGGAGTCGCCGCACCGTCACCCAGCGGCTCATTCGCCCTCCAGGTACCGCACAGCCTTTCGTAGTCGTTCGGGATCATCCCCGGCCTGACCGATACAACTGTTACATCTCATGCAGAGCAGCCCGCGTACCCGACCCGTTACATGGTCATGATCTACCGACAGTTGATCCCACGGAGCCGGATCGCTGGTCAGACAAATGGCGCACCGGCCATCTTGGGCAATCATCCACTCGCCATATTCGGATGGACTTAGCCCGTACTTCTTCCCGAGATAGTGCTTCCATTGGTGGTATTTCTGGCGTTCGGGGTTGGCCCGCACCCACGCCGTAGAACGCACTAGGGCTCGTTCGCGGTGCTCTGTGTCGCGGTGATACAGGTCTCGTTGTTGAGCACGCCGCCTTTCCATTCCTGCAGCGGTTCGCTTAGTTCCCATTACTTCTTCGCCTTGATCGAGGGCCGCAGTTGCCGACTGAGTAGATCATCGACCCACCGAGTTGCCTCATCCTCAAGTTCTACGAGGCTGCCTGTCTCGATGGCTGCGACGTACTTCTCCCAGGAAGCGGTGAGCATCTCGTTCAGGAGCTCCTCCCGGAAGTTCTGGATGCGGGTGTCGAGATCCCTTGTTACCTGCCTTCGGATACGGTTCCAGGTCAGGTCGGTCTCGTCCTTCTCTCGATAGCGGGCCAAATGCCCCTCCTCTCGCCGTTGGAACATTGGTCACAACGGTCGTCACCAAAGGAGCGGGATACCGGTTCCATTCGAGCCAGCCATCACGGCAACCCACGCTCCCCCCTCTCTTTCATCCGCTGGACTGCCCTGATGCGGCGGGTCTTGAGTTGCTTGAGATGGTGCTCGCGCCATGTCTGGGTGGCATACCAGCGGCGATAGCGAGCTAGGCCAGCCTCCCTGGTCTTGGGGCAGATGTTCTCCCACTTGTTCCGGTCATGGTTCCCGGTGCATTGGGGGTGGCTACACCTCATCGGGGTCCTTGCTTCTCACAGATCAGACAGGCGTAACCGTCCATGAAATACGAATCCGGGCAGGGCTCGAATGGGTTATCCCAAACGAGGCCCTGCCCGGTTATGTAGTAATGCCAGAAGACGCACTCGTGATCTTTCAGCGAGCCTCCTTGAACTCAACCGCTCCCAGATAGCCACACCGCCAACAGAAACCCGTGGCTACATCCTTCGCATCAGCGGCGGCCCCACACCGGGTGCAAGATGCCACGGGGTAGATGGGGCCTAGGGTCCAGGTGTCCGTCTTCACTTGATTGGGGAGGAATCGCTGAGCGAGAAGTTCTTGACGGCAGACCAGCCGGCGGCCAGGAGCCCGATGCCGAATGCCTTCCAGTTGAACGGGTCGCCAGGAACCCATCCCACAGCCACGGCAGTGGCATATCCGAGTACACCCTGCACAAACGTCCAGGCGATGCGGGTGAAGTCCTTGTAGCTAAGACCGAAATCCATCTAATCCTCCTTCGGGACTAGGACGTACACGATGGTCTGGGCCACGGGGCTATGGCACTCGTAGAGCATTTCCCCCTGGTTATCGAACCCCCACTCTCGGAGCGAACCGGTCTGGAGCAGATGCCAGAAGCCACGCTCGGCCCGTTGGTTGGCCTCGTCCCAGCCGGCCCCGATGTTCTGAACCCAGTGGTCGCGGATGTGTCCGACGATCTCGTCGGAGGTCATAGGCGGGGGTGGGGGAAGCACCGGCGTTGGGTCTTTGGGGAACGGGTCGATTGGTCTGTCAGTCGTCACGCATCAACACATCCACTAGGGATTGCCATGCTGCGAACCTCTCATCAGCGCACTCTTGGCAGAGCCTGGCTTCGACTGCCGGTGGGGGCTTCTGTGGTGGGTGACAGGAGCAGTGGCACAGGTTCGACAACGGCTGGGCCACGGGCCGCGTCGTTGAACTGGGCCGCTTGATGTGCAAGCCGGGGGCGAACATCCTAGGGCTCGGCATCCTCGCCCTCGGCCTGAGCGGCTTCGGCTTGTTCAGCGTCTCGGATGGTCTCGGCGGCCTGCTCAAGCAGCATCAGGACTTCCCAGGCCTCGAGGTCTCCGCAGTCCACGTAGAGGGAGTCCCCCACCGACCATTGGATCCTGACCTCGTAGGGAGGGGATGCCGGCGCACGGTCGTCGTCGCTCATCCGCCGATAGCCTTCACGACGAGTGCCCCCCCAACAGCAGAGAGCAGGGAAACGAGCGCACCGAACCCCAGGGCCTTACCTCGGAAGTTCTCAAGTGCATCCACCTTGTCTTCAAGGGCCGCGTGCTGACTGTCGTACCGATCCCTAGTCAGGAAGTTCGAGCGATCCTGAGTAACCTCCGCCCTCAGTTCATTCAGCTTCTCAAGCCTGAGTTCAAGGTTCCGAGTAGCGAGTTCAAGCGCGGCCTGCTGGGACCTGAACGCCGCCGTGAGCGCCTTATCCCTCTCGGCCATAATGGCTTCGATGTATTCCCGGAGCGTGACCGTATTGCCGTTGGGTTCATGAACAGGGCTATTCGGGTTCAAAAGATTCCTTCCAGGTAGACCGTTCGTGTCTCATCAACGAGTTCGTAGCGGTGGCCGGCGGCACACTGGATCATGTCCAGCCAGAACAGGGCATCGCGCCCGTCGAAGTCCACGCCCGCCATCTCATGTCCCCCGATGGAGTCAGCTGGGGCACCGCAATCAAGGCATTCGGTCATCGGGATCTTTGATATCGGAAACGATATCGTTGAACTGATTACGGGTACGTCCACGGGCATCCTCAGCCCGAATCCACTTGAGCAGGCTGACCATCCCGGCTACCAGGGCGGCGGATAGGGCGAGGTAGAACAGGAGATCCATCGCTCATCCCGAAACCACATAGCTGGTGTGCCAAGGCTCGCCTTCAACGGCGTAGTGCCACCCCTCGAGGAGCAGCGCTTTCTTGATGGCGTACCTTCGGGCGGCGCTCTGACCCATATCGATATCGACGGCCAGCCCCCGGCAATGCTTGGACCCATCCGGGTTGGCGTAACGCTGGGGGTCCGAGAGCCATAGCTGCCGTTGAAGGGCGCAATCCCTCCACCCGATCCCCGTGATGAGGATGTGGCGGGTCTTGCCCCTAAGCTTCATCCGCTTGGGAGTGATGCGCTGCTCGGCCGCCTTGAAGGCGCGGAGCGCCGGCCCCTGGAGCTTCACGATCCGGGAGTCCGTCTGGTGGTAGATGTTGATGTTCGGGTAGTCATCGCAGCACGAACCGCCGTCGTGGATGACTCCGTACTGGGTCTGGATATCGGTCACGGGTACCCCCTGGGCGAAGTCTAAGCAGGTTAGATAGGGAGGGTCAAGTAGGGAGGGTTAGGCTGCGAGCCTAGGGAGTTCGTGGATCAGGATAGCCTCGCCCCAGCCCCCGTAGATAAGCCCCTCCAGGTCGGCCAGTCGGAACCGGGCAGTACCGTGGTTACCCCAACCCGTGCCCCATGAGTTCTTCATGCGGTAGTAGGGCTCGCTCTCATCGACGGGCTGAAGATCGATGCCATTGATTACGAACTCATGGCCGCCCCGAAGCTGGGTGTCATAGTTCACCTTCATATAGACCTGGCCGTCGATGGGGACTGGGGAGTCCATGCTTGAGAACCAGCCGCAGCCGACACAGACGGGCCCTAGCTCGAGCAAGGTGTATCGCAGGGCGTCGGGGCCACTCCAGACCCATTCGTAGCGATCGATGGCCCCACGCTTGAGGAGCACTTCGCACGCGCTACGGGCTGATGTCCCTTTCTGCATCGTCGTGTCTGGGGTTCCCCAATAGATCTCCGAGGCTTCGAGGTAGAGCTGCTGGGCCCACGGCTGGTCGATACCCTCGATAAGGACAGGGCCGTCTGCCCGGCGATGACCGAAGGCATTACCGACACAGGTTCCATAGGAGCCCTGATTTAGCCACACCCCATCCTGCTTCCACTTCCGTCTTAGGCGGTCGGTTGTCCCGGTACTAACGGGATAGAGTGCTGCCGCTCTTGGGGTCTCGGGGTCGAGGATGCGTCCTAGTCCGTTCATCTATCCTCCGAAGAAGCCGCTCATGCCGAAGGGATCAACGACAGTAGCTGCTGCCCCCCCCCCGTCGTTCTTTAGTTCGGCCGCGATGATCCCCCAGGCAACGGTGGTCGTCGTCCAGGTGGCGGTTGCCGTCGTCTCAAAGGCATCTGTCCGGTACTGGGTCATCACGCCGATGTTCGGGCCCGCCCCAGACATGTCGTCGGCCTCGGTCCAGCTAGCACGCGGGGTGTGGAGCTCATTGGCGAAGTGCCAGACGTAGGCGAATGGACGGTTGTTCGCGTCACCCGCCGCCGACAGGGTAACGGTGGCGGTTCCCGATCCACCCTGCCCGGTCGGGGTTTGGATGAAGGCAGCGGCGATCCCCCCGGATAAATCAACCCCGGTCGCTCCGACGAACGAGGTATAGCACCCAAGCTGGGTGTTCCCTCCGAAATCCACCGTCGTCGTTCCCGTGGTAGAGCCGCTGGCATTGGCTCCGAAGATGGTCATGCGGGAGCTCGTCCCGTCACCGGAGGGCACATGGGTCACCACTTGGGTCCAGGTGAGACTGTTCCCCGTCATCGTGGGGAGGTCTGCTGCCGCCGTCGTGCGGCGGTTGTAGACACAGGCCACGATGAGCCCCGATGAGGGCGGGGCCCATGATGAGTTCGTGTAAGCGGCCAGATCCGAGGCGCTTGCTATGTCGGGGTTAGCAGATGCGCCCAGATTCGAGAAGGTGATTGCCACTAGACGATCGACCCCCCCGGGGTGTCATGGCCGAAGGCGTTCCACTGAGCCCATGTCTTGTCCACACCCGCGCCGGGGGAACCGCCGCTCCAATGGAAGTAGGCCAAGGATGTGTTCGGCGTGTGGTAGTGGTTGTCCTCAAATGTGTTGTCGCGGGTGTAGATCTGGTCACTCGTGGTGTTCCCCCCGGCCCCCACTCGGTCGGTCGCCGAGGTCGTGAACGTGATGTCGTTGTCGTAAGTGTGGACGCTGCGAGTACCAGGGAACCCGGAGATATGTCCGGCTGTGTCGATGAGATAGATGGCCCGCTTGAACCCGATGAGTTGGTTCTTCGTGATGTCGATGGTCTGGGTCGCGGAAGACCCAGTGCCCTGGCCGTCACACGTCGAGACGAGCAGTTGGGGGTTGTTGAAGATGTCGTCCGACGGGTCGCCTTCGCCGTTATGGGAGAGCAGGTTACGCCTGATCATCGTGCCGCCGTAGCTGATCTCGTAGAAAACACCCCAGTTGCGGTTGTCCTCGATGACGTTTTCCTGAATCAGGATGTCGTAGTTGGTGCCATCGAACCACACCCCGGAGCCGTAGTTGTCGTGGAACCAGCAGTATTGAACCGTGGTGTCGGGGCAGTTCGACCACTTCGTCCCCCCGGCATCGGCGACGGGGCTCCATTGGAGAGTGTTGTTGTTCGAGATGCGGCAGTATTCGTAGGTCGTGTTCGAAACCACCGCCGTCGTCCCACCACTGATCCCATACCGTCCGTTGGAATGGATGTAGCACCTTCGGGCGGTGCTGTTGGGGCCGTTCAGAACCAGACCCTTGACCCGGTTGTTGCGGATGATGGAGTCCTCTATCAACCAGCTACCCCCACCGGCCGACGCGCCGTTGGTGTGCTGGATGGCGGCGCGGAAGTCCTCCGACACCGCCGTGCCCTGATGTTCAAACACGCCCCCGCGAATCTCAACACCGGCCACGGTCGCTTGCACTATCGCGGCGATTAGTGTGTCGTTGCCAGTGAGGACCGCAGAGTCGGTGGCATCACGGGTGTACCCGGAGGGGGACTCGAGATACCACTGCTGGCCCGCGAGGGGAGCGAGGGTGGCCGAGACGTTATGCGTGCCCTTCGTGAACCATAGTTTCCCGTTGGTTCCCGCCGTCGTGATCTTCGTGGCGATGTTGTCGCCAGGATTAACCGTGGTGAATGTGCCCGTGGGGATGGTGACGGCATGGGGGATCGTGCCGTCCCTCACGGGTTGAGCGCCTGCGGTCGGACCGTAACCCGATGAGATCGGGGGGCTTCCGGGATCAGCGCCGCCGCGCCTTAGTCTCAGGCTCACCACTCATACCCGTAGACGTTGACGTCAATCGACATCGCCGCATCCGTAGTGACGTGGAGCTCGAAGTCAGCGGTCGTGATGTAGACGGGGGTAGGCGGTGTGAATACGACACCAGGTTTCGAGGTGGTCGATGGTGCGGCGCTGAAGGGCAGGATGAGTTGATCGGTGCCTGCCGTGTATACCGTGTCGCCATTGGCCCCCGCCCATAGCAGGGCGCGACCGGCCGTGGTCCCGAAGGACGAGATGACGATAGAGGTGATGGCAATCTTCTTCCCGGCTGTCGGATCCCACAAGACCGCGCCTGTCTGGGTCGAGGTGTACGACGCCGACTTGAACACCTGCATCCCCGGGTCGATGTGGGAGACCAACTGCCTGCCGTACAAATCGGACACGCTATTGGCCCTGTCGTTCGCAGCAACAGCCGCGGGCATAGCGCTCAATGCCTTGGCTCCGGTCTTGACCGGGTTGCCCGAGTCAACACCGTCGTGGGCCACGTCCAGGGTCGAGGCATCGAGTGTCACCTTGACCCGGCGCTGGTCGTCGATACCGATGGCTGCGGAGCGTCCGTCCGTCACCGCCGAAGGGGTGGACTGATAGAACCCCGCCATCGGGGTATCGGCCGTAGTGCCCGCCGTGAAGGCCGAGTTGTCGGTTGAGGACGTTCCACCCGTCCCCCCGAAGCTAGTTACCTGTGCGCCTGAGCCATCCACGATTGCCACATTCAGGGCATCGTTCGCAGCGAGGTTCCTGACCGTGGCGTCTGATGTGCCATCGGTCAGTTGGATCTTCTGACCCGCTGCCAGGGTCTTGACATTGACCCACAAGCCGTTGGCGTCGCCAGCGATCTTCGTCGTGGAATCCAAGGTGCCATCAACGAGCTTGACGTATTGATAATGCTTACCGGCTACGTCGTCCGTTGCCGCATCGAAGTCAGCGAGCGTTCCGTTATCAATCGTGACATTGTCAGCCGTGGTAATGCACCTCCTAAGCTAGTTTCATCCCCATCAGATGCGAGTTCGTCACAAGTGTTGTTGCTGTACCGGAAGAAGTTTGCTGGCACCACCGCAGTTTGAGCGTTCCCCCCGAGCCACCAACTACATAAAGTACGTCCCAGACCCACAGGTTTGCCGCAGCCAATCCATTTAGGTTCTGGGTATTGTCATCGCTCACCGAATGCGTGTTGGGAATGTCAATGAACGTACCCGCGGCATTCGTTGCGGCGAGGTGTTCGTAGATGTTTCCGCTGGGAAATGAATACGTCCACCGGAAATCGCCAGCGGCGGCGGCGTTCATCAGCACCCGGAACTGTAGCGACCACACCTCATTGGTTGCCACGGTAAGTTGCAGATGAGTGTCGTCTACCAATACTGTCGAACTCGTCACCGATTGATCGGCGGTTTTCCGGGCGATAAGATGCCAGTCAGCATTGAAGTTATCCCGGATGTGCGTGTTGAAGTTCGCCGCCGTCAGGGTTTCGCCCGCGCTCCAAGTCTTCGGTGTCGTCCAAGCCAAGGTGATCTCCTATCTAACGAGAATCGCGGTCGAGTCCAACTGGCCGAACGATGGATCGTCCAAAATGCCGGCCTGCTCGACGATGGTCGGCGACATATCCAGGGTCACCCACCATTCATTCGGCGGCCAGGAATGAGAGATGCCCTCTATCGTTGAGACCTGTGCCGTCGCCGTTCGGGTCTCAATGGCAAGCGCATAGTCGTTGAGTTCCCTTGCGAGGACACGATCCCAGTGCTCATGCTGCATCGCGTCGTCAGCGAGTTGAGCAAGTCGTTGGACGGGCTGCGAATAGCGAAGAAGCATAACGTCGGCCCGGGCCAAGACCTGCGTGTCGTCACTCAGCTGGATGCCAGTCTCTGCGGATGAGCGGATGCCGTAATGGTTCTGCGAGTCAAGATCCGTAGCGACCTGCTCGACCCCACCGTCTCGAGTCAGGTGAACGTCATTCAGGATCAGCTCGTCGTCGCAGACGATCACCACATCCCGGTAGGACATCCCCGTACCGTCGTCGGCCCACGTCCTATCGGTGAAATCGGGGTTTACCTGCGCCGTCCTGTCTTTGAAGACGGCCTTACCGTCCCGGCCGATGAAGAACCGCCCGGCCTCAGCGTGCTCTATCTGCTGGAGGTGCTCAAGGGCAGAGACGTTCTCCAACGTGACTGCCGGGACCGTGACTGTCCCCACGTCGATATCGGTTTCAGCTGTGAGCCAGCCCACGGCGTCAAGGATGGCCTGGACCCTCGCTCCACTTCCCTGTTCGGGGAAGTCCCCGGAGATGAAGGCCAGACTGAGAATCTTGAAGCCATCAACGAGGGTGACCTGGGTCGTGGTGTCGGTGTCGTTGAAGGTGACCGGCCAGCCCTCTACGAAGCCGTAGTAGACCGGATAGGTGTTGGCATCCCACACCGCCCTGATCCTGATACGCCGCATGGGAAGGACGTTGGGGTAGTAGGGGGAGGCGATGTTGAACGGTGTGAACCTGCCGTCTCGGTTGTCCAGGGTCAAGCTCGCCGTCCCCGCCTCTACCCTTTGGAGCTCGCGCTGTGCCCCCCGGTGGGTGTCCCCGGATCGGAAGTATGTGGAGATGTCCTCGTCGAACGTGGGGGGAACGGGACCGAGGACCGCCGTGTCTAGCTGTGCCGTTATCGGGTCATCAAGTGCGGGGCCGATTAGCCAGCCATTCGTGTCGAGTTCAATCAGGAGCGTTGGTAGTCCTGTGGGTGCTGCTGCGCCAGCCTTGGGGAGCAGTGTCAGGATCGGCATTACAGACCCGTGCCGGCGTTGCGGTTGCCCAGCTTGAGCAACTCGTTACGGGTAACCCGTGCCAGAACCTGACCGTCGAGTTGGAGGATGATGTCGCCGCCCTTACCACTCTGAAGCCGATTGGCCTCGGCGAGGAGCTCCTTGATCCGGTCAGCACGCTCTTGGAGCTTGTCCATCTTGGCCCCGAAGAAGTCCTTCGAGAGGACTCCCCCTTCGTGGTCCGCGATGCGGTTGATCGCCGCGAGTTGCTGGGATGCCTGCGCGACGAGTTCGGGCCCGCCCTGTAGGAGGGCCCGAGCGAACCCGAGTCCCTCCGGTCCAGCCCCCGCGATCTGCGACAGGAGACCCTTAGATGCACCCTGACGCTTGAGCGCGTCCAGGACGTCAGCGAACCCCTGAGCGCCAGCGAGTTGAGAAGCAAGGAAGTCCTGTATCCCGAGCGGTTCCTCACCCTTACCGAACCCACCAACAAGGTCCGAGAACGAGGAGAACCCGCCGCTAATCCCACCGGCGAAGTCCTTCATCTTTGAGCGGAAGTCACTCAGGGCGCTCTTAGCGGCGTCGAGCATCTTGCCGATGCTGTCGGTAAGAGCCTGGGCGACCTGACGGTCCTTGTCCGTGATGCCGTCCTTCAGACCCTCCATGAGGTCATGGCCGAGTTCCATCATCTTCTTCGAAGGAGACGCCGCCGCCGCCGCCCTGCGTGCCGCCGCGATCGCCTCTCGAACAATCGAGGTCATCTTCGCGTTCAAGATTCCGGCCTGAGCGTCAGCGCCGGCGGTGAGTCCGTCCACCATCGCCCGGCCGACGCCGGTGGTTCCCATCTCGGCTTGATGGGCAAGTTTGGGAATCTGATCCTGGATGTTCAGGAACTTCATGGTTTGTGCTTCGATCTTGGCCCGCTGGGAGTCGGTGCCTCGAACCCATGCATCGCGCATCTCGGGGGGAAGCTGGAGGATGGCATCACGCACGGCTGGCTTGAGATCGGATTCGCCGATGATCTTGAGATCGTTGGCTATCCGCTTGCCGATCTGTCGCCAGGTGTTCGTCATTCGGACGAGTTCCTGCGGACTAATCTCGAAGGCTTGCTTGACATTCGTAATCGTTCCAGGGATGCCTGCGAACTCATCCACGATGGCATTGCGGATATCCCGCCCTGCCCGACCGAATTTAGTTCCGGCGTTGTCCGCCGATTTGGCTATCTCGTCCAGCCCGTTGGCTGCTTCGAAACTGGCCTGCCTGACTGATTCGATGTCCTGCGTGGCCGAGGCCACGGCCTGATCGACGGTCTTGAACGACTCCCCGACGAGGTTGGAGGAGACGGCGACCCGACCAAGAACGATGTCGGACTCGCCGAACGCCTTGGTGTTGACCTCCATGCTCGAGCGCAGCTTCTCTGTGTCCCCGACGAGTTGGAGGGGATCCCAGGCCGCGACGGCCGCAGTGAGTCCTACGAACGCAGCAGTAAACGGGACCGCCGCTACCGCGGCCGATGCCAGGGCCACGCCCAGAGATTCGACACCGACAGCTACGCCGAGAACTCGCGTCGCCAGACCGGCGGCACCGATGGCCTCCAAGCCCGAGGCGATCGCCAACAGAAGCGGTGGAATAAACTTCAGGGCGGTCCAAGCGGCAAACGCAGCGAGGAGGATCCCGGCGTTCGTCGCCGCGGCTTTGAGGGCGGGGACCAACGTTGCTTTGAGAATCTTGACCAGGGTCGTCAGGACTGGGATCAGTGCAAGGCCAACCGTCTCGAACACATCCTGCATCTGTGAGCGGAGGATCGACATCTGACCGGCGAGCGTCTTCCCAGCGGCCTCTGCCGCTCCACCGAACTCCTTGGAGAGTTCGGCCAGGATCATCTTCTGGGCCTCCATGAGGTGACCCGATTCCGTCATGGTCTTGATGAGCTCAGTCTGTTCGGCGGTGAATGAGACTCCTGCACGGCGTAGAGCCGTCAATCCGGTCAGGGGGTCGTTCAGCGCCTTGCCGAGTTGGAGGGTTGCCGAGTGTAGGTCTTCCATCGAAGGCACAGCGCCTTCGTTCAGCGCGGTCGCCATGTCCACGATGGCGGTCTGAGCCTGGTTGAAGATGTCGTTCCCAGCCCCGACCTCGTTGCGAACAGCGCGGAAGGTGAGCAGTAGGTTCGAGGATGCCTGGATTACGTCATCATCGACGCCGGACAGATCCCGAAGGTGCTCAGCGAGGTCGTTGATCTGCTCGGCCGTGACGTTAGCCGAGCCGCCGGTCGATTTGAGCACGGCTTCGGTCTGCGCCATGACCCGCTGCGCTTCCATGCCGGCTTTGACGGAGGCGATTCCGAAGGCGGCAATCCCTACAGCAGCACCAGCGAACGCAAGGTTCGAGGCGGTCCCGAATTTGGCAATTGAGCCCTGAGCTTTTGTGAGACTCGTGCTCAGGCCGCTCGTATTGCCGACGACATCAACGACGAGAGTCGCTATAGTGGCCGTAAGTGATCCACCGCCTTAGGGAGGGAAGCCATGCAGGAACTACCAGCAGCACCGGCGCCACTGAAGAAGGAAGGCATACCCTGGGTCGCTAATCCACAACTCGTGTGTCCCCGCTGTCAGGTGCGCGGATACGTCCTCACAGTCAAGGTGCTTTGGGACACGTTCGCCCGGTGCCAGAACTGCAAGAGTCCGCGCTGGAAACTCCCTAAGTAGGCGAGTGTGGCAATGGTTGCGATGCGGCAGCCTCCAATATCATCCCGAGAGCAGCGGACGAGTCTTCTTCCCGCACCTCGCCGCGGTCCCAATCGAAGTAGGAACTGAAGACCTTGCGAAGCGAGATCGTGGAGCCATGAGACGCCGCAGTAACGTAGGCGAGGACCGCACCAACCCAGTCGATGCGCTCATGGACGAGGATGGAGCCGTTCACGCGTTCGAACGCCGCCCACTCCATGAGTTCCTGTTGGGTGATGCGTTGCTCGAGTTCGGACGGCGAAACGCCCAGCGCCAGGGCTACTCGGTAGAGTTGCCTACGGGCTGGGCGCGATCGAAAGCGGCAGCCAACTCCTCAACGTCCTGGTCCCCGACACCGCAGAGGCGACGGGCAACGTCGTAGAGCTTAGCTACGAACCCTGCATCGAGTTTGGCTACCTCATCATCAGTGAATGTGGCCCCACTTTCATCGGTAAGGCATCGGGCAACGAGACGAGCGCGGAATGTCCCGTCGATCGGCTTGGGCTTGAGTGTCCCATCGGCCGACTGCGTGAACAGACCGCGCTCGTACTCGCCATATTCCTTGGCCGACAGGCCGTGCATCTGAACCTTCCCGCCGGCGATCTCGATGACTTCTTCGGCTGGTGCGAGTTCAAGGATCTCCTTCTTCGAGAGCATGTACCTCCTAATCCCGGCTTAGCTAGGTGTAACGGATGAGACGCCAGGCGTGATGATCTTCAGCGTGATGTGTGATTCCATCGCGCCGTCATCGGTCGCCTCGACTTCCCACTGAGACGTGATCGCAGGGAAACGATAGGCCGAAGCCCAGTTCGGATGCTGAAGCTCGTAGTACCGAACAGCGACGGCTACGGAGTCATAGTCCGCCTTCATGTTCGTGTGCGTGGTGATCGTGGGATCCCACATGACGGTCAGCGTGACCTCAACGCCCTCCTGCCGTCCGGGCAGGAAGTCCGACCACGCATCACCGTGAGCCGAGACATCAATCAGGGCGCGGCTTGAGCCGACCGCAGTCACTGTGCCGATCTGCGTGACGGTGTTGTATGTACCCGTCGCCACTCCGGTTGCCGCGTTCTGCTTGAGGAATCCCTGGAAACCAGCTTGCTTGGTCATCTACCCTCCTTCCCTAAGCGACAAAGACCGCGGCGGTAACCGAGGTGGTGAATGAGTTTGTCACCACGACAGTCCCGTTGGACTGGAGATACCGCCGAACTGGTGTCAGGCGGATGAATCGCTCCTGCGCGTTGGTGACCGATACCGTCAGGTCGGGGTTGTATGAGGTTCCCCCCGGTGCGTTATTGAGGCTGACCGTATCGTCCACCACTACGGAATCCGGGGAGCCACCTGCGTTCTTCACATGCAGGATATGCGTCTTGTCCAGGTCGGCGGTTGCCGGCGTGAACGTATCGGACGCACTCACCGCCGTATAGGTCGGGGTTATCCCGGCCTCTGTAACCGTTTGAACCGTGTACGCTGCCATCTATCCTCCTAACTCATGGCGATCTTGAAGATCGCCGCCATGGCTGCCTCAATCGGACCCTCCGATTCATCTGCGGCTTCGCTTGCGAACGGTTGGGCTGACATATAGCGAGTCCCGAAGTTGACGAACCGGGCATAGGGGACCGTTGGGCCGATGTGTGCGGTATCGCCTTCTACCTGAACGATGATGGAACCAGCCATCGCTCCCGTGTCCTTCGGTGCATGGGCTCTCATATCCGCAGCGACCACCTCGCCCCCAGCCTTTGCCGCAATAGGCTCCGCGATCTTGGCCGCTATCTTTCGGCGTTCGAACGCGGCGAGGGCTTCGGCCAGACCGTGAATCATCCCGTGGCCCTTGTTGCCTTCTTCGCCTTTTCGGGCGTGGGTTCTGTCTCGGGTTCAGGTTCGTCCGTATCCTCATCCACGACGAACTCCTCTTTATCACCGTGGTATTCGTAGTGCCCAACCTTGTCCATCGCTACCTCTCATTCATCCGACATACGCCCTTCCGAACTGCAATTGTGCCTTCTCCCCCTCGGTCAGGAAGACCTCAGGGGCATAGCCAGCGGACTCCATGAGCGTTGACCCCATCGCCTCAGACGCGCTCCTTTCGTTCAGCGTGTACGCCCTCGATGCCGCCTCGAGGCAGATGTTCTTGATGGCGGCATACTCATCGGAAAGTTCATCGAAGCCGTGGGTATAGGTGACCGTCGCCCCGTAGGGCCAGCCGTTACCGTCTGTTCGGCTCACGATCCCCGATGATGTGAACACGAAGGCTGTCACCGACACGCTGTTTGCCACGATGGACACCGCCGTTACCGGGCGTTGGGGCAGCAGGATGACTTGCCCGTAGGCGGCACCCGGGAGAGGGAATGCCTGCCCCGTGGTGAGGCTGTACATCGGTTGGATGGTCACCACATCTCCGACGACCTGAGACAGTGTTTGCCCGGTGTATTTCCGGATCACGGCGGAGGCTGAGGCTAGGAATCCCTGCATCCGGGCCAGGTCCGTCGGCTCGGTGTTGCCGATGTATTGGGAGAATTCGCTAGCGGTGGCGAAGGAATCACTCACACCCACGCACCCTCCTTCTCGACACCGAGTTCATCCCGACGCCGATAATACTGATCCTTGCGCTCGAGGCGCTCAGGGTTGCGCTGGCGGTTCCGATGCTCCATGCGCAGGTCCGGCATATCCAGGCCTAAGGTCTGACACTGCCGGTTCTCCGAATCCGCCAAAACGATGCGCTCTCCACCAACGAGGCCGTGCATGATGTGATGGGCCGGCCCCACTGTCATCTGGTCAACACACCGCCACAGACGCCGAATGGGCCACATCTCATGGCGGGTCACCCCATCGGTGCGCACCCACATCCGCAGGTCTACGGCGTGACGCTCAGTCTTCTCGATCCGGTCCCGGGCGTCGTATGGAACGTCTGTCAGCAGCTCGTCCCCGTCGATACGGAAGAACCAATCCTCCATCGGCTCGGGGACACCCAAGTCGAATAGGTACTGGAGCTTCCCCACCTCGTTGCCCACCCAGGGCCCATCGGGGACGTGGATAGTGCAACTCATGTCCAGCGATAGCGCGGTCTCCATGATCGCCGTTGGCTGGGCTGCGCCACTTGTTGGATAGCGCAATGAGTCCGGGAACAGGAAGTAGGCACCATCTACGGCAATGATGCCGTCACACAGCTTGGAGGCTGAGGCAACGGTTGCGGCTAGCCAGTCCGGTCTCTCGTCATACCAATTCAACAGAGCGTATATCTTCATGCCCATTTGGAGTTGTAGAGCGCCTCATCGGCATGACGCATGTCCCACAACCCCTCTCGGTACTGCATCGTGGTCTCATTCACCGGATGCTGAACGGGAATCCCCCCAGCTCGGACACACCGCCATCCAGCCTGATTCAGCAGGAGGCCGAGTTCATCGTCGCCATACCAGACCTGATAGCGCTCATCGATGTTCTGCCAATAGGTCGGGCGAACAGCGAAGCACCAGCCCATAAGGCCCCGATAGGCCGGTGTGGCGTTGATGTCGACCAGGACTCCGGGCTTGAAGTCTGAGGCCGGATCGGGGGAAGCCGCTGCTATGTCTTCGGGAGCCCTGTCTAGGGCTTCACCCAGTTCTCGTAGGGCTCCAGGCGGCCACTCGATGTCATTGTTCAGGAACAGAGCTATATCCGCGCCGATGTCCTGGGCCCAGGCCGCCCCTGCATTCCACATCTTGTAGAAGTTCCAGCCACGGGCATCGAACATATCGACATTGGCCCAGGGCACTAACATCCTGTGGCCCGCGGCGTCCAGTGTCCCGCCGTTATGCCAGATTCCGATGCGGTCTACCTCATCATGGAGTTTGTTCAGGAACCGAACCGTCATATCGATGTGGCTCTCGGCGAAGAAGGCCACCGGGACTACGGCTACGATCAACCCACCCTCCTCAACCAGCCACCGGGGTTCATCCCGAGCATGAAGCGGTCACATTCGGAATCGGGTTCCCATTTCTTGTGTCTGGCTAGCCAGGTCTTGACTGCCGCACCAGGCCCACCATCGGTGTAATGGTCCGATTCGATGCCATATTCATCTACGGCCGTATCCTCAACGACCAGATACTTCGTAGCGATGGGTGCATATGCCCTGAGTTCGGCTAGAACATGGGAGGCGTTGTGATCTGAGTCCAGCGTTACGAGTACGTTCTGACCCTTCACCAGTTCCGCGACCTCGCCTGCCAGTTCTACCGAGTCCCCCTGGAGCCACACCACCCCGGGGATAGGGACCAGCGGAGACTTAATATCCACGCTGATTACGCCGGCGAATTGGGCAAACCATCCCGCCGAACCGCCCTCGAAGCTACCCGTCTCAACGATCACATCCGGCTGGGTGCGGCGGATGATCTCTTCGTAGACATACAGGTCAGTCGGGTATTTCAGGATCCTGTTGCCGTGACGGTCTCGTAATGTTGTCCAAACCTTCGAGTCGAAGAACGCCCGATTGGCCTCGGGCCAGTTCAATGGTAGGAAGCTATCGTGCGCTTCAAGCCATCCTCGAGTGGTAGGAAGTCATCGGGGAACCATCCGAGGGGCCGTAGGGTCGTGGGATCACCCAAGACAATGGAGTGTTCGGCCTCACCGGGGCGCATCGGGACATGCTCGATGGTTCCCTCGCCCATCAGTTCCACGACTGCTTCGGCGAGTTCGTTCACCGTGGTCTTCCGGCCCGTACCGGCGTCCATGACCGACTCGTAGACGCCATGGGGCCGTTCTAGGGCTCGAACGAGGATCTCGGCCACGTCTTCAACCCAGATCATGTCCATGATCTGCTCACCGTCGCCATAGATGACAATGGGCCGACCCTCGAGAACGGGGATGATGAGGTTCGGCATAATCTTCTTCACGGGGTAGGCCTTCTGCCTGGGCCCGTAGACATTCAGGCCGCGAATCAGGGCTATCTTGGTGCCCCATTCCTTGTTCGCCATGAGGGCGAAGCGCTCTGCGGCCTTCTTGGTGATCGAGTAGGGATTCCACATCCAGTGGTTCGCTGCGGCGATGTTGACCGCTGGGACTTCGTAGCGGCGGATTGCCTTGAAGACATTCAGCCCACCGAGAATGTTGGTCTCGATAGCGGGGAGGGGGTCATCTACCGTCTCCTGGGTTCCCAGAACGCCGGCCAGGTGCATCACCGCATCTGAAGTACTCACCGCGAGGTCGATAGCTGATGCATCTCTGATGTCGCCGAGGATGTCGCACTCCCGGGTCACACCGAAGGTGATCGGCTCATGCCCGTGGTCTAGGAGTGTCTCGCAGGTGTACTTGCCGATGAACCCTGTTCCGCCGGTGACAAGTACCCTCACCGCTCTTCCTTCGCTACCTTCGTAGCGGGCCGTGTCTCAGCCCTCTTGGCGGGTGCTGCGGCCTTATAGCCCAGACGGGCCAGTTCGTTCTTCACGCCCCTCACGTTGTCCTCGTTCCCCTGGGCTTCATACTTCGCAAGCTCTCTCAGCAGCGAGTCGATGACTTCTTGGTCTGCCATACAGCCTCCTTCTGGGGTGAGGGAGGGACCGAAGCCCCTCCCCCGTCGAATTTCCCCAGTGGTTGTCCGACCTATTAGAAGGTCGGGGCCGCAACGCCAGTACCAGCGATCCTGGATGTGGCCTTGAGGTAGCGAGCGAACGTAAACGCGAAGTAGCCATAGGCCAGAATCCTGACCTGGAGGTTACTCGAGAGCACGCCCGTCTCCACCGAAACCGTCGGAGCACCAACCTCGAATAGAAGCTGGTCTTCCCGGCGAGTCACGATGATGATGTCCTCGTTCGTACCGGCACCCAGCGTGATCGGGATGTTCGGGTCGATAACGACCGGCAATCCCATCAACACGCCAACCAGACCAGCCGGCGTCTGTACAGAGCCCGTTGCCATAGCGTTGAACAGTTGGTTCGCAGCCGGGGCATCTGGCAGCACTAGAGGACGGTTCTGACCATCAACCGCACCGAGGAAGAACGCCCAACGCCTCGGGTGCATCACGATCAGCGTGGGGGATGCAAAGCGGTTCGTCCACACCTGCTGAATCGCGTCTGCAAACTTGGCGTAGAGCTCTCCTGCGGTAGGCGTAGCGTCGGTGTAGGTAATGGTGTTGACACCCGACAGGACCGTAATGCCGTTAGTGGCCTGCGTGAGCAACTGTGTGTCAAGCTGCTTCGCATAGTCCGCGGCAAGATCCTGACCGAGCACCGTGTCGGTGGCGGGGTCAGAACGGTCGAGCAACTCCCTCGAAATGTCCTGAAGACCAGCCACCGTGTTCACCGAGAAGGACAGGTAGTCCGTCACGGTCGAACCAATCTGCACCGCTGAACCCTCCGTCTTGACCGCCGTCACGGTACCAGTGGTCACCCTCGGCACGTTGAACGTCATTCCCGTGTCAGGGAGTGGACGCCCACCAAGGGCATCTGCGAACGGCCGACTTGCGCGAGCGAACTCGGCAAACTCGTCCAACAGATACTGCGGAGGAACCAGACCAGGGCCACCCGATGAGGTGGTGATAGCGGCGCGTTGCTCTATCGCCATCTCTCGGGAGTGTCGGGCGATGCGTTGCTCCGCCGAGACATTGCCCTCTTTGCTGTTCAGCAGGTCGCGGAAGAAGCTACGGAAGGTCCCGTCATCATTGCGGGCACCCTTCTCGTACGTCTTCGGTTCCCTACCAACCTCGACCTTCTCTCGAGGAACATCCTCGAGGGCCTTAGCCATCCGCTCCAGGCGTTTGATATCGCCTGCGAGTTTCCGAACCTCGGCCTCATTGTTCGAGAACTGAGCTTCCAGATCCTTACGGAGTGTCTCGTTATCCGCTTCGGGACCGAGACCAGCCAATGCCGCGTTGGTCTTGTCGAACTCCAACTGGGCATCCGCAAGGTCTTCCTGGAGCTCCTCAATCGTCTTGAGCGCTCCCATTACCTTCCTCTCGCTGTTTCCCTAGCCTCTCGGCTAGTTTGGCGAGGCTCGATTGGCGGGCAGCAGCCTTCTTGATCATGGCTTCCTTCCACCGCATGAAATCCTCGGTTGCCTCTACGGAGCCCACATGCGACTCCGACCCGCCCTCAGCCTCAGGCTCAGCGACGGACGCGGCCTCCACCTCTTCGGGCGGACGACCAGTAGCCTTGGCCAGCGAACGCATCGCGGCCATACTTGTTTGTGGGTAAGCCCCCTGCGCCGTCACAGTCACGTCGTAGAGGGCCCCAACGGTATTGATCGTGCGCATCACGTTGCCATCGTCGTCCGCGGCGAACTCATCGCCATCGGGGGCAACGTTGAATGAGAATGATCCCTGGTTGATATCGCCCCGCTCGAGGGCGGTTTTCAAGTCTTTGGCCCACGTGTAGTTGCCTACCTGGGCGTCGATGAGCAATCCGTGGGTATCCGAAGACAGATGCAGGGTGTCGTTCTTTGTCCGAGCGGCGACATAGCGCGTGTCGTGATCCCAGGTCAGATGAACGTCGGGATTGGTGGCAAGCACCTCATCGAAGGCCCCCTGGGCGATCTGTTCCTTGAATCCGCCTAAATCATGGGAGGTCTGGTCATAGACAGCCGCATAGCCCCGAAGGGTAAAACCCTCGTTGGGCCGGCCTGAATGCCTGATTTCGAGGCCCTCGAGCCCCAAAACCCTGATTTCACGGTCTTGGTCAACCATTCGGCGTCTCCTGTGCCGTGGCGGGGTTATTGGGTGCCCCACCGACCGGTGTTTGCTGTAGTTCATCGCCACCCTCCTTGGGCGGCAGGTTCTCGAGTGCCCGGACCTCGTTCGCCGTCTCCCATCCGCCCTGTAGAGCGTCTTTGTGGGCGGCGAAGCGTGTCGTCATCGACGGCTTCAGCACAGCAGCCGTCAGGAACTCCGGGAACAGATTGCCCCCGGATGGGAACAGGTCTACATCCCGCATGAGCGCCATCTCGATACGGCGGATCCGTGGGCCGATATCGGCCTGTAGGAAGCGGTCGAAGTCATCATTCGCCGTCGCATTCCCGCCCGAACCCTGCGGAACAATCCCCAACATCCCCGGTGTCACCCGACAAATCCGGGCGACCTCCTCGGCTGAGAACCGCTGCGATTCGATGTATTGGGCGTCACGCTGCGAGATCCCGGTTGGCACCCATGTAGCCCCATTCGCTAGCACACCAGGCCTATGGGCGTTCTGGAGCCCCGTATGGCGCTGTGCCCACTCGATCTGAAGGCGGTCCATATCCTCTTGTTTCGGATTCCCTGGGGTCACGATAAATCCCGGAAGTGCGGTTCCTTGCGAGTAGAACCGTGACTGATAGTCCCTCGCAGCAAGTGCGGCACCGAGGGTCTCCCGGTGAAGGGAGATGGGTGAGAGACCCACATCGGACCCTGGGGGGGATGTCCAACCCCGGATATGGAGGATCTGAGAGGCTGGGACGCGCTCCATCTGGCCGTTCCGGCGGCGCACTTCGTAGAACTTCCTGCCCTTGTCCCGTTTCACGAAGACATCGGCGGGATTGATAAGAATCAATTGGATGTCGCCCTCGTCCTGGACCGGCCGACGGGCGAGTGCCTTCCAAATGAAGGCATTGCCCGCCGTTTCGATAGATCCTCCGGCGTCCTGCCAGAAATCGAAAGCGGACTGCTCCTCATTCGGTTGTTCTTTGAGGCGGAACCACTGCCACGAATCCCTTGCCTCGGCCTGTTCGGGCTTCTCCCCCCGATAGACCTTGAGCGGCATCATCCCGATGGTCTCGGAAACCAGCTGGATCGCAGCCCCGGCGGTGGAGAGACCCAGGGTGCTCGAGGTGTCTACCCAGGGGCCGGCAGTGCTGAAATACGGGGTTCTCTCCGGCAACGACCAGCCATCTGAGAGCCAATCCCGCTTTTCTTTCCGTGCCTTTGCCCGGACCGACCGGAACTGAGTATCAGTCGCCCGAAGGTCTGCCATCACATAACCCAGTAGGTCGGCGTATCTATGTCACCGCTGGCCCGGTGAACCGCGAGTGCTAGGGCGATGAGAGCTCTGGTCTGTTCGGTCGCCACCAAGCGCCACCCCTGTTCAGTCTCTTTGGTCTGGCCGGCGAGCACCTCGCGCCTCAGAGCTTCATCCCCGTCGTGGACGATCAATCCCGCCGAAATGAGCCGCCAGATGGTTGCGGTTGCCTCTGCGTAGCGCGGGGGGGTCTGAGCAACCTCCTCCATCGGGATCCCGGTCTGTTGGAGGATTTCGGCCGACCGCATGAAGTATTTGGGGTCGTACAGGACCGCTTGAACGTTGTATTCCTCGGCCAATCGCCTAATCGTCCACTCAAGCCCCTCGAGAGACAGCCTGCCCTGTTCAGGGGCGGGGATGACCCGTGCCCCTACTGCGATCTTCCCGTCGCTCCTGGGGGATGCCATGGCGATTCCCGCGCCAGCACCGACCCTGACAGCCATATACACCGTGTCGCCCTTGTTGAGTCCCCCGACATCAACCTGGAGACGGTCCCAGTCCTCCTCGGCCAACCAAGGGGTCTGAGCAAGCGTCCAGATCCCACAGGCCCCCCTAAGCCATTCCGCCCAGATGAGACTCTTGGTGTTATGCCGTTTCTGGAGGGACTCCCGAGTGATGTGCTTGAGCGGATTGGCCTTCTTCACAAGGGCTACGTTGTGTGGGTCATCCTTTTCACCCAGACACCACTCAAAGAACTCCATATCGTCCATCTTGGCGTGGTTCATCATGCCCTTGCGGGTGAATGACTCGTCCTCATGGGCATTCTTCCGCAACCCCGCCAGGAAGGAGTCCTCATCCCATCCGGCATTCGAGATGGTGATCATCCGGGCCTGTCGCTTGTGCAGCCGGCCCCGGAACATGTTGTAGAGGAATCCGTCGGGGTGGGCCTGAAGCTCGTCGACGAGAACGAGCGTAGGGATGGCCCCCGAGTTCTTCTTCACATCGGCCGAGATCACCCGGATTCGGCCCAGTTTCCGCCGATTCGGGCCCTCGCCCTTGTGGTAGATGACCCGGATCCCGCCCTTAGCATCCAGAGGCAGGTCTGAGCCATCGATAAAAGCGACCATCTGGTCGAAGATGATTCCGGCCTGGTCGGCAGCCGCCGCTGCAACGATGCACTCCGCCCGCTCCGTCGTCAGCATGTGGTGGAGCCCCAGGGCGGCTAGAAGGGTCGATTTGGCGTTCCCGAAGGGCAATATCGCCACGATTTCGCCCTCTGGGGGTGCCACGAAATAGGCCCGCATGATGAGCTTCTGGAAGGGCTCGAGCTCCAGGGGCTCACCGGTATCCAGGGTCAGGGTCTTACAGAACTCTACGAAGCCCTTGAATCCCGAGAAAATCGCTGTGTGGCCCGCTGAC
>Ga0070694_100000143_pt1 | contig 36178 bp, 33 predicted proteins | sample KBSK1251metaG_FD_65470 | JGI IMG/M metagenome (GOLD analysis project Ga0070694, IMG submission 65470) | Corn, switchgrass and miscanthus rhizosphere microbial communities from Kellogg Biological Station, Michigan, USA - KBS K1-25-1 metaG | ecosystem: Host-associated > Plants > Roots >...
GCCCGCACCGCCCGCCGGCGGTGAGGCCGCCGCGCCCGTTCGGCGCGGCGCACGTTGGCTGCTCGTCTCCCTAGGCCTCTTCGGGGCCGCGTTGCTCTACGGCGACGGGATGCTCACGCCCGCCATCTCCGTCCTGAGCGCCATCGAGGGCCTCAAGATCGTCGAACCCTCCCTCGCCCAGTTCGTGCTCCCCATCACAGTCGCCATCCTCGTCGGCCTCTTCTTCCTGCAAAGCCGCGGCACGGCGAAAGTGGGAGCCCTCTTCGGCCCCATCACGCTCGTCTGGTTCGCGACCATCGCGGGGCTCGGCCTGCGCGGCATCCTGCTTGAGCCGCATGTCCTGCAAGCGGCCAACCCCATGCACGCGGTCGCGTTCTTCGCCAACAACGGCCCCATGGGACTCCTCGTGCTGGGCGCCGTCTTCCTTGTCGTCACGGGCGGCGAAGCCCTCTATGCGGACCTGGGACACTTCGGCCCCGGCCCCATCCGCGTCGACTGGTTCCTCATCGTCATGCCCGCCCTCCTGCTCAACTACTACGGCCAAGCCGCCCTCGTCCTCACGGACCCCACCACGACGACGAGCCCCTTCTTCCTCCTCGCGCCCCACTGGGCTCTCGTTCCCCTCATCATCCTCTCCACCGCCGCGACCATCATCGCCTCGCAGGCCGTCATCACGGGCGTCTTCTCCCTCACGATGCAGGCCGTCCAACTCGGCTACTGGCCCCGCCTTGAGGTCCGCCACACGAGCCCGCAGGAGTACGGCCAGATCTACGTGCCACCGATGAACTGGCTCCTCATGGTGGGCACGGTCCTGCTCGTCGTCTCCTTCGGCTCCTCGAGCGCCCTGGCGGCCGCGTACGGGGTCGCGATTGTCTGCACCATGATCGTCACCACCGTCCTCCTCTACGTCGTGCTGCCTGAACGGTGGCACTGGCCGCCGTGGCTGGCGGCGCTCGTCGTCTCCGTCTTCCTGCTCGTCGAGTTGGCCTTCTTCTCCGCGAACGTCGTCAAGATCCACGAGGGCGGCTGGGTCACCCTCCTCATCGCGGCCGGAGTCTACATCGTCATGACGACGTGGCGGGACGGGCGCCAGACGATCGGACAACGCATCCAGGCCCGCGTGCTGCCCCTCGACTCGTTCCTGGGGACGCTCGCCTTCCAGGGCGTCGTGCGCGTGCGCGGCAACGCGATCTACATGACGAGCAACGCGTGGGTGACGCCGCCTCCCCTGCTCATGATGATCCAGCACCAGCACGCCCTGCACAAGCGCGTCATCATCCTCACCATCGACAACGTGCGCGTCCCCCACGTTCGCGGCGAACGCCGCCTCCTCGTCGAGGACCTCGGAAGCGGCTTCCACCGCGTCATCGCGCGCTACGGCTTCCTCGAGAAGCCGAACGTGATTCGCGTCCTGGAACTCCTCAAGATGCGTGGGCTCGACCTGGACCTGCGCGAGACGACGTTCTTCCTCGGGCGCGAACGCCTCAAGCCCACGGGGCCGGCCGTGGCGCGTTGGCGCATGGGCATCTTCTCGTTCCTCTCGCGCAACTCCCAGCGCGCGACGGCGTTCTTCAACATCCCCGCCGACCGCGTCGTCGAGGTGGGCTCGCAGATCGAGGTCTAGCGAGGCGGCCGGGCCGCAAAGAGCTCCACCTCGATGGGCGGGAACGGCTGCGGCCGCGCCTCGTGCTTTCCGCGCACGCGGTAGAGCGAGGGGATGACGAGGAGCGTCACGATGAAAATGATCGTGATGGCGAGCACCGTGGCGACCATCGTCTTGCGCACACTGAGGTCCTGGATGCCGACGAAGATCAGGTACGGGCCCACGGTCGTGATCCAGGAGAAAAGGATGGCCTTGCCCGTCGTGCGCCACACTTCGCGTGCGTCGCCCGTCTGCTTGATGGACCACACGAGGTGCACGGCGTAGTCGGTGCCGATGGCGCTGATGAAGATGAGGGGAAGCACCAGCGTGATGGCCAGGCCGATGTCCAACAAGGGCAGGAGCCCCAACCACCAGGCCGTCGTGGCGAAGTTGACGAGCATGATGGCGAGGAACGCGCGCCAGGAACGGAAGAACGGCACGAGGAAGAGCGCCAACCCGACGTTCGAGGCGATGCCCATGTACGCCACCCACGGGACCTCCTTCGCCACGAAGAGGTAGTTCGTGGCCGTGTTCCCCACGAAGGAGACTTGCAGGTCCGCCGGTCGAAGGCGGCTCGCGTTCTGCACCGCGCTCCAGACCTGGTGCCAGACCTCCTCCGCCTGGTCGTACGTGGCCGCCTTGACACTGAACGTCATGACGCCGAGGTCGTAGCCTCCGCCGGGTCCGTTCGTGAAGATCGAGCCGAGGTCCCGGAAGGGCGTGCTGTACATGGCGTCGAACTCGGCCTTGATGTCCTCACGCGTGGCGGGATACGGCGGCGAACCCGCGCGACCCTGGCCGAGGTACGTCACGGCCCCAGGGCCGCCGTCCTTGACCGTGAGCCACGTCTCCATGAGGAACGGGATGGTGCGCAGCGTGTCCGAGATCACCCGCGGCTGTTTCTTGAGTTCCCGCTCGAGGGCGCGCATGTACGTGTGCGCCGCGGGGTTCGTGAGGTCGCCTTGGAACGTGAGGACGTTGGCCTTGACGTCGGGCTCGGGTGTCTCGTAGAACCACTTGAGCCCCTTCTCGTGTTCTTGCCGGATCGGGTCGCTCTCGAGGTAGTTGCGGCCGGGGTCGCCGAAGGCTTCCTGCCGCAGCGCCGTCGTCCCGAGCGTGCCGAGGACCATGAGCACGACGACGCAGAGGATGGCGAGGGTCCGGACGCGGCTCACGCCGCGCGCGAGCCACCCGACGAAGTTGGACGGGCGGAAGGAGGCGCCCATGCGTTCGGAGTGGGGCCAGAGCGTGAGCGCGGCGGGGATGAAGGTGATCGCGATGAGGAACGTGATGCTGATGGAGAACGTGGCCAGGAGGCCGAACTGGGCGATGAGGACGCTGGGGCTCGCGACCATGACGACGATGCCGATGAGGGTCGTGAGCGTCGCGATGAAGAGGGCCATGCCCGCCCGCTCGCCCACCTTGCGGAACGCCTCGTCGTGGGACAGGCCGTGGGACTTGTTCTCCTGGAACTCGTTCGTGACGTGGATGGAATAGTCGATGCCGATGCCCATGATGAGAGGCATCAAGGTGAGGTTGAGCGGGTTGAGGGCGATGCCCATGTACCCTTCGATGCCGTACGTCCACAGGGTCGTGAGGGTGAGCGACGTGAACGAGATGAGGACCGCGCCCACGTTGCGGAACGCGAGGAAGAGGATGACGAGGATGAATCCAGCGATGATCGGCAGGAGCCGCCCGAAGTCCTCCTTCGTCAATTCGCTCGAGTGGGCGTTGGCGACGGGGATCTCCACGGTCAAGCGCGGGAAGTTGTCGCCCGTGAACACCTGGTAGGCCTCGTTGGGGTGGCTCTCCGCCCACGTGACGTACGCGTCGCGCGCGGCGATCGCGCGTCGTCCGATCTCGGCCGTGTCCGCGCTCTCCGTCGCCTTGGGCGTGAGGAGCACCGCCGTCGTGGTCCAACCCGGGCTCGACAGGGCGTCCACGGCGGACAGGATGGCGGTCCGGGCCCCGTCGTCGACAGACCGGTAGGCGAGTTCCTGGGGCAGGCTGCGCCCCGGCAGGGCCCAGTCCGCGTCCCGCGCCTGGTTCTGTCCGCCGGCGAGCGTCCAGTTGATGAGGCGGTAGAGGTCGGGGACGCTGATCGAACAGCAGACGAGTTCGTCCTGGCTCTTCATGTACGCGATGGCCTGGTCGATCGCGCGGATGTAGACCTCGTCCGTGATGTTCCCCGGGTGGGCCGCCGTCTGCCGCAGGGGCAGCTTGTCACGGTTGTCCTTGGCCCATTGGGCGCCTCCTGGTGAGGCGTCGACGTGGAATTGTAGCGTGATCTGGAGCGTGAACGCGGACTTGAACTCGCGCGTGAGCTCGTGGGCCGCGCTCGTGTTCCCGTCGCCGCGCGGCAGCACGTCCGCCACGTCGACGTTCGTGTGCAGGTGCGAGGCGCCTTGCACCATGGCCGCCGTCACGAGGGCCACGACGAGCAGCGTCGTCCAGGCGTAGCGGGACGAGGTGAGGGCGACGGCGGCGATGGCCCGAGAAATCGTCGCGGCGAAGCGAGACGGTTTCGGCTCGCGGCCCACCGCTCGCAAAGCCGACGCGTTTGATATAAAGATTGTCCGATGCGATTCCTAGGTGGGCTCGACCGTCACGCCCGCGACCGTGGGCGACGAAGCGTGCGCGCCCGCCGACTCTTCTGAGGTGGCGCGGACCGTCACGCGTGGTCGACTCTTGGCGTTGATCCAGAACCGCATCGCTTCCGTCATCGCCTCGCCGGTGGAGTATCCCAACTCGACCGCCTTGGCCCGGAAGGCGCGGTACGCTTCCGCGTCGAGGGAGCGTACCGTCTTCGTCATCTCGGCCATGTTTGCATCCCGACGACCACAACAGGCCAGGGACTCACTATTTGACTTTCGCTTTGCTCGCAACGGGAGGCCAACAGGAGGGCGGGCGTCATGGCGCAGACGGTCCAAGGACGCGCGGCGTAACGTGAGGATGGCTCCGACGGGCGCGGCGCGCTCTGAAGCCCTTATCAAGTCGGCCGGGTCTTCCGCGCCGTGCCGCCCTTGCTCGGGCGACGCCCGGCATTGATCCTGCGCACCGGCGTCCTCCTCCTCTTCGTCGCGTTCCTCGTCTACGCGACCTTCTTCGCCCGATGGCGACCGCACGACCTCGAGGACGTCAAGCGCGACCTCATGGCCTTCGGGCCCGCCGCGCCGCTGGCCGCGATCGCCCTCGAAGCCTTCGGCCTCGTCCTCCTCATCCCCGGCTTCCTCCTCGTGCTCGGCGCGGGCCTCCTCTTCGGCCTGGACGGCATCTGGATCAGCCTCCTGGGCCAGACGTGCGGCGCCGTCCTCGCCTACCAGGTCTCCCGCCACGTCGGTCGCGACCCGCTCGAGGCCCTCCTCGGCCAACGGCTACTCGCCCTCGAGCGCCTGCTCGAACGCCGCGCCTTCCGCACGCTCGTCATGCTCCGCCTCGCCGCCGTCCTGCCCGGACCGTTCCTCGTCTACGCGCCGGGCCTCGTCCGCGTGCCCCTGCGTTGGGTCGCCCTCGCCGTACTCCTGGGCGACCTTCCCTTCGTCGTCGTCGTGACCATCATCGGCCACACGCTCGCGCACGTGCACGACCCGAGCGAGCTCCTTCACGCGCGCTTCCTCGTCCCACTCGCCCTCCTGGCCTTGGCGTTGGCCACGCCCATCCTCACGTTCCTCATCCTGCGCGGGCGACGCGCATTGCGCACCACGTGAACCCCTCCCGACGACGTTTTAAACGCGGGGCCCGGTGGGGCGGGCGTCGATGCCGGGACGCCTCCTTGACGGACGCGGCCTCGCCCAACGGGTGGAGGAGCGACTGCGCGGCGACGTCGACGCCCTGCGCAAACGCGGCGCCCCCGCGCCCCAGCTCAACGTGATCCTCGTCGGCGCCGACCCCGCCTCCTCGATCTACGTGCGCCGCAAGAAGGAAGCCTGCCAACGCGTCGGCATCGCCGTCAAAGAACACATCCTCGAAGCCTCGACCTCGACGCAAGAGGTCGGCACCCTCATCGAGGCCCTCAACCTCGACCCGATGATCACGGGCATCCTCCTCCAACTCCCCTTGCCCGCGGGCCGCGACGAACGGCACCTCCTCGAGACCATCCACCCCGCCAAGGACGTCGACTGCTTCCACCCCTCCAACGTCGGCCGCGCCGCCCAAGGCACGGGCACGCTCCTTCCCGCCACGCCCAAGGCCGTCCTCGCCATCCTCGAGGACGCGAAGATCCCCCTCCAGGGCGCGGAGGTCGTCATCGTCAACCACAGTAATCTCATCGGCCGACCGCTGGCCGCCCTCCTTCTGCAGCGCGAGGCCACCGTCACGGTCTGCCACAAGCACACGCGCGACCTCGCCGCCCACACGCGCCGCGCCGACGTCCTCGTCACGGCCACCGGCGTGGCCGGCCTCATCACAAGGGCCCACGTCAAGGCTGGAGCCACCGTCATCGACGTGGGCATCGCCCGCGAAGGCGACAAGGTCCGCGGCGACGTCCAAGCGGACGTCCTCGACGTCGCCGGAGCCCTCACGCCGGTGCCCGGCGGCGTGGGGCCCATGACCGTCGCCATGCTCCTGTCCAACGTCATCGCCGCCCACCGGCTGCAGCACGCGAACGAGGCGGTGCGCGCGTGAAGGCGCTCGTCACGGGCGCCACCGGGTTCATCGGCGGCGCCCTCGCGCGTCGCCTCCTCTACGAGGGGGGGACGGTCCGATGCCTCGTCCGAACCCCCAACCGTGCCCGCCACCTCGAACGCGCGGGCGCCCGACTCGTCACCGGTGACATTGAGGCCCCGCAGACGCTGCCGAAGGCGATGGCCGGGATCGACACGCTCTTCCACGCGGCGGCGAGCGTGGACGTCATCCAACCCGACCGGGATGCGATCCTTCGCACGAACGTCCAAGGAACGGAGAACGTCCTTGCGGCCGCGAAGGCGGCCCAGGTCCGACGCGTCGTCTACTTCTCGAGCGTCGCCGCGCTGGGCCGCAAGCACAAGGACGCGGACGAGTCCGTCTGGAACGACGGCGCCTACGCGAGCACCTACGAGGAATCCAAGCACAAGGCCGAACAGGTCGCCCTGCGGTACGGCCAGAACGGGCTCCACATCGTCCACGTGCTGCCCAGCATCGTCTTGGGGCCCGGCGACCCCAAGTCGGGCTCCTTCTTCCAACGCTACCTGCGGCGAGAGATCCCCGCGCGCCCTTGGCGGGACGGGAGCGCGAGCTTCGTCTACATCGACGACCTCGTCGACGGCGTCCTCCTCGCGCACGAGAGGGGCCGCGCGAACGAGCGGTACATCTTCAGCCAGGCCACGTGGACGACGAGCCACGTCATGGCCGAACTCGAACGCGCCTCGGGTGTGCCCCCGCCGCGGCGGGTCCCCCGCTGGCTGGCCCTCCTGGGCGCCGGCGTGGAGGAGCGCCGCGCCCGGCGCGCGCACCGTCCGCCCCGGATCTCACGCGAGGCCGTCCGGTTGGCCACGCGCAAGTTTGGCTACTCGGGCGAGCGCGCCCGCAGGGAGCTCGGGTGGCGCCCGGTGGAGTTCGAGAGCCGCTTCCGCAGCGTCGTCGCGCATTGGCAGGGGGTGGTCCGCAACGGCCAAGCGAAGTGAACCTCGCATCCGGGAGAGCCGCTCGCACAGCGTCGTCCTCATCCACGGCGTCCTCGGCCAGGGCTTCGTCTACTGGAACCTCCTCAAACGCTACCTCTCCGGCGACGACCACCACTTCCACGAGGTCCGGCTCCCGTTCTTCGGCTTCGGCGACCTGCGCGAGTCCGCCCGCCGCCTCTCGAACGAGGTCGACAAGATCCTCGCCGAGTGCGACCCGCGCGTCGACCGCGACCAGGTGGACCTCATCGCCCACAGCGCTGGCGGCCTCGTCGCCCGCTACTACATCAAGTATCTCGGCGGCGCCCCCAAGGTCCACAGCCTCGTCACGCTCGGCACGCCGCACCATGGGACCTACACGGCGGCCCTCTTCCCGCTCCACACGGTCGCGCGCCAGAGCCTGCCCAACAGCGACTTCATCAAGGAACTCAACGCGGGTCCCGACACCGTGCTCCCCATCCACTACACGTGCGTCTACAGCAAGACGGACGGCGTCGTCGTCCCCTCAAGCAGCGCCCTCCTCGAAGGCGCACGCAACGTCGAGATCCCGTTCCTCACCCACTGGGGCTTCCTTTGGGACCGGCACGTCTACCAGGTCATCCGGGAAGCCGTCGACCACACGGCCGGTGCCTACCCGCATTATCGGCAGCTCACCGCGGCGTCCCGGCGCGCCAAGCGCAAGGCCAAGAAGCGCGGGCCCTAATCCGCACGACGTAGGCGAGCTCAGTCGTCCGGCAGCGGCGGCGGCGTGGGAACGTAGTACACCGTGACGGGCTCGAGGGATTCGGCGAGTGTGCGGCTGCGGTAGTAGCCGTAAAGCGAGTAGAGGACGAGCCCGAGGCCGAACCACAGGAGGAAGACGAGCCACGTGAGGGCGGGCAGGAACGCCATGAGGACGAGGGCGCCCGCGGCGCCGAGCCCGGGAAGCAGCCACGAGGGGCCGGGCACGCGGTAGCCGCGGCGGGCTTCAGGATCGGTGTAGCGCAGGATGACGACGCTCGCGCTCACGAGGCCGAAGGCGAAGAGGGTGCCGATGTTCGTGACGGTCGCGAGGATGCCGATGGGTGTGAGGGCCGCGACGAAGGCGACGACGACGCCCGTGATGATCGTGGCGATGTAGGGGGTCCGGAAGCGGGGGTGGACCTTGGCGATGAAGCGGGGCAGGAGGCCGTCGCGGGCCATGGAGAAGAAGATGCGGGGTTGGCTCAGGAGGAGGACGATGAGGACGCTCGTGATGCCGGCGACGGCGCTCGCGGCGATGAGGTTGCCCGCCCAGTTGTAGCCGGCGTCGCGGAAGGCGGCCGCGAACGGTTCCGTCTCGTCGATCTGGGTGTACTTCACCATGCCCGTGATGACGAAGGAGGCGAGCACGTAGAGCAGGGTCGCGGCGCCCAACGACACGAGGATGCCGATCGGGAGGTCGCGTTTGGGGTTGCGCGTCTCCTCCGCGGTCGTGGAGAGGGCATCGAAGCCGATGTAGGCGAAGAAGACCAGGCCGGCGGCGGTGAAGACGCCTCCGATGCCCTTCTGGGAATGGTAGAACGGCGTGAGGTTGTTGCCGCTGACGAGGCTGAACCCCATGACGATGATGAAGAGGATGACGGCGACCTTGATGACGACGAGGAAGTTCGTGACGTTGGCGCTCTCGCGGATGCCCACGACGAGCAGCGCCGTGACGGCGAGGACGATGAGGGCCGCCGGCACGTTGAGGATGCCGCCCTCCATGGGGCCCGCGAGCCATTGCGGGGGGATCGTGAGTCGGCCGTCGCTCACGTCGGCGACGAGGCCGCTCACGTAGCCGGACCAGCCGACGGCGACGGTCATGGCGCCCACGGCGTACTCGAGGATGAGGTCCCAGGCGATGATCCACGCGATGATCTCGCCGATGCCCGCGTAGGCGTACGTGTACGCGCTGCCGGCGACCGGGATCATGCTCGCGAGCTCGGCGTACGCGAGGGCCGCCATGGCGCTCACGAGCCCGGCGACGACGAAGCTCAGGACGATGGCGGGGCCGGCGTATTCCTTGGCCGCGACGCCCGTCAGGACGAAGATGCCGGTGCCGATGATGGCGCCGAGGCCCAAGAGCGTGAGGCTCACGGGGCCGAGGGTCCGGCGCAGGCCCGACTGCCGTTCGCCTTGTTCGACGAGGGAGGCGACGGACTTCTTGACGAAGAGCCGTTGGAAGGTGTGTTGGAGTGGGGGCTCGTCGGTCATGCGTCACTTCTGCAGCGGTGGGGCTTCCTTGAGGAACGCGACGTAGTACTGGAATTCGAACGAGAGCGTGTAGGCGACGTCGGAGGCGCCCGGCTGCGTGGGTTGGTTCGCCTGCACGAGGGCCGACCACGCGCCGCGGGTCTCGGGGTGCGGAGGAACGTCGTTCTCGAACTGGGCCTGGGCGTTTCCCGAGCGCGTCGTGAACCGGTCGCTTGCAGGCCGCGGGACCACATCCTCGTCGATCGTGAGGCCCGCGATGCCGCCCGTGCCCGTGGCGCGTCCGACAAGGGTTCCTCCCGGGGCGCGCAGGCTCAGCGTCACCTCGTGCTGTGCGCCGGTGAGGGAGGACTCGCTCCACGTCAGGCGCAGGCGTGTATGGGTGACGTTGGCTCGCGTCACGGCGAAGGGTTCGCTCTGGCTGCCGCCCGAGGACACCGTTCCGGAGTGGCCGTCCTGGCGTTCGGTCCGGACGTCGACGGTGACGATGTAATCACGCGAGTCCGTGAGGGTCTTCCAGTTCTGGACGATGATGGTGCCTGTGAGGAGAAAGACGATGGCACCGAAGGCGCCGACGACGACATTGGGCCGAACGGTCATGCGCCCCACCGGCCGCCTCGGAGGCGGACGGGGCCCAAAGCGGAACGAGCCTTAAAACGCCTTTCCGTCGCGCTCAGACCGAGTGGACGGGCGAGCGGGGCGTCGGGGCCAGGTTGGATTCGAGGGCCACGAAGAGCGTGCGTCGTCCTTCGCGGCGGCGTTCGACGACGCCGGCCTCGACGAGTTTGCGGGCGTGGAAGCTCACGAGGGCGGGGCTCAGGCCGAGGCCCGTGGCGACGTCGGCGTGGGCGGTCGGGCCCGTGCGCGCGACGAACTCCGCGATGCGCTTGGCGGTCGTGTTCTTCGTGACGCTCATGACTTCCATCTCGCGGGGCGTGTACGTGCCGCCGTTGGGGAAGTAGCACTTCTGGTGTCCGACGGTCCGGATGCTCACCATGCGCTCGTCACGGAGCTTCTGCAGGTGGTGGGTGGCGGTGCCCCACGCGACGTCCAAGCGTCGGCTGATCTCGCTCACGTTGACGCCGGGTTGGGCCTGGATGAGTTCGAAGATGTCCGCTCGCACCTTGTTGTCGAAGAGGGCGTTGCGCGTGATGCGGCTGAAGAGGGGGATCGCGCCGAGGCCGCCGTAGCGCTGGATGGCGAGGCCGACGAGGGTCGCGAAACCCACGACGGCGACGGCGGCGGCGCCCAAGGCGATGGATTCGATGGGGGCCTGGGCGGTGACGCTCGCGGCTTCGGCGAAAGTCGCGGCGCCGTTCGAGACGCCGGTGAAGAAACCGCCGAGGAGGGAAAGGCCGAGTTCGATGAGGGTGCGCGAGAGGGCGTCGACGGGCGCGGCGACGATGCTCGCTGCGGTCACGGCGGGCGAGGCGTGTCCTTGGGCCGAGGCGTCGGCGTTGTCGTCACCCGATTGGCTGCTCTCAAGGTCGGGCAAGCGGACGTCGAACCCGTCCAGGGCACCGGCGGCGTCGACGGGGGAGGGCGGCAGCTCTTGGCCCAATGCCGGGGCCGCCATGGCCGTCACGACGAGGATTCCCAAGAGGAGGGTCGTTCGCATCTGTAGTCCCGCCAAGCCACGACGCGAGGTCGTCGCTTATAAGTATGATGGTGAGAACGTTTGAGAGCGCCTCGTCGGATGTGCATAAAGACGTGCGGTCTCCTTGGGCCGAACGTTTATGAACGGGCGAGGGCCGTGGGCCGAGTGTGCGCATCGGCGTCCTCGACGGTTATGTGGATGAACCCGCCAACTTTGGCGTTCCACCCTACCTCGCGCCCCAACCCCGCTACGTGTACGGGGCCATCCGCGAGGCCGGCGCCGAATCGCTCTACGTCCCCATCGACCGCTACCGACGCGATGGCGACGCCCGCGCGCGGTTGAAGTCGTGCGACGCCGTCGTCCTCTACGCGAGCGCGCTCGTTCCCGGCAAGTATCTCCGAGGCCGACCCATCGAGTTCGACGAGGCCCTGCTGTTCGCCAAGAAGAATCCGGGCAAGGTGATCCTCGGCGGCGGGTGCGCCGTCTACGGGTTCAGCCAAGGCGGCGGCCTCGCCCCCAAGAGCCGCAACGTGCTCAAGCCCTACCTCCTGGGACTCTCGACCTTGGACACGGACGCGTACGTTTGGGACTACCTCCATGGCCGCTTCTCCACGCAAGAGGCGCGCTCCGCATCGTTCGAAGAGTACGGCGTCACACCGCCGCCCACCGCCTTCGTCGAATCCGGAGGCCGCCTGCTCCTACGCATGACGGACGCCCAGGGCGAACCCCTGCAGCGCCGTCGAACGCTCACCGAGTGGGAACGCTTCGCCCGCGCGGGCGTCGCGTGCGCGCAAGAGCACCCCGACTTCCCCCATCCGCTCATCGCGGAACTCGAGACGTACACGGGCTGCGTGCGGTACGTGAACGGCGGTTGCCGCTTCTGCCTCGAACCCCGTGAAGGCAAACCGCTCTTCCGCGACGAGGCCGGGATCGTCGAGGAGGTCCGCGGCCTCTACGCCTTGGGCGTCCGCAACTTCCGGCTCGGCGGCCAGACGTGCTTCTTCTGCTACAAGACGACGACGCTGGGCCAAGGCGACCGGCCGCGTCCGAACCCCGAGGCCATCGAGCGCCTCCTCTCCGGCATCCGCGAGGCCGCGCCCAACCTTCGCGTCCTCCACATCGACAACGCGAACCCCGCGATCCTCGCCACGTGGCCCGACGAGACGCGCGAGATCACGCGCAGCATCGTCCGCCACTGCACGCCGGGCAACGTGGCCGCCTTCGGCCTCGAGTCCGTAGACGTGCGCGTGGCCGCCGCGAACAACCTCAACGCGACGCCCGAGGAGGTCCGCGCCGCCGTCCGGATCCTCAACGAGGAAGGCGGCGCCCGTGGCGCGAACGGCATGCCGCACGTGCTGCCCGGCCTCAACTTCATCGCGGGCCTCGCCGGCGAGGCCGCCGACACGAACGACCAGAACCTCGCCTTCCTCGAAGGCATCCATGCCGAGGGATTGCAACTTCGCCGCCTCAACCTGCGGCAGCTCCTTCCCATCACGGGCGGCCTCCAGGCCGTCGACGCCAAGACGCATCGGCGGTTCCTCGAGTTCAAGCGCAAGGTCCGCACGGAGATCGACACGCCCATGCTCAAGCGCATGCTGCCCGCGGGGACCGTCCTGCGCGACGTCTGGCTCGAGCAACGCGACGGCAACGTGACCTTCGGGCGGCAGATCGGCAGCTACCCGCTCCTCGTGGGAATCCCGTATGCGCTGCCGTTGGAGGCCTTCGCCGACGTCGTCATCACGGACCATGGGCAGCGCAGCGTGACGGGATTCCACTCGCCGTTCCCGATCAATTCGGCGGCGGAGAAGATGTTCGAGGCGCTGCCCGGACTCGGTCGTGCCCGCGCGGGGGCCGCCGTGGCGGGCCAACCCTACGCATCCGTGGAGGAATTCTGCGACCGCCTCCATCTCGAGACTGCGGAACGCGAACGGCTCGTTCCGCACCTGACGGCGTCTTGAGGTCGCCTCGCTAGGCGTTTCAGGCGTGGCGGAGCTCAGAGGTTCGGGGCGCCGCCGGGCCGGCTTCTGGCGCCGGCCCGGACGAACGCCAAGTGGGGGGGAGGAGTCGTTGACTCGCTACGATGAGTCGCGGTCTACGGCGTCGGGTCCACGCATGCCTGGATGACGAAGTTCACGCAGACGGGGCCCAGAGGGGCGGGGCACCACGTCACGGCTCCGTTGACCAGGGTGATGCAGAGCCGCGGCTCCACGGCAGGCGCGAGTTCCTCCGCGGAGGCGACGGGCAGCGCGATGCCCACGATTCCGACGAGGAAGGCGGCGGCGACGACCAAGTTGAAGGTCTTCAGTCTCAAGCACCTCTCCGTCCTGTTGCGTCCTCTGGGGCCCCGCGACCCGGGCCGGGTTTTCTTGCGAGGACGGGTCGTGGACCGGCGCGGGCGGTATATGGCAAACGTTCCTAGAGGCACGAATCGCCGCCGCTCACGTGGCGCTCCGCATGGGCGGCGCGCCCGGGGCCCACCGGATCTCGCCCGCCACCTGGGTCTGGTAGCGGTTGACGTGCGGCCAGGTGTCGACGTCCGCCCGGCTGCCCCAGTAGCTCTGGGGGCCGAACTCGACGGCGCCCTGGCCGTTGTCGCCCTCCTGGCCTTCCAGGACCATGCGTAGCAGCCCGAGGCCCGCATCGGAACGGAAGAAATACTCCTCCGTGTAGCCGAAGTCGCGCGATGGGACGAGGTCGATGGAACCCTCGGCCCGGTAGTCGGGTGCGCTGGAGGCTGGCACGAGGAACTCGTAGGAGCCCAGCGTGTCCGACGCCGGGGCCGCCGTCGTGAAGGCGGCCCCTTCCATGAGGCGGACCGGCAAGCCGTGCTCGGTGGCGTCGGCCACGAAGGACGCGCTGTTCGAATGGGCGTCGAACACGAACCAGGCCCTGGATTCCGACGACGCGTTGGGCGGTCGCACCTGGTCCGCAAACAGCGCGAGTTGGAAGTTCGACACGATGGCCCTTCCCTGCGCCGCCTGGCGGCACTCGAGGAAATCGAGCCACACGAACTCCCGGACGGCGTCGTAGGGCTGCACGCCGCCGGGGTGATCAGGCCGGAAGGTTTCGCGCGTCGTCGTGAGCGTGTGGTGGACCCGCCGGCAATCCGACAGAAGAACGGCGTAGGACGCGTCCGCGTCCGGACCGGGATCAGGGGATCCGGGCGGATCGGTCGCCGGCGTTTGCGAAAGGCAGCCTGCGAGCATGCAAAGGCCGAGGACCGCCAAGGTCGAGCGTGCCACGATTCGGCCGACGGGGCCCAGCGTCAGTTGCACGGGCGCGTCAGTCCGCCGCCGTTGATCATCTGCGTCACGCAGTGGATGAGCCCCCAGACCTCGGCCTCGCACCCGCCGGCGCTGAGCCGGATGTCGCTGCCCCCTTCGGCCGTGATGTCCGCCCAGAACATGAGCGTGTCCAGGTCCGCCTCCGGGTCCGGCGCGGACGATGCCAGCGGGATCGCGGGACCCTCGCCGTTCCAGACGCCGTGCGGGATGAAGCCGATCGTCTGGCTGAAGCGGGAGCCTTCCACGTCGGCCAGGACGACGTGAACCCCCGGGACCGGCGAGATGCCGAAGTCGATCACGCATCGGGGCGTCGACGTATGGCCGTACGGGAGCCCGTAGATGAAATACGCCGAGGCCTGCGCCGGGATGAGCGCGAGCGAAAGCGCCGCGAGGCCGAGGAGGACCCGGCGCGACCGCATGGGCATCGACGCGCAGGGCCCCCGCGGGGTGAAATAGTTTCTGTCGACCACCTGTATCCTTGAAGCACCGGCCCTGGCCCGTATTTCTCAAACGTTCCTAGGTTTTGCAATCGTGGCCGCCGCGGCCCGCACGCGACGAGGAAACCTATTTCTGCCTGACCGAAGACTCTCGCGGACGATGCGAGGCGCACGGGTCCTTCTCGCGCTCTTCGTATCTCTGCTCGCCGGGTCGCCGGTCGGCCTCGCGGCCCCGGGTCAGGGCGCGCTCGAGTTCGAGGCTCCGGGGTGGGCGTACGGGGTGGGCAACGTGACCGTCCCTGCCGACTCGCACCTCGCCTTCTATGGCATCCAAGACGACGTGCTCGCCGAGCTGGTGGTCGGCGGCGAGAACGTTCGCCTCACGCAGACGACGACGTCCGAGGAATTCGTCGCGGCCGGACCCGGGAACTGGGGCGCCGTCCCGGGGACGGCGAACACGGAACGCACGGTGATCCCCCTGGGTGCAGGGCGCATCAGCCTCACGCGGGCCCTCGCCAACCTGACGCTCGTCCTTTCCCTGGACGGCGAGGCCCGGATCGCGGCCACCACCGTCCGGTTGGGCGGTCCCGTGGACGGCGTATACCTTTCGTCCCCCGGCTGGCCGGTCGGGCCGAAGACGCTCGAGCCGTTCCCTTCCAACGTGGCGGATTGGCCCAACCGCGAATCCTGGGTGGCGCCCGGGCCTCGCCACCACCTCTCCACCGAGCGGGCGGCCCTCGAATACGTCGGAGCCTTCTCCCTCCTCCTTTCGGGCGCCGAGGTCCACGTCACGAACGCCTCGGAGGACCGGGTCGTCCGCACCGGGTCGTGGCGGGAGCCCGCGCCCGACGACCCGACGGGGCTCACGACGGGACAACGCTACCGGTCGCACCACGTCATGCTCAGCGCCTCGCTGGAAGGATCCCTGCGTCTCGCCTACGCCGGCCCGTACGGGCACGTTGTTCCCGTCGCCGGCGCGCTCGAGGGCACGCGGCTCCTCTCCGTCCCAGTCGCGAACGCCACGTTCGACTTCGATGGCGGCGAGTTCGCCTCGCGGAACGGGTCCTTCCTCGACGTCGGCGGACTCTTCGACGTCGACCTGGCCGCGCCCCGCGGGCAGGACGTCCAGGCGTCCCGGGTCTCGGCCCACGTCCGCGGCGAGATCGCGAGCATTTCCGAAAACCGGGCGGCGCCGATACGGTTCGATCCGCGGACCGCGCTCCTCGTGGCGGGGGGCGCCACGGCGCTTGCCGCCCTCCTCGCCTTCACGGCCTGGGGCCGCGAGGTCCTCACCGTGGTCCTCGGCCGCAACGTCACCACGCCGCTTGCGCATCCCTTGCGCGTCCGCCTTCTGGAGGAGATTGCCAAGCGACCCGGGATCACCCAGTCGCAGCTGGCCGCCCAGACCGGCGTCGGATTGTGGCTAGCCCGTTACCATCTCCGGATTCTGCGGCGAGGCCGCGTCATCGACGTCGTGCGCAGCCGCGCCGCGGACACGTTCTTCCTCAACGGCGGCTCGTTCCGCTTCTACGCGCCCACGACACCGGCCCCTGCGGAGGCCCACGAAGCCAGTGCGAAGGTCCTCGTGGCGAACGCCTTCGCCGAACTCCATCATCCCGTCCGGCGGCAGATCTTTGAGACGTTGCGTCGGACCGGCCCCGCGTCGTACGCCCAGATGGCCGCCTCCTCTGAGCGTTCGGGCCAGCCGTTCCCCCCCGCGCCCAGCGTCTCCTACCACGCGGGCCTCCTCGCGCGCGCCGGCCTCGTCCGTCGCCGACGCGAGGGCCGGCAGGTCGTCTGGTCCCTCAACGTCGACCTCTACAACGTCCTGGACGAACGGGCGCGACGCTGCCTCTCCGACCCGGGGGCGCGGCGCGTCTTCGCCCTCCTCAACGAAACGTCCGGCCTGACCGTCGGCCAGATTGCGACCGCCCTCGGCCGCGAGGCTCCGGCCGCCGCCGACCGGACGCTCCTGGGTGAAGCGCTGGCCCGGTTGGAGCGCTCCGGCCTCGTCGTGCGGGACGAGGAACGCAACGCCTACACGGCGACGCCGGGCCTTCTCACGCCGGACCTTTGGGGCCCCGCGAGCGGCGCGGCCACCTAGCATGGCTCGCCTGGATCAGCGGCCCGCGAGCGGCCAGCGGCCCGGGTCCTCGGGCGCACCTTCGTCCTCGGGCTGGTACATGCCCAGGTCGCCGAAGCCTCCCTTCGGCACGGGCGGAGGCACGCCGGCAGGCAGCGGGACCTCGCGGCTGGGAAGGTCCCACGCGTAGTAGTTGTGGGCGTTGACGAGCAGGTGCCACGGGATGGGCAGCGATGCTTGCATCCAGTAGGGCAACCCGGCGTAGTCTCCCAGGTTGCGCCCCACGTAGTCGGGGTCGACGATGCTCGTGACCCAGAACTCGATCTCGAGCGTGTAGCCGGCCGCGTGGTGGCGCAGGTACGCCCAGTCGGCGCTCGAACCGCTCGCGCTGTAGGGGAGGCCCGCGCTGAAGTTGCCCCACTGGGCCTTGCCCGCGGCGTACTCGGTGTGGGTGCGCACCCATTGGAGCTCCGCCTCCTCGACGGCGACGTCCTGGGACGGCATCGTGAAGGGCGCGCGGCCGGCGCCCCAGTTGCCGATGAAGCCGTTCGTGGGCGTGTGGAGCGTGAGGTAGACGGCGAAGTCACGGCCGAGACCCTCCATGAGGTCCCGCGTCGCCTGCGTCTCGGGTTCGCTAAAGGGCGCCGCCCCGCAGTTCTCCGCGACGATGATGACGCTCGGCACGTTCTGGCCCGTGGCAGCGGAGGCCTGGCCCATGACGGGGTTGCTCGCGCCGTACGGGTCGCCCCAGTCGACGTCGTAGTTGCGGTTGAGGTTGACGCCCAACGCGTTGCCCCGGGTCTGCGCCGCGTAACCGTCCGGGTTCACGAGGGGCACGATGTGGATCTCGAGCGTCCGCAGGAGCTCGTCCACGGTGCGGTTGGCGCCCGCGTTGTCGAGGAGGAAGTCGGCGACGTAGAGCGCGAGTTCGAGCCCGGCAATCTCGTTGCCGTGGTGTGCGCCGTCGATGAGCACCTTGGCCTTCCATCCATCGACGGACGCGTTCGTGAGTACGATGTCCCACAGGGGTCGGTCCTGGCGCGAGTGCCCGATGACGTCGACGCGCGCCAGCGACGGGTGGAGTTGGGGATAGGCCTCGATGTGGGCTTCGATCTCGGCCAACGTGTGGAAGGGCTGGGCCGGGTTGGCGGGCGTCATGCCTTGCGCCGGGCCGCCGGAATAGGCGGGCTTGCCCGTCCGGTTGAAGAAGTCCGTGGTCGGCAGTCGCAGCGGTGCGTCGACGGCGAGATCGCCGGAGCCCTTGGTGTGGGGTCCGACGGCGCCGAGGCAGCCTCCCAGGAGCGCGAGGATGACGAGGACGAGAAGCGGCCGGCGCATCGGCCCCGAGTCGGCGTGTCCCGATTTAACGCTTGGGGACCGCTATTTCTTGCCCTTCTTGCGCGGGGTCGTGGGCGTGGGCGGCGAGGGCTCCTTCGCCTCGTTCGCAAGCCGTGCGACCTTGCCGATGGGTTCGAGGATGGTCTGGCGGCAGTGCGGGCACTGGGCGCCATTGACAAGGAACCCTTGGGGGTAGTCGACGCGGTAGAGCTTGAGGCCGCCGAGGCCGCCCTTCTCCGCCACGAGGGCGTGGTCCTGCGCGAAGACGATGGCCGACTTGGAAGAGAGCATGTGGACGCTGCGCACGTGGCCCTCGACCTTGGGCAGGACGAGCTTCGTGACCCATTCCGGCGCGAGCGCCGACTCTTCCATCGGCCCGGCCCAAGGGCGCGGCGTACTTAGGCTTTCTCAGGTCCATCCATAGGTTTTTGTCAAGGAGCGGGCTCGTCGCGGAGCCATGTTCTACGAGGCCTGCTGGTGGGTCATCGCGCCCGTCGTCAGGGGTCTGTGGCGCGTGCGCGTCGAAGGGCGCAAGCACGTGCCGCGCAAGGGACCCGTCATCCTCGCGAGCAACCACCTGAGCTTCCTGGACCACTTCGTCCTCGGCAGCACGCTGCGTCGCCAAGTGTTCTACATCAGCAAGATGCAACACTTCGAGCGTCCCGTGCGCCGGTGGTTCTTCACGCGGTGGGGCGTCATCCCCTTGCGCCGCGGCGAGGGCGACACGGAGGCCTTCGACCGCTCCGTCGAGGTCCTCAAGGGCGGTCACGTGTACGCCATCTACCCAGAGGGGACGCGCAGCCTGGACGGCAAACTCCACAAGGGACACACGGGCGTCGCGCGCCTCCACCTCCTGACGGGCGCGCCCATCGTGCCGGTCGCGATGATCGGCACCTTCGAGGCCCTGCCCAAGGGCCGCTCGCGCCCGAGCCTCACCAAGTGCGCCGTCCGCTACGGCCCGCCGCTGGACTTCTCGGACCGGCGCGCCCAAGTGGAGGACCGCAAAGCGCTGCGCGAGATCACCGACGAGGTGATGCGTGCTATCCAGCGGCTCTCGAACCAGGAGTACGTGGACGAGTACCAGTACAACCCGGAGGTGAAGACCCACGCAGGGGACGAACGGGGATCCAACGGCGGACCACGCAAAGCGGTCAAGAAAACCTAGGCCGCCCCGCGACGCGGTCAAGGCGTGGATGGAGGACCGACGCCACGCGATCCGGACCTATCGGACGCTCCAGGTCACCTTGGGGCCCCTCGCGCGCCTCGTCTTCCCCACGAAGCGCATCGGCGTGAAGAAGATCCCCAAGCACGGTGCCGCCATCCTCGTCACCAACCACGTGAGCAACCTCGACCCGGTGCTGGTGGTCTTCGCGATGCGGCGACCCATCTTCCACCTCGGCAAGCACACCCTCTTCACGAAGCGCTTCCGCGCCTGGTTCTTCCAGTCCCTGGGTGGCCAGATTCCCGTCAACCGCGAACGCGGCGGCAACGAGGCCGCCATCCAGGCCGCCGTCGCCGTGCTGCGAAAGGGCTTCGCGCTCGGCATCTACCCCGAGGCCCACCGCTCGCCGGACGGCAAGCTTCGCCGCGGCAAGCCGGGTCTCGGCCGCATCGTCTACCTCTCCGGGGCGCCCTGCTATCCCGTCGCCGTCGACGGGACGTTCCGCGTCTGGCCCAAGGGGAAGAAGTTCCCCAAACTCTTCCGGCGCATGCGCATCATCGTCGGCGAGCCACGCCACTACCCACTCGATCCCGCCAAGGCGCAGGACCACGCGGCATGCCAGGCCGTCACGGACGACCTCATGAGCGACATCGCGCGGCTCCTGGGCCAACCCTACGATCCCAAGACGGCCCTGCCGCCCACGAGCGGCCACGCGTTGCCGGCTTTGCACCCAAATTGAGAGCGGCCGGCAATTTAGGTGCAGGAAGCTGAATTTAGGTGCAACCGCTGGTCCGGGCGGCTCAAGCGGGTCTTGGGAAGCGTCGCGTCAAGGCATCCGCGAGGCGCCTGAGGGCTTCGTCGACGTCCGCTGTAATGTTCGGGCCGAACACGGGTTTTCCGTCCAACACGACGTTGGTCCCGCCGCCCTCGGCGCCTAAGAGGGTGGCCGTGATTTCTTCGCCCCAACTGAGGAAGCCCGCCTCCGTACGCAGGATGAGGCGGCCCTGGGCGGCGGTGGCGGATCGAACCTTGAGGCTCAGGCCCGCGCCTTGGGATAGGAACGTGAACACGTCCGCGCGGCTGGCAGGCAGGTGGAGTGTGCGGGCGGTCAAGCCTTGCCTCCTTGGAGGGGCGTCAGGCAGTGCGGGCAGTGGAACGTGGTGCCTGGAGCGCCCCAATAGCGGATGGTGAGGGCGCACTTTGGGCAGGGGACCTTGGCCGTCGCCTGGAACGGGTCGCCGGGCGTCGTCACGAGACCCAGGAAGCTGCCGATGAGTGCCCCCAGCGGTCCCGCCACGGCTCCCACCGCACCGCCGGCCAAGGCCCGGCCGAGGGGGTTGGGAATGAGGGCTTGGCCGATGTGCGCCTTCGCCACGCTCTGAATCTTGAGCAGGTCTTGGGGGTGGTCGGGATCGACGACGGCGACGTCTGTCCAGTACGTGAGCGGCATTGTTGGGCGCAGGCCCGCCAGTTGAAAGACGACGAGGGGCTTGCGCACGGAGGAGGCCACGGCGTCCTCGTGGTGGACCCACGCCTTCGTGTGCTCGGTGGCTTCCACGTTCGAGGTGTGGACGAGGAAGACGGCCTGGCAATCGCGGATCAGCTTGTCGATGTTCTGCCAATGAGGCGCGGTCCGCTGCGGCGGGGGGAGTTCCTCATAGATGATGCCATGGAACGGTTGGCCCAGGACGTGCAAGGCTTGGCGCACGAGGGAGACGAACGCCTCGTCCTTGCGGGAGTGGCTGAGAAAGACCGTCATGGCCGAACGTGGCGCAAAGCGGAACCCCGGCCGGGTCTTAAGGCCCACTAATCAGTCGTGCGTCAGGGCCCGGCGGACCCTGGGACCGGTTCATCCGAGGTCCGCCCGTTGGCGGAAGGAGCACTCCATGCATCCAGGGGGAGGGTGGCCGGAATCGCCGGCTTCGCAGCCGGAACCAGTGACGGCCGCCCGCTGAAGACGGGCTCGACGTTCTCCTCGAACATTTCGTGGACGAGTACCGTGAGGTTGTAGACGAGGACTTTGGCGAGGATCTCGTTCTCCTGCGCCACGCGGTCGCGAGCGCGCACGTTCTCGCCCATCTTGCGCTTGATTGCCCCGATGGCGGCCTCCACGTTGCTGCGCTCGTGGTACTTGACGTAGAATTCCTCCGAGTGGAGTTGGAAATGGTGGTAGGCCTTTCGCCACAGGGGCGAGCCGCCGGTGCGGCCGGTCGCGTTCTCCTTGAACGGAATGAAGACTTCGGCGCCCACCTTGCCGGCCGCGTCGTGGTTTCGGCGGCTCGAGTAGGCCTTGTCGGCCGTGATGCGCTCGACGCGGAAGCCCAAGTCCGCCGTGGCCGCAAGAAGCGGCTCGAACTGGGGCGCGTCGTTGGCCGTCGAGTCCGTGATGACGACGGCGGTGATGACGTGGCTCTTGACGCCCACACAGAGGTGCGCCTTGAGCCACTTGTGCTCCTTCCTCTCCCCGTGCTTGGACTGGTTGTAGGGGCCGAACATGGTCGTGCGGAAGCCCGTCGAGTCGATGGCGAAGCCCGTGTCAATGGCGGCCAGAGGCGTCGCGCTCAACCGAATGAGGTCGTGCAGGATCGGCGTGAGGGCAGGGTCGTTGAGGATCTTGGAGGCCGTGTTGAAGTGTCGCACGTTGGAGAGGTAGCCGGATTGGACGGCGTGCATGAGCTGGGGAACCGCGCGGCGGCTGGAGAGCGTCGAGTAGACCTTCCGCACTGCGCAAAAGATCCGCTCCCGCAACGGCATCGCGGGCCGCCCCGGTCCCGAGCGCGCGGGCTCGGGGACCAGTTGGAGGAGGTCCATGAGGAAGTCATCCACGAGCAGCGCCTCCTGGGTTTGGGCTTGGTTGTAGGGCGTCCAGTTCTGCGCGTAGGTGGGCCGGGGCTTGGGCGGCCCCACGAGCGGCGGCCGCTTCCCCGGGCCCTTGCTGGCAGGAAGAGACGCGCGCTCGCCGGAGGCGGAACCCGAGCCGTTCGGGCCGTGCGGGGAAGGCGACACCATGTCGGTTTGTCCTACACTTTGACATATGCGTTCGGGGGTCTTAACACTTTGCCCAATATCTTGGTCAAACTCTATTAGGGTGGGATCCCTAACCCCCTTCGACGTGACGCGCCTCGAGTTCCGCTCCAAGGTCGCCCGCTCAGTCTCCGCCTCCGAATCCGTACGCGCGACAATCCCCGGCACGATTGCGACGTTGCTTGGAATCGAGCCCGGCTCGACGTTGCTTTGGTCGATCGAGCCCGGGTCCCGGGAGGTCGTCGTCTCGGTCGAGGCACCACCCAAGAAACGCTCCAAGGACTGAGCCGCGGGCACGCCTGGGGCCGGCAATTCCAACCCCGGCAACGTCCGGCAGAGATCGGCCTGGCGGATTCGTTTGCGACGCGCGAGAGCCTTGCGGAAGGCCCGCGCCCGCTCAGTCGTGTTGTACGAGGCCGTCGCCCCCCGGTCGAGTCGGCGTTTTGGAGGCATGTGGGCGGCGTCCGAGCGGGACGCGAACCCGCATGGCTTGTCCGTTCCGCCTCTTAAGTTGTGGAGTTGGAAACCCGCCTTGGGGCCCCAAACGGTGCCAGGAGGGCATGGCGGCCGTGCCTCGCGCGAGTCAAGATATGTAGGTATCCCTCATGGAGCGGGCCTGCCCGACGCTCGGATGGAGAAAACGGCCCAAGAAACCGTAAATGAACCTCTACCAAAGCCTGCATGGGTCAGGCGTCCATGCCGGCCGGGCGTTCTTTGATGTTTGCCGGACATACTTGGTCCTTCGGCGCAACCCTTTACCGGCCCGAGCGGCGAAGTCCTGGCTTGGAGTCGAACGATTGGGCAGGACTCGCCGCCGTCGCTTCACCCCGGGCGCCTTCGCCATCGCGATCTTGGCGAGCCTATTACTGCCGCAGGCGGTCTCGGTGGCGACGAACCTAGACCACCTATCGATTTCGGCGCCCCTGCAACGCGCGGGCGAGGCGGAGACCTGGCGGGTCGGCTTCCGGACGCCCCAAGGCGGCGACCTCTCCGGCTACGCAACCCAGGTCGTTTTCCCGGCGGGCTTCACCGTGCCCTCGGAAGCATCGTGTTCCGTGGACGATTCAGGGGGCGCCTCGATCAGCGTGAACGGGTTGACCGTCAAATGCACGATTCAGTCTGGCTCTTGGGGCGCCCAGAGCGACATCGTGACGCGGATCTCGAACATCCTGGCGCCCACGACGGCGCAGACCTCGGGCGGGTTCCTCGTCCAATTCCTCAACCCGTTCGGCGTGGTCCTGGCGGAGAAAAGCGGCGTCACCGTCCAAATTCACCCCAATGTCTTCTTGGCCGCGTCCCTCGACGGCGCCGACGAGCGCGCGGGCCAGACGAGCGCATGGACGCTCGCGTTCACGACCAAAAACGCCGTGGCCGCCCTCGGAGACGTGCGCCTGCTCTTTCCCGCGGGCTTCGACGTGGTCTCGGACGCGACGTGTTCCATTCCGGGCCTCGCGGGCTTGACGCTCACCCGCGTTTCGGCCACCGAGGCAATCTGCAACCTCGGCTCGGCGAACCTCGGCGCCCTGCAAACCTACGCGCTCACGATCTCGAACGTCCGCAATCCTGCTTCGAGCAAGAACCCCGCCTCGACGTTCCTCACCCTCCAAACACGGGACGCCCACGACGCCTTGCACGACCAACTCTCGAACGTCGGCGTCAGCGTCGAACCGCACCCGTTCATGGAGCCCGCTTCCGTCGCGTCGGACTCCAACATGGCGGGCGACTCGACCACGTTTACGTTCACGTTCAAGGTCTACAACGAGTGGCCCGCCGATGGGGCTTTCCGGGCCACGTTCCCACAAGGCTACCGGCTTGAGGCGGGCAGCTCCAGTGTGGAGCTGGTCTCGGGCGCGGACGGAGGCTTTGCCGCCGCGACGCTTGAGAATCGTACCATCACGGCGTCGCGCGTTGACGCCTCGGCGACGCCGAGCGGCGCGACGATCCGTGTCCGCGTGAGCAACGTCGCCCTTCCAACGAGGGCCCCCGACGTTCAGGGGGTCCTGCTCGAAACGCTCACGCCGCTCTGGGACGAAATCCAAGACTTCGACGTGCCCGAGTTGCCGCCCCTGTTCCAACCGAGCCCGACGCCGACGTGCGATTGTGACCCGCCCACGACGAGCCCCACCCGCTCCCAAGCGACCACGAGCCGCACGAACGGCCCGACGCTCTCCGGGACGTCCCCCACCCGCCCGGCCGACTCTGGCGGACCGGAGGGCGGGGATGGCGGCGGAGAAGAACCCGGGGCGGGTGACGCGTCGCCTCCGTCGCCACTGTCGGTTTCATCCGTGGGCGGTTGGCCCGTCGTCGGCTCCATCCTAGGCGTCGTTGCCCTCGTGGCGGTCGGCGGCTCGGGCTTCATGGCTTGGCGCCGCGCTCAAACGAGGCGCCTACGTCGGGATGGGATTGAACGACGCCGTCTGCAACGTTAGCGCGAACCCGGCGGCGCCTAGATTGGCGAGGATCGCCTGCATCGAGGGGCCTTGGTTGAGCGAGTTCGGCGTGGGGCTCAGGTCTGTCAACCCTTCGAGCATCCCCGCCGCCTTGCCGTTCTTGTAGGCGAGGATGGGCGCGCCCGAGTCGCCGGGCGTGGCGGGCGCCGTGAACCTGACCTGCCCGTTGGCGAAGGCGTGAAAGAGGCCCAGGCGTCCTTGCGCGTAACTCTGTTGCTCGGCCGAGGCGGGGTAGTCGTCGCCGAACCCGGCCGGGTAGCCAAAGAGGGCGAGCGTGTCACCCGGGAAGGTATCGGCGGCGGTGGCGATGCCCGTGGGACCACCCCAATGACGAACGGCGGGGTTGATCCATGCCGTCTTGTCTGCGTCAACGCGGAAGAGGGCGAAATCCCAATCGTCGTTGTCATACACGACGGTCCCGAACCACGTCCCCGCTGGGATGCTGATGACGCGTTCGTTCAAGACGGTGCAATGGCCGGCGGTGCTCCCGTACCACGCTCCCGCCGCATCTCGGAACACGAAGCCTTGGGTACACTTGGCGTTGGTTCCCCAACCGATGGCCGCCCCGGGTTGGATCAGCGCGTTCAAGGGATGCGCCGCCAAGCTCGAACCTGCCATGCCGAGCGACGCGGCGATGAAGGCAACCCCCGAAACGCGCAGAGCCAAGCCGGGTCTCATTCCGCCGGCTCCGTGCACGGCAGGATGGGTTGTCCGTACGTCTGAATCTCTTGGCTCCGGGTCTCTACGTCCGCGGCCCATTCCTGCCAAACACTTACCGGCTCCTGGGCAGCGCAAACCATGCGGTCAATCTCCCCGAGGAGCGCGTTGGTACAGGTTCCCGCTTGGCTTTCGCCCACCATCATGTAGAACCAGTCGTTGTCCTCGCTGCGGTCGAAGACGAAGAGGCCAGAGTCTCCGTCGTCGTTCTGCGGATCCGCGAGGCCTGTGTTGGCAACGCCGATGATGGACACCTGGTGAGGCACGACGACCGGAACCCCGGCGCCCTTGCAGCCGTCCAAGATTCCGCCGTCCCCGATGCCACCGTCGACCAGGGCCATTCCGGTCGCGAAGCTCGGACCGGTTCCTGCTAGAACAACCGCCGCGAGTGCAATCCACACACCGATTCGCCCTTGCCTTTGGAGTTTCTTCATGTTCTATTTTCCCCCGCTGAATACTTGATTGAATGGAACGAACGCTGCGTCTCGGTCAAAGTGAGGGCCGCCCAGCCATTCGGCCTTCTGGGCGCCGAAGGCACGCTGAAGGTTGCTGTTGCCCTCCATATCTAGGACGCCCACCTGCGGATCGCCCCCAAGTCTTTCGTGTTGGGCTTCGTCGACGCGTACGTAGGGGCCGGTTCCGAACCAATGGTAAACCCCACCAGGGTTCTTGTCGCCCGGTTCCCCGACTGCGTGATAGTCGACGGAATACCTCTCGCTTCCGTTCGCGATTTGCCACAAGGGGAAGGAGGGGTGCGGCAGCTTTTCGGTAATCGTGAAGTCGGCCTTGGACGACTTGGCTCCCCACTTGGTGAGTTCCGAAGCCCATCCCTGATCACTGAAATACATGTCGAATACGTAACGCGAATTGAAGTCTGGGGCCCAGCTCTGGTTCTTGGGAATTACCCAGGCGAAGGTCGTGAACCAAGAGGCGTTTTCAACAATCCGAGTTCCGTTGACCATCCGCTTGCAGGTCGTCGCCACAAAGCCCAAATCGGCTAAGTCGGGCGTTTGCCCCCGAATGTAGAAATCTTTCGGGACGAACGGCCGGACGCTGTCGTACATGCCTGTGAAGGCACCGTAGAGGCCTGTGCAGTTCTCGAACTTGAGGTCGCGGCCGAGCGGCGGAACCGGGCTATTCGACGTTCCGCCGGAGGGACCTTGGGTAGGCGTTGGCGATCCGTTGCCGCTGACGGGTGGACACGTCTCGGTCGAGGGGCAAGCGGCGCTTGGTTTCTGAGCGCAACCGGCCAGCACGGCCGCAAAGAGAACCGCCACGACGAGGGCATTCATGCGGATTGGAGCCACCACCCGCGTTCGCTCTTTACCCGCCGTAGGAGGTGGACTCGCTCCGCCCGTTGGACGGCCTCGTACGCCGACGACCGGGCGAACTCAAACTCGGTTTGAAGCAGCCGTACCGCATCGGCCAAGGGCATTCCCTCCTTCGGAATGCGCTCCATGAGCAAAGCCAATACTTCATCGTGCTCCTTATGGAGCCGGGCGTCGGGGAGTTTGCTCATGGCTGCGGCGAAGAACTTCCGCTCGCCCGCAATCTTCTTCGAGCCGACGACTCCGTGATCCTCCATGAAGGTAAGGTGATAGCTGGCCGTGTTGGCGGCCACGCCGATGAGGTCGGCCAATCGCTTGATCCCTAGGCCCGGGCGTTGCCGGATCGCCTCAAGCAGATTGCGCCGGATCTCGTGCTTGTCCATCTCGTCGTCGCGCAGGCGCGAGAAGAGAAGCGCAGCGAGCTTCCACAATCCGAAGGCGACGGCCGCAAGGGTCGCGATGAGCCCGATCTTCTCAGCCGCGTTCCAAGGGTCGGGCGCGACCAAGGCAGCGGCGAGGTCGATGTTGACCTGGGTGAATTGGCCTTCTTGCTCGGCGCGCACCATCGTCGGCGCGCCGCCAAGATCAGACGCCGGCCGCTCGACCCACTGGAAGGACCCCGTGACCTTCAGTTCCTGCTCGCTGAACGTCGCGGATTGGTTCCGGGCATCGAGACGGCCGCTGGCTTTCGACGCGCTGACGGACCCCGCGACGCGAGCTTCAAGGGCCTGCCCGAGCACATCTCGATGGGCCGCCGGGAGTTCGAGGTGCGCGTTCCTTACGTCGAAAAAGGCGAAGGTCTGCCGGACCGTCATCCAACGAGCGCCTGGGTTCATGGGCGTCTGCGAGACGTTCTCGCGGCGGGGCGGCAGCGAGGTCTCGAAGCCCGGTGCGACGCGGAGGGTCGCCTGCTCCACGTAGAGAGTCAGGTTGTCAGCCACGCGAAGGGTGCCGTCCGAGAAAGTCACGTACCGGTTGTGGCCGCGGACGCCCCCCCAGAACGAGTAGATGTTCTTCCCGGCCGCATCCTTCACGGGACCCTCGTCCTTCTCGACGTAGTACTCAAACGGGGCGCCCTGGGTGATGGGGCCGGAGCGAAGGGCTTGCGTGGAGAACCCAACGTTGAATGTGGAGACTCCGGGGCCTCGCGGCCCGGGGGACCCAAAGATCCGGGCCGAACCCGTTTCGGGCCAACTGAGCGTCGCCGGTCCCGCTGGGACCTCCTGGGTCGTGCTCCACATGCGGCGGGAGACCTCCCACCAGTCGGGCTCAGGATGGTCCGGGCGCAGCACGGTGTAGTTGAACTCGACGGTGTAGCGCGTCCATGTGCCGCCGTCGCTCGTGAATTGAAGCGAATCGGCGGCCTTCTCGGGAAAGTAGTAGGCGGTGGCGGTGAGGTTGCCGGTGATGCGGCCTTCCGCGAGGGCCCCGAGCGCGTATTCGTAGTCGATTCGTGAGGGTCCGGAGGGGGCCGCGGCGGCGCCTGGAACAAGCAGCGCCAATGCCACGAATGCGAAGATCGGGTGGTTCCTCATGGCTCGCCTTGCGCGCCAGCCACCCCTTGGCGCAGCCGAACGAGGTCCATGCGGCCTATTTAGGGTTTTTCGCGTTCTACCGGACAAGGCTCCTCCCCGCTTCCCCCTTGACCCTCGACAAACATGGTCCCGTGGGTAACATCTCGCCAGGAATGGTTAGACGATTCGGATACGCGCCTACCCGTGTCCGGTCGAACCCCAAACTCCTAAAGAATCTCCCACCGTTCTACGAGGTTTCGACCCTCGCACGGGTCGGGCACAAGTCCTCACGGGGTTCGATTGGTCGTCGGTCGCCGTGGTTCCTCCTTGCCCGCCCGATCCGTGCCACGAGGGCCCAAACAGGTGAAAGAGATGAACACCGGAACTTGGAAACCGAAGCGAACGCTCGCATGGATGACCGCCTTCTTCTCCCTGGCCGCCTTCACGCCCGCCATGGGCCTCTCGGGCGCGGAAAGCGGTTGCCAACAACAGATGGCGGCCCAGGCGCCGGACGCCTATGTCGTTGGCATGGCCTCGTGCGTAACGAGTGCTTGGGACCCGGCGTCCGACGTGGACTGCCTCGTGGCCCCGTACGACGAGGGGCGGAGCACCGGGGACGCCGGCTGCGGAACGGACGACGCATACGGTACAGGGTTCAGCAGCAGCGACCCGAAATGCGGTTACGGCTGGGCGCAAGCTTGGGCCGTCAAGGTCGAACTCTCAGCGGGAGACGCGGAAGTGAACGGACATATCCTCTGCAACGGGGACTCAAAGGCCGATTGCACGATCCATGTCGGAGGCGTCAAGGTCTGCGAAGACGACGGCGGCTCGGAGAAGGGCCCCCTCGTGTGCGGTTACACAATCGGGGAGATTGCCGCGCGTCCCCTCAAGGGCGTCATCAAATGCACCGACCCGGCGAACCCGGCGGCGGTCGTGACGGTCGGGTTCGAGATCCTCTCGTCGATCACGGGCCCCGTAACCTACCCCTAGCCCCTGAATCGACCGGGCCGGAAACCGCCGGCCCGGACTCTTTTCCCATACGTACGAAGATTGATAGCCACGAAATCCACCTGAGGCCCAAGGAAATGAATTCTCGCGTCCTCGCCGCTCTCCTCGCACCCGCATTTCTCGCGGGTTGCGTATCCTCCCCACATTCCCCAATAACGTCGCCGGGAAACGACCCACTCTCCGGCCCGTCCTCCCAGAATTTCACGGCGGACTGGCGGGGCGACTTGTTCCTGCGGTTCGAGCTCCATGCCAAGATGGGGACGAGTTGCACCATCCTCCACGAGGCTACGGGACAATTCGTGGCGCCGGGTGACTACTTCCTCGCCTCGGTCCAAGAAGGCGCAGGCGAAACGGCCGGTTGGCACCACAGAGAATTCAACTCGAACGTTGACCCCTCCGCCTCAGGGACGCTGGCAGGCCAAGAAGTTGAGACGGGAGAACGGCGCCTGCCGGACCACTGGGCCATTCGGGAGAGCCCTCACTATGACGTCCCAAACCAAGGACTCATCCTCACGTTCATTGCGCGGAACCTCCAACCATGGCCGGAATCGCCTGGACCCCAGGATTTTGGCGACATGGACAACGTCAACCGGTCGCACACATGGCACGTTTCCCCGACGTGCGATGCGCCCATCCATATTGCGAATGTCGAGTACGGGCGAGAGGTCCTTTTCTTCAACGCCGATTCATTCAACAGTTCTGCGGCTGCGCGGTTGTACGGGGACCGTGCAAGCGGATCGGACGCTTCCATAGTGTCGGGGGGCCAGCTTGGACGCACCATGACGGCCGAGCGCGTCGAGGTCCTCGCAAGTGTGGACCCCGCGCCGGGTATCGAGGGAACGTTCACGGTAAGACACCCCGGCGGCGAAAAGACATGGCAATTCCAGCCGGGCGACCACGCATTTGACGAGGCGCCCATGATGCACGTCATCTCCACCTCCGGCGAGTACGAATTGAGTTTGGATTGGGTGGGCGTTCACGCTAACATTCTCACGGGCGCGATTGTGGGGGTCACATCCATCCCCGCGTTCCCCCCATCCACGTAACGGGCGATTTCAGCAAGAGGGTTACCGGTCGCGGTCGCGAACCTGAAGGTTTGGGACTTTTCCTGTTCGCCGGCGATTTCCCTCCTTTGCGAAAGCGGCGCGGACGTGCCAAGACCGCTTGAGTGCCGTCGCGGCCCGCGGACGACTTTCACGTCCATCCGCAGTATCCAGCCGGCCTGATTGAAAAGGCGGTTTCCGCCATCGCTTTCCATTGATCCTAGGAGAGCGTCGCGGTTGGGCCTGGGAAGACCAGTCGCCGATGGCGAGTCCTGAGGACGTGTCCGGAGGAACCCCAATCTGCTAAAGAAGCGAGGCCCATTTCGCCGGTTTCGCGATGGAAACAGAATGGGCTGCCGCAATCGCCTCGACGGTCGCCGCATCGACCTTGGGAGCGACGTGGCTCTATCGCCGATTCTTGCGGAGGGAAGAAGAGCCTTCGGTCGTGGAGCGGGCGTATGCGGCCTACGACGATGGCCGCAGGCGTCGCGCCGCCCGGCTTGTCGAGCGCGCCCTCCGCAAGACGCCCGGAAGCGAGGCGGCGATTTACCTTCGCGTGCTCATCCGGCTGGAGACCGAAGAACCCTCTTCCGTCGCCGACGAGGTTCTGCCGGCCGTTCCGAACATGAAGCGCCCCGGCGGTACGGCCCTGCTCTTGGCTCAGGCGTTTCTGCGCCGTGGCAACGAGCGATCCGCGCGCTACTGGTACGACGTAGCACGGACGGATCCAACCTTCGAGATGCACTTGGAGGCCATGCCCTTGCGAGACCAAATGGCGATGCGCCTTGGCGGCCAGGAACGGTCCTATCAGTAACCCCGCCAACTACCCGTCGAGGGACAGCCCCAAATTGGGCCGACGTGAAGCCTTGACGGCGGCGGTTCCACCCCGCAGCCATCATTTTAGGTGCAGTTGACGTGATTAAGGTTCAGGTGAGAAAAACTCTTAGGGGCGGTCACGGCTGATTTCGGATTTAGGTGCAAAGCCCGCGTTGCCCAAAACTATTAATGACTCGCCCAACTAGGACGCGTCGAAGGCGTCCGCATGAAGCTCGAACAAGTCAAAGGCGTCGGCAAGCCCCTCGCAGACAAACTCCGCCGCGCTGGCATCCACAACGTCGAAGAACTCGCCACCGTCGACCTACGGCGCAAGAGCGTCAACGGCGTCACCGAAGAACGACTGCGCGAACTGCGGCGCACCGCCCAACGCACGCTCTTCGACGCCGCCATCCACCGCGTCGAGACGTTCGCGGACCAGGCCATCGTCACGCTCGAAGACTTCGTGCGGCAGGCCAGCGAGGCCGCCATCGAGGCGGCCAACCTCGCGCAAGAACGCGCGGGCCTCGCCCTCGAGGCCGCGCGCAAGCAGACGCACGCCCTCGCACGGACGGCCGCAAGGAAGACGAAGGACGCGTCCCGCGTAGCCGAGCGCGAGTACCGCAAGCTCAACAAGCGCATCACGACGGCCTCGCCCGCGACGCGCGCCCAACTCGCCGCCTACCGCCGCGGCGCCCAGCGCGCGACGGCGGCGGCCCGCAAGGCCAGCCTGGCCGCCCAGCGCGCGGTCCACCTCGCCAACGTCGAGGCCCAACGCGTGCTCAAGGTCGGCCAGAAGCAGACCCGCACGCTCGCCACGCGCGTGCGCCGCCAATTCGGGTCCACGAACGGCGCGAGCACGCGCACGCGTCGCACGGCGACGCGCACGACGCGCAAGTCGCGCTAGGCCCGTACCTGCTCGAGCGACCACAATCGCCGAGCGAGGCGGACGTCCTCGTCGGGCACGACGCGGTAGCCCTTTGCCGCCTCCGACAACGGGACCGCCTCGACCTTCGTGCCCCGAAGCGCGACCATCTGGCCGAACGCCTTGCGGTCGACGAGTTCCGCCGCGGCCACGCCGAGGCGCAGTCCCAGCACGCGATCGAAGGCGCTCGGGGGGCCCCCCCGTTGCAGGTGTCCGAGGACGACGTGGCGCGTCTCCTTCTTCGTCAATTCTTCGATTCGCTTGGCCAGTTTCTCGCCGATGCCGCCCAGACGGACGTTGCCGAACTCGTCGCGCTTGTCCGTTTGGGTCACGAAGCCCGTCGTGTCCGTCGGCGTGGCGCCTTCGGAGACCGCGATGAGGGTGTACCCGTGGCCGTCGGCGTCGCGGCGCTTGACGACTTCGGCGACCTCGTGCACGTCGAACTTCTCCTCGGGCAGGAGGATGACGTGCGCGCCGCCGGCGAGGCCGGCGGCCCACGTGATCCAACCCGCGTGGCGGCCCATGATCTCGACGACGAGGCACCGCTCGTGGCTGTCCGCGGTCGTATGCAGGCGATCGAGGGCGTCGGTCGCGATGTTCACGGCCGTGTCGTAGCCGAAGGTGACGTCGGTGCCGTGGAGGTCGTTGTCGATGGTCTTGGGCACGCCGACGGCCTTGAGGCCGTCCGCCGCGAGCTTGGCGCAGGCGCCCAGCGTGTCGTCGCCGCCGACGGCCACGAGCGCGTCGAGCTTGAGCGCCTTGTAGCCCGCGAGCGCCTTCTTCTTCGTCGCCTCGTCCTTGACGGGGTTCGTGCGCGTGGTCTTGAGGATCGTGCCGCCAGTGCGGTGGATGTCAGCGACGTCGTCCGCCGTCAATTCCCGGGACTCGCGCTCGAGCAGTCCTTTCCAGCCGTGGAGGATACCCACCGGTTCGTGTCCGAGTTGGCGCGACCGCAGCACGAAGCCGCGGATGACGGCGTTGAGTCCGGGCGCGTCGCCGCCGCCGGTCAGGATTCCGATGCGCATGCCGTCCTTGTTGAGCCGCCTCGTGGGGATGAGGCTTTCGCAGGCCGAATCCTATAAATCGGGGCATCCTTCAGGAAGCCCATGACGGCGAAGGGGATGACAAAAACCGTCGTTTCCGGTCTCCAGTTCTTCGAACTCGAGCGCGACGGCCGCGCCCACGTGACGGACCAGGAGGGCCTACGCAAGGAAGGCATCGACCAACTCGTCCACGAAGCCGTTTTCGGGGCCCCCGCCGTCCAGGCCCAGGCGCGCTACCTCATCTGGCAGGCCTCGCAAGAACTCGGCACCCTCACGGCGAGCATCCAGGGCCTCTACGAGGCGCGCGGCAAGGGCCAGGCCAAGGGCTTCACGGTCCCGGCCATGAACATCCGCGGCATGACGTACGACGTCGTGCGCGCGGCCCTGCGCGCGGCGCGCGCCCACGATGCGAGCGCCCTCGTCTTCGAGATCGCACGTTCCGAGATGGAGTACACGGAGCAGTCCCCCGCGGAATACGCGACGTGCGTGCTCGCGGCCGCCGTCAAGGAGGGCTGGCGCCGTCCGGTCTTCATCCAGGGCGACCACTTCCAGTTCAACGCGAAGACCTACGCCGAGGATGCCGAAGCCGTCACGGAAGGCATCCGTTCGCTCGTGCGCGATTCCATCGCGGCGGGCTTCCTGAACATCGACATCGACGCCTCGACGCTCGTGGACCTCTCGCAGGGGACCGTCCCGAAGCAACAGGCGCTCAACTCGCGCCTCACGGCGGAACTCGTCGACCACGTGCGCAGCCTCGAACCCGCGGAGATCACGGTGAGCGTGGGCGGCGAGATCGGCGAGGTCGGCAAGAAGAACTCGACCGAAGAGGAACTCCGGGCCTACCTCGACCAGTTCGGGCGCGCCCTCGCCCGCCGACGCAAGGGCGCCTCGGGCATCAGCAAGGTCAGCATCCAGACCGGCACGAGCCACGGCGGCATCCCCGCACCGGACGGGCGCGTCGTCGAGGTCGACGTCGACTTCGACACGCTCGAACGCCTGTCGGCCGTCGCCGTCGAGGAGTACCACCTCGCCGGCTGCGTCCAACACGGTGCGAGCACGCTGCCCGACGACATGTTCCACCTCTTCCCGAAGGCCGGCACCGCCGAGATCCACCTCGCCACGGGCTTCCAGAACACGATCTACGACCACCCGGAATTCCCCAATGCGCTCAAGGACAGGATCTACGCGCACCTCGAGAAGGCCCACGCGGACGAGCGCAAGCCGAACGAGACGCCCGCCCAGTTCCACTACCGCACGCGGAAGAAGGGCTTCGGGCCGTTCAAGCGCGAGTTCTGGACGATGGACGCGGCGCCCAAGCAGGCGCTCCTCAGGACGTTGGAGGAACGCTTCGCCTTCCTCTACCGCGAACTCAAGGCCACGAACACCGCGGGGCTCGTCAAGCAACACGTGCAACCCATGCGAATCCCGCACGCGCCACCCGCGCCGGCGTGAACTCTGCGTTAAGAAACCCTTAAGTGGCGCGGGCCAAATCCGTCGGCCTCATGCGAGGGCGGAACCTTATCCGCATTCTGGTTAGCCTCCTGGCCCTCGCGCTCGCGGCCGTCCTCGTTCCATCCGGACAGGCCGCCGTGGCGGCGTGCACGGTGACGGACGGCTCCGACCCCAACGGCGACGTCGTCACCAACCCGAGCGCCGTTCCCAACCAGCTCAACGGCTTCGACCGGCTCGACCTGCTCACGATCTGTTTCACTGAGACCAAGGATGACCTCTTGGTCGTCCTGACGGTGGGCGCTGCCGTCGGCTCGAACGCCGTGCAGTCGTACACGTGGACCTTCCACTACGCGCCGAAGGATTCGGCGGCCCAGACCGTCGTCTACACGCACGCCCACAGCACGGCGAGCACGGGCAACGCCGAAAGCGACGGGGCGAAGATCCAGTTCAAGATCCCCAAGTCGGCGGTCGCCCCCGGGACGGCCCTGAGCGGCCTCTTCGTCGACTCGCGCGGCGAATTCGTCGACCAGGCCTCGGGCACGATCACGGGCACCGACCGCGCACCGAACGCGGGCACGTTCCCCCTGACCTACAAGGTCGGCATGCGCGCACCGGCCGGGACCGACACGGACGGCGACGGCATCGACGACGCGGACGAGGTCGCTGCGGGCTCGGACCCGAACAACGCCGACGCGGACGGCGATGGCCTCAACGACAAGGAGGAGGCCGCCGCAGGTTCGAACTCGACGCGACGCGACACGGACGGAGATGGGTTGACGGACTTCGAGGAGGTCAACGGACAGGCCAACGTGGCCGGCACGGACGTGACCTTCGACGCCACCGACCCCGCGAACCCCGACACGGACGGCGACGCCCTGCCCGACCTCGACGAACTGAGCGGCGCCCAGAACTCCCTCTACCAAACCGCGGGCTTCCTCCCCGAGGTCAAGGGCTCGACGGACCCGAACAACCCCGATACGGACGGCGACGGGTTGGGCGACGGCGACGAGCTGGCGGGCACGAGCCTCATCGACAACAAGCGGGTCAACTTCAGCCCCACGAACCCGAACGACCCGGACACGGACAACGACGGCCTGAGCGACTTCGACGAGGTCCGCGGCTACCAAGTGAGCGGCAACGAACGCACCGACTTCCCGCCCACCGATCCCACCAAGGACGACACGGACGGCGACGGCGTCACGGACCAAGAGGAGATCAAGCGCGGTTTCGACCCGGCCGACTCCGGCGACACGCCCCAGACGAGCCCCGTCTCGGACGTCGTCCAATACCTGCCCATCAGCGCCGCCCTCCTGCTCCTCGTCGTCTTCATCTCGGTCGGCGGCGTCCTCTGGCGGTGGGGCTAGTGAAGATCCGCACCCGCCACAAGCTCTTCAAGGCCATCATCGCCGTCGCCGTCGTCGTCTTCCTCTTCTCGCTCTTCGACATGTTCGCCCGGGACGCCGAGTTCCAGAACTACGTCCTCCTCGCGTACATCGTCCTCGCCATCCTC
>Ga0070694_100000144_pt1 | contig 36091 bp, 56 predicted proteins | sample KBSK1251metaG_FD_65470 | JGI IMG/M metagenome (GOLD analysis project Ga0070694, IMG submission 65470) | Corn, switchgrass and miscanthus rhizosphere microbial communities from Kellogg Biological Station, Michigan, USA - KBS K1-25-1 metaG | ecosystem: Host-associated > Plants > Roots >...
GCCGAGCGCAGTATTGAAAAAAAATCGACGCCGACTTTCATTTCCGTTTCTGTTTCTTCGTCTCGACGCCGCGCTGTCGGTTGTGCCGCCGACAGAGGGGACGCAGGTTCTCCCTCGTGCTCTGCCCACCCCAGTCCCGGGGGAGGATATGGTCGGCCTCGAGGGGACCGTCGCACCCACCTCGATCTACCCAGGCGCACACAGCGTTGGCTACTACCTCCCTCGCCAGCTTGCGGTGGTACCAGGAGTACCTACCCGAGGGGGAGCCGGGGCCGTACCCTCTGCCGAACTGCCTACGCCGGGGCTTCATACCACCGAGTCCGGGACGATCCGCAGCTTGTGCTTACGGGCGGGGAAGCGCTCTATCTGCCCGCCGGAGAACGTCACCTTCCACTGCTCGATCAGGTCTCCGGAGGTGTCCGTATCCCCGGCGACGAGGGTGCGGCGTACCGTCCCGCCCGTAGCGGGGGCCACGACCGTCGCGGCTTGGTCTATCCCCGCCGAGATCGCCTGCCCGGGGAGGCGTGCCTGGTACCGGACCTCCGTGACGCCGGTGAGGTCGACGATCACGCCCTTCGAGTCTCGGAGGACGTCCTCGATCAGGACCGAGACGTCGTTCTGGGTCACCGTGTGGTCGGGGGGTCGTCGCTCCCAGGCGGTCTGGCTCACGGCTCGATCTTCCCGACCTCGACGCTGTCGGCCGAGATCGCGAACGGAAGCGGCTTCGAGGCGATCCTGCGCCGACCAGCGTGGACCTCGACCCTCGGAAGGGTCAGGAGCCAGAGCGCGATCCGCGCTACCCAGAGCCGCCGAACCTTCACGGTCATGTTCGTCTGGATCGCCATCACGGCACCTCCGCATCGTTGCTCGTCGTCCGAGGGCTCCCTCGGTTCGCGCCGGTCAGTACGCCTGCGCCGTTCTCGGAGGTTGCCCCGTTACCACGGTTCGCGCCGGTCAGAGCGAGAACGTCGTCCGCGGTCGAGACCGGGACCGCGTACGTCGGGGTCCGGACCGGGCCGGCCGACGGCCCCCCGTAGGGGATGAACTGGGTCACGAGCGAGACGGCGTGGGAAACGGCCAGGATCAGCGCCTTCGCTCGAGTCCGAACGAGGGACGCCGTGTAGGTTGCTCCGAGGACGATCGACTTCGAGATCCGCTTACTTACGGTTGCGGCGTACGTCACGGCCACGGCCAGCGCCTTGCTCGTCTGCCGGCTTAGGGCCACGGTGTAGGTCGCCGAGACGGTCAGAGCCTTCTGGAAGACCTTGAGCGCCGCGAGGACCGGGGAGTAGGTCGCGGCGAGGACGAGGAGCTTCGAGGCTTGCTTCCGTAGGACAGGCGTATACGTCGAGGCGAGGGCGAGCGGCTTCGAGACGAGCTTCGTCAGCGCCGTGGTGTAGGTCGCCGCGAGGGCGAACGCCTTGCTCGCTCGCTTCGTCAACGCGACGGTGTAGGTGACCCCTACCGACAGCGCTTTCTGGAAGACCTTCAGGGCGACGAGGACTGGGGTGTACGTCGCCGCGACGAGGAGTGCCTTGAGCACCAGCTTCGAGAACGCGAGCGAGTAAGTCGCTCCGACGACCAGATTCTTCAGCGCCTTGCGAACGAGCGCCGTTGCGTACGTCGCGGCGAGGACGAGGACCTTGTTGGCTTGTTTCTGCAACGCCACCGTGTACGTCGCCGAAACCGCGAGCGCCTTCTGGACTACCTTGAGCGCGACCAGGACCACGGAATACGTCACGCCGAGCCCGAGGCTCTTGGCGACGATCTTGAGGAGCGGAACGGCGTAGACGGTCGCGACCGCTAGGAGCCTGTTCGCCCGTTTCTGTAGGGCTGTCGTATAGGTGACGCCGACGGTGAGCGTCTTCGGGACAGTCGTTGCTCCGCCGGTTTGGAACGCACTGTTCTGGAAGACGTTTGACTGGAAGGCTCCAGCCATCGGGGGCTACGCCGGGTCGATCGTCAGGGTGAACTGGATCGCGTCACCGGAGAGAAGGTTGATCACCGTGAAGTCGTGCGACGTGAGCATCGTGCCGCCGGACGACGCGGTGAACAGCCCGGCTTCCACGATGGCTCGTCCTGCGGTCGCCGTGTTGGTCCAGACGTATTGAGCCTTCGCGGTCGCTCCTGACCCCGTTAGGGTTGGAGTCACGGCGCCGCGAGTCTCTACTTCGGTACCGAGCGTGGTGTCCGTCTTAGCAGCCGCACCGGCGGCTGTTCCGAACCCACCGTGTGTCGCGGCGACGTTGAGCGACCCAGACCCCAGGAGGCGACTGGCTGCCCATTCCTCGCCGAGGTTGGTCAGGACGTCACCCATCGGCCTTCACTCCCCATCCCTCGCTCTTGGTCTCGGAGATCACCCCGAGGTCTTCCACGGTTCCGTTTGCTCGGATGACCTTGGCGCTTAGGGTTTGCGTCGCCTTCGGCTTGCGGCGGATTCGAGCCTTGAGCTTCTCGAGCATCTAGCCTCCTAGCCGGTGAGCTTGCATTCAACAACTTCAATGGTCCACACCGGGGTACCGGTAACGATGGTATCGATGGAGAGCCCGACATACGTCCCTGCAAGCGCCGTGTTGTCGAAAGTGGCGGGGATGTTGCTCAGGGACGAGTTTCCGAATCCAACGGCATCAGCCGCCCTCTTGCCAGCAATAGCGTAGTTGAACACCACCTGGCCCGTAGCACTCACCGACCGCACGTGACACATGAACATGAATACACCGCTGTCCACGGCTGCCGTCTGAGCGGCCGACGTGATCGTTGCCCGCGTGGTATCGGCAGTGGTCTGGTTGGCACCCTGCTTGAGCCTGAAGACAGCAGCACCAGTCCCCGCAGCCGTCTTACTGATGTACAGATACCAGCGGTACAACTGTCCGGCCTTCATGCCGAAGGATGGAATCAGGAGACCCGAGTTCGTGATGTAGGTCTCACCGCCTGAGGGAAGCACCTGCGAGGCCGTCGAGTCGTTCCCCGAGATGTAAGTGCTCTTTCCAACGGCCCCCGTATCATCCAACTGGGCCAACCGCTTCGTCGTCGAGTCCACGAAGACGCGGGACTTGCCCGCCGCCGGCGTCGCTGGCACAGCCTGGTTATCGAAGAGCGCTGTTCCCATTTAGAACGTCCTTCCCGCGAGTATGGTCTCGGAGATCTCGTTGAAGTTGGCGATGTAGAGTTCGGCATCACCTTCGATGAAGGCCTCGATCTCGCCCGTCAGTCCGAGTTCGTCTACCTCCGTGTAGTCATGCCCGTTGGGGATGCGGAACGGAGCTTTCGGCGTGCGAGGGTTGCCGAGGACGTTGTAGACCTTCGTGTCGTTCCAGCCGAGGACCGAAATCTCCGCCGTGCCGGCCAGGACGAGTTCGCCGGTCAGGGCGATCTCGTAGAAGTGGATCGCGAAGTCGCCATCGGCCAGCGTCAGGTTGCCGATCGTCGAGTTCGTCGGCCAGACGTGGAGATCGTTCCACTCGTCACTGCCGACCCCGCCAACCGGCGTGCCGTCGTCGGGGATCGCGGTCGTGAACTTGTGTTTGACGTCGGGCATCTAAACCGTCCTCTGCTGCAGGAGGAGCAGGAGACCGACGGTCGTCGACGGACGCCGGTTGCGGGGCCTACGCTGCCCGGTCCACGGGAAGATGAACATCAGCCCCGAGCTCTTGAGGAAGTCGCGCCGAGTTAGGAGCCAGTCCCTCACCGCGCTACACCTCCGCGAAGTCGGCGCCAGCCGATCGGCCCTTCTGAGTCGTGCCGCGCAGACCGCGTTCGTAGACCCTAGCGTCGGCGGCCCTTTCCTTGAGCCACTGGCGGTAGGCCTTCTGTTCGCGCGGCGTCATCTGGGCGTAGACCGATCCGGGCTCGTAGCCGTTCGCCCATGAGCGCGCATGGCGCGAGGTTGGTCTGGGCATGGACCCCTCCCCAAAGCGAAGCGCCGCCCCACCCGTGGACGGCGCTTCGGAGGTTCTCGGCCGGTGGACCGAGGGAGATCCGGGGCGCAAGGCCTGCGGATCCTGAGAGATTGTGCCAAACCCGGGGGTGGATTACAACGATGGGATACCTTTTCCGGCCTGTTTGCCGGTTACCTGACGCGGGCCGTGTGACCGGTGCTTGCGCTTCACTCGGACCACCGGGAGATAGAAGCGCTCGGCCTGTGCTTCCAGGTAGATGGCAGCCGACCGGAGAAGTTCCGGCCGGTCCTCGGCAGCGCCGATCAGGTTGTTGCAGCGGGAGCAGAGAAGACCACGTACGTAGACGAAGCCATCCCGGTCCTCCGGCTTGACGTGAATGTGGTCAACATCTGCACGACGGTCCTGGCCGAGCTCGACGCCACAGATCTTGCAAAGCCCGTCCTGCTCGCGGAGCAGGCGATCATAGGGCACAGCCAGCCGCAGGGAGTTCTGGAATCGGAAGCAGAACCGGCAGTAGGTGCAAGCGGCCCGGAAGTCGGAGACGGCGCGGACGGTCTGACAACCAGGACATAGCCGACGCTCCTCAGCCGGAAGGCCCGGGATGCTAGGTTGGTCCACTGTCGGCAGTCCTTGGCGGCTGTCGGCCATGCCCCGGGCTGCGCCAACAGCGCCGGGGCACTTCCTGACCTCACATGCTACCCCGGGCCTCCGACATCCACCGGATCCGTAACCGCCTCCAAGCGCGGTCCCGGGCCGCCTCACGCCGAGCCTCGAGGCGGGCCAGGTAGTCGGATCGGTCCTCCCCCGTACGCCGAGCGTAGACGTAGCAGGCTCGGCACTGGCCGGCGACCTGGGCTTGTGAATCGCCACAGGTTCGGCAGAGAGTCAAGCCTTCCCCTTGGCCGGCGGCTTCCAATCGTGACCGAGCCAACGGACGCCGTTCCGCGCGACCTCCTCGAGGACGGCGCCGATGCGCTCTGAGTCGATGACCTCGTCGCTCGCTGTCCCGATCGGGTAACCGAGGAGCGTAATCAGGTGCCGATCAGTTCCCATAGTGCTCCGCTCTGATCCGCCGACGGTCTCGGGCTTCCTTCAGCTTATCGAGTTCGGTCTTGCCGACCGATCGGGGGAACGTGCCGCGGGGCTTCTTCGGGTCCTCCGGACCGAGTCGCCGGTCGAGCCCCTTCCGGATCCGCGTGAGCTCGGTGTCGACGCGCTGCACCGCGTCGTCGAAGGCCTCCAGGAGCTCGCGCACCTCGGCCTTCTGTTCGTCGGCGACCACGCCGAGGACCGGGTTGGAATACGCGATCTGGCCCGATCCCTGACCGTTCGCTTTCGTCGGCGCGTGCGAGTAGTTGACCGCCCACTGGTACTGCTCCTGGATGCGGACGTAGGCTGCGGCGGCGTTGAGCATGTGAGTCTGAATCTCGGCGAGGGAGCGGATGGTCACGGCGTCTCCTGAATCACGACCAGCACCACGCCGACCAGCTCCAGCCGGCCGCACTGTTCCACGTCCCGAGGGAGATCGCCATCCGAACCGAGACGACGGCCTGCGACAGGACGTTCGTGATCGACGAGGACACGCCGATCCTCTGACCCCACGTTCTCCACCTACCCGGCCACGACGACGTTGAGTGTTGGAACGTTCCTCCCCTCGCGTCGCTCAGGTTCGCGTCCTGAAGGTCGCTCCCGGATTCACAGTGTCCGACCTCGACCGCCGTGCGCGGCGAGCCGGGGGAGTTGAAGAGGTGCGCGATGCACCAGATCAGCCCCTCGCGCTCGCCCACGTGGGTCCACGGATGATGCTCTGCACACCTTGCCACTCTCGGTCTATCCTCCAAACGCCGGGCTTCTGCTGGGTTGCCTGGCGGCCCGATCGCTATCCCTGCCAAGGTCACGGCGATCGCGGCCGTCCTGAGTGCTCGTTTCACGCTTGCACCTCCGTCGTCGTCGGGCGCTCCCGGCGCCACGGCCTACGGATCGGTGTGTATGGGCGTCACCTCCTCGGTCAGGTGCTCGTCGATAGGGCGTTGCGGGCTCGCTCGTACACGTCGGCGGCGGCACGCTCGTCCATATCGCCGCCGAGTGGGTAGCCTGCTGCCCACTCCATCGCAGGTTTGAGCGCCGCCCGCAGCTGCTCGACCGCGGCCAACCATGCATCTCGGTTCTCGACCGTCGTCTGGAGATTCGCACGCAGCCGCTCGACCTCGTCTTTCAGGGTGTCGTACTCCGGGAACACCAGGCGGGCGCCGCGTAGTTCAGCCCGCAGCCGTTCGACCTCGGCTCCTCGGTCGCGGCTAACCGCTTCTTCGGCACGTAATGCACCAACGAGCCAATCAGCCTTCTTCTTTAACCTCTTGACCTCATTCGTCGCTGCGTTCCAGTCCGCCCAGCACTCGTCGTATTTGTCCCGCAGCCGCTCGACCTCGGCCTCGGCTTGCTCCAACTTCTCGCGGGTGATGCGGGCTAGTTCCTCAAGCGCGTCGGCTCTGTCCGTCTGGCCTTCGACCTCGGCCTCTAGGCGCTCAACCTCGCTGGCAAGCTGGAGGCCGCGCGCAATCTGCTCGGCGAACTCATCCTCGAGGCGAGCGCGAACGGCGCGGTCAGACTCCTCGAACGCGTTCACGTCGCTCACGCCGCGTACCTCACGATCACTTCGCCGACGTCGGGGATCGGCGCCGAGTCCTTCAACGCCTCGAGCTGCTCGAGGAGCCCGGGTCGGTTGTCACGTAACCAAGCGCGTCCGGTCTTCGGCTCGTGGTCGAAGCCGTAGTGGCACGAGTTGCAGAGCGCGAGGAGGTTCGCCGGGTTCCAGCGGACGCGCATGTAGCGGCGTCTCAGGATGTGAGCTGCCTCCAGGAGCCACGGGGCTCGCTCGCCGCACATGACGCAGGCCCCATCACGCCGGCGGACGAACCTCGAGACACGCTGATCGGCGACCTCCTCGGCGTGATGCCTGCACCACTGCAGGATCTCGGCGAGTCTCGGGCAGCGTTGGCAGCGGTCGGCGTTGCCGGCGTAGGGGCCGGCGCGCGGCTTCGGCGGGCGGGTGAGGGTACTCATCGGCCCGACTCCCCCAGCGCCGCGCCCACCTGCTGCTCGGCGACGTCGACCATCAGCCGCCAGTACGGCTCCATCGTCGTGGTCCTGGACAGCCGGAGGTTCTCGGCGTAGGTCTGGGCGACGGCTTGGGACGCTTCGACCTTCGAACAGCCGCGGATGTGAGCGAGCTTGATCGCGGCCTCCTCGGCAGCCTTGGCGGCGTCGGCGCGGAGGGTGGTCACGTCTGCCTCCGTGCCGCTTCGTAGTCGGCCTCGGTGATCTCGCGGTGGGCCGGCTCCTTGCCGTTCAGCCGTGTCGGCAGAGGCTCGTCTTCCCAGCCGTCGGCGTTCAGCCAGCCCTCGGCGTACTTCGTGAACTGGTCGAGCCGGTTCGGGTCGTCGCGGTAGCGGATTGCGCCAGCGATGATTGCGGCTCTTGCGTCGGCGTTTGCGCCGAGTCTTGCGACGGCATTGCGCCATGCTTTGAACGCTTTGCGCTTGTCTCGGCGTAGTGGGTACACCTTCCAGAACTCACCGAAATGCGCATCGTAGCCTTGGTTGTAGGTCTTGCCCTTGTTCGGAGATGGCGGTTTGAAGATCTGAGAGACATGCGCAATCTGTGCTTGGCCGGGGATTTGCGCCACGATTTGCGGAGCGTTTGCGTCGGGTATTGCGCCGCGAGTTGCGCCGCGAGTTGCGCCGCACTGATGAGCGATTGCGCCACCGCAATCCGGGCAAGTGAGGTTGAGCGAGGTCATCGCTCGGCAGCCCTTGGACGGGGACGACGCTTCATCACGCGCTGCTCGATGACCTGAGCGATCGCCCGGTCGAGTGGCATCCGCTGCGTGCCAGCGATCGTCTTCGCCCACGCGATTAGGTTGATCGGGGCACCCGGCCCTCGAGCGAGGGCGTCGCCCAGGTCCGTCGGCTCGATGTCGCGATGCTCGTGGAAGTAGAGCGCCACCCCACGGACGATGGCCGAGCGGTACGCCTCGGAAGCTGGCCCCCATGCGGACTGGATCGCCAGCAAGGTCAATGCCAGGACAGAGCCCTCAGGCTCGCCGGTGCGATAGGCCCACCGGACTGCATCAACGCACCCAATCGAGCCGTCGCCGACCGACCGAGTGATGGTGAGGTCTCGGAAGCTGACGATGGCATGGATCGCCGTGGTCTCGGGATCGCCTGCGGTCAGCAGCGCCCGGTACTTGTCGAAGGCGCTGACGAGTTTCGTCGCGTTCGATTCGACGAACAGGGCAGCGGCCTCGGCGAGGGTTAGCCCACGGTGAACCACCGCCGGGATGCACTTGGCCGTCTCGGAGATACCCCGGCGCCGCGCCGCCTCGACACGGTGCTGCCCGTCGATGATGACGAGCGCCCCGTCGTCTCGCTCCCAGACGGTGATCGTCCCAAAGGCTTGCGCGTCGAACGCACTGAGAATCCGCTCGACTGCCGTGTTCGATACGTCTCGGTTGAACCGTCCATCGGTCACGAGGTCCGCCAGGCGAACCGCGCGGAACTGCCCCTCACCCAATATCGCGGTCTGCGACATCCCTCCCCCTCTCACGTAGCACGCGTTTCAGACGTGCGGCCAGGACCGGCAAACTCTGCTCGATCGCATCGAACCAGGGCTGCGCGTCGGGCTCGTCGTACAGGCGCGACCAGTCGCCGAGCATCTGCCCATCGAGCGCCTCTGCGAGTCCCTGAACCTGCATGGCGGCCTGTTGGAGGCCGCGGAGACTCTGCTGCAACGTGTAGCCGTTCGTCTTCGCCTTCGGGGACAGGTTCGTCGGTGTCCTCGGGCGCTGTAGCCGTACTGCTCGAGCGATGTCCCGCTCGGTCTGTCCTGCGGCCACGCGTCGCTCGAAGTCCTCCTCGGGGACGGCCGCGATCTTCTGCCAGCGGGACGACTCGTTTCGGGTGATGCCCAGGTCCGTGAGATAAACGTCACCACCCGATGACGTTTTCGGCGGTCGCCCCTGCTCGAGGTCACCGTTCTTCTTCATCTCGCCGAGGAGCTCGCCGCCCTTGCGAGCTGCACGCACACGAATCTCCCGGGCGTACCGCTCGGCCTCGTCGCCGAGTTTCTCGGCTCGGGCGTAGGCTTCGGCGGCCGTGGCGAAGGACCGGATGTCCATGACGTCGTCGAAGGTCCGCGCCTGCGAGAGGAGCTGCACCGCCTTCGTGAGCTGAACAAGAACGCCGCTCACGAGTCGAGCCCCAGCTTCGTTGCCAAGTGCTCAAGCGTCTGCTGCGTGTCTTCGGTCGTCACGCCGTCTATCCGCGCAACGTCACGCCGAGCGCAGTCACGGCAGACCCGTCGGCGATTGCGGACCAGGAACCTGGCCTGGGTCACCACGTCGCGCCATTCGGTGCGCTCCTCGAGGAGGTCTCGGCGTTCGACGAGGCGGGAGCCTGTGTGGGACGGGTGCGAACAGATCGCGGCGCTCATGTCGCCAACTCCACATGCTCAAGAGCTTCGTTGCCCCAGGTATCCCAGCCGAGTCGTTGACGTCGCGCGAACATCTCAAGTCGCGGTGAAGGACTGCTCGCCTCGATGTAGTCCATGAACGATTCGGGCTTGGTGCTGTGGCGACGCGGCAGGGGTCGGGCGAGCATGAAGACAGAGTTGGGCCACGCCCAGGTCATCTTCGGTTGGCCGCGTTTGGCGAATAGGAGAAACTCCGCGCCCGATGGAGCAACGCTCTTCCGACCGGCATCGGATTGTGCTTTCCCCATACGAGCGTCTGGCGGTACTTGAAACCCCAGCCGAACAGCAGACCGAACGCATCGGGCAGATAGGCGTTCGTCGCCCACAACCACAGCGCGCAGTCGTCGTCGGCGAGGTCAACCAAAGGCAATGCCGCAATCTCGGGAACGGTCATGGTCGGGTAGGGGAAGGGGGCGTGGTGCACGTCGTCACCAGCCTTCGGCCCGCCCTTCACCGCTCGGCTGTAGAACCACGGTGGGTCGACGACGATCGTCCGATACTTCACTCAGATCCACTTCCTCGCCGAGCAGACGCAGCCCTTCTCCCAATCCCTTTTTTCCCCCATCGGCTTGTCCACCTTCGGGATGTGACCGAGGTCAGCGCATTCGTTCGTGACGAGGTACTGCTTGGCTTCGTTGCTGAGGTAGTCACGCCGGAGCATGTCGATACGGCGTCGGCGTTCTGGGGTCATCACGGGGGCGGGGACGCGGATGTCGGCGAGGCTCACGACATCATCGCCTTCTGTCGGGTTTGATAGGCGCGCGCATAAGGCGCGTTGTACGCCGTGTTTGCCTTGCGGCACCGCCCGCAGCGGCAACCCCAGTTCGAATACGTTGTGGCCTTACCATGCGAGCCCTTGGGCGGCTGTCGGCTAAAGCGGTCGGCTCGTTCCAACCGAGTCCGCTCTGTGTTGGCGCGGGTGCACTCATCGCATCGACACCCGTAACCGCGATACGTGGAAGCAAGGCCGTGTGTAGGCCCTCGCTTCCTCCGCCAACCATCACCAAGAAGCTCTACGTCCTCCCGTGTGAAGCGATTGGGGTGCGTTCTCTTAGGTGTGAGATCACCACGTCGTACAAGTTCGTATACGTACGTGCGCCCGATCCCCAATACCTCCGCGGTTTGGGTTGAGTTCAGGAGGTCCTCATCCGTCACAGCTCCCCCTCCCGTTCCCAATCGTGGACCCCGCCGTAGAGACGGACCTTCGGATCACGCGGTTGATACATGGAGAAGGAACGAGCAAACGCTCGGAGCTGCCGGCCCGCCGCGAGCATGACGAGGATGAACTCGACGAGCAGAGCAGCAGCGATGAAGGCGAACAGGACGGCGTAGTCGTTCACGCAGCCTCCGCGAGGACATCGACACGCATCTCTTCGACACGCCGACGCAACCACTCGGTCGGGGATTCCTCAGACGGTGCCGCTACGACTGCCGATGGACCAAGCCGGATCGCTGCACCGTTCCACTCAACAGCTCGTGGGGCCGCGGTCGTGCTATCCCATGTTGTCCCGATCGTGTAGACGGCGTTCGTTACCGAGGAGGACGAAACGTTATATGGCCAGTTGAAGTACGCACCGGCCATCGGCCTACTCCCCATCCCCGTTTGCTCCGGCGCCGACCGTCTCCTTGCGGTCGACGCGGAAGCTCGGGATGGCCTTGAGGAGGGCCTTGACGATGTCGTCCTTCAGATACTTCACCTCGTCGGCGAGACGGTTCTCGATGAACTTCATCTGCTCTTCGAACCGCTTGCGCTGCTCCGTTAGAGCGGCCTCGCGCAGCTCTACCTGGGTCTCCCGTTTGGCCTGCTCGACCTCGAACTCCTGGCGCTTGCGCTCGAGCCCGACCATGTGCTCGACCTCACGCCGCTCACGGGCGTGTTTCTCGGTGACGCGGTCTTCCTCGATCTGGAGGTCGGTCAGCTTCTTCGTGAGGTCGTTGATCTCTTCCTGAAGGTCGGCGGCCTTGCCAACAGCCTTCTTCTCCTCGCGTAAGAGCTTGATCTCGCCGCGCAGCTTGGCGATCTCCTCGACCAGCTCCTCCTTGTCGCGCTTAGTGAACATGGCCTTCTCCTCTCTGCGGCTACGACGCCGCCTTCCATTGCTCCACCCTCATCTCGATCGGGCTCACGTGGCCCTCGTGGGTCTTGATGTGTTCGGCGAAGTCGCCGGCGAGCGCGCGCCATCCGTCGCGGCGAGAGGCGTTCTCGGCGCTGATGGTCCAGTCGCAGTGTTGGCAGCGCAGTTCCGTGACCCAGCTCACGACGCCGCCTCCGCGATGAGCGCGCCGCAATCGGTGCAGCGTCCTTCCACGTCCACGCCGACCGTGTGCAGGCAGTCCTTCACGGCGATCGGGTACTGCTTACGACCCCCGGCGGGGGAGGCCGCGGACGCCGGTTTCCCGTGGTCGCCAGCCTCCCCCTTGGTCGCTACGCCTCGACTCGGCGACTTCGCCTCACGCCGTGGTCCTGCGGCCGGGGGTACATGATCGGAGGAGGGGTCCGCAGTCGTTCCCCGATGTCCCTGTTCGTCCGCCGCGGTTGTACCCTCCTCCGACGACTCGGGGCCGGCCGGGGATCTGGTATCGACCCGACCGACCCCATCGGCACCAGCGCTGCGCCCACGTATCGGTGCCGACTGTTCGCCCGCCGCGGAAAGAGAGGGAACCCCGGCGGGCGTCTCCCGCGAAGGAGACTCAAGAGGATTGATCTCACCTGTGACCGTGTCGACACGGACGACGGCTCCGGAGCCGAGCGAGCGTGTCTCTGATGCGCCGAGCTCGGCGAGTGAGTACGGCAGACGCAGCACGGGGACGATGAACCGGCGGGTCTGCCCTGCAACGACCTTGGAGCGCTGGTCCAGGAACAGCTCGGCGGCGGGCCACTCGCTCCGATGCGCCGTCTTCTGTAGCAGCTCGATCGTTCCCTGGAGCTCGGCGGCGGCGGTCCATCCCTTCGTCGCCAGTCTCCACGAGCCGATCCCCGGGAGCTGCGGGAGCAGGACGCGCAGGTTCGTCGACGGCTCGCAGACCTGATCCCCGTCGGCGTTGCACAGACACTCGTCCCCGGTGATGAGCTCGGTCAGGCCGTCGCATCGGCGCTGGATGCCGGCGGCCGTGAATGCTTCCATATAGGACGTGAAGGCATTCGGCGGGACCAGGACCTCGAGGACGCTGCTCTCGGTGAGGAGCTCGTAGCCGCCTTCCCACTCGCCGACGACACCGCCCCAGATCTTCGCCGCGGCGTTGAGGGAATCGAGATAGGCCGATGTCAGGCGCCAGTTCTGGAGCTTGGTTGGCTCGCCCTTCGCACCCTTCTTCCCCATACGGATCCGCCCGATTTCGAGCAGGCGAGGCGCTACGCCTTGGATAGGCGACATCAGGCGACCGCCCGCTGCGCGGTCCGACGGCGCTGGTTCTCTCGGTTGCAGGCTCGACAGCCTCGGTGTCCACGTGGACTGATCCATGTGTTCTCGGGCGTGAACTCATGCCCTCGAACACAGCGCGTCTTCCGAGCCTGTTCCGCCGTCCAGCCGACACCACGAAGGATGTTGACGCGATCGGTGCAGGGCTCAAGGTGACCGGGATTGACGCAGAGTGTATTGCGGCATAGGTGGTCGAGAACGAGCCCCGGCGGAATCGGTCCGACGCGCAGCTCGTAGGAGAGCCTGTGGACATAGTGCTTCTGGTTGTTGAAAGAGATCCGGCCGTAACCATTCGTGTTGCAGGCCCCGGTCCAAATCCGGCATCCGTCGCTGCGCATCTCGGTGGACTCTCGGAGTCTGGACTCAAGCGACTGGCTCATCGACTCACCGTCCGCAACTCTCGGAGCCGAGCCAGCGCCGACGGCGCGATACGGTCCCTACGCCGAACCAACGCTGGCTTGGGCCGCTCGAGCGGCACCGCTGTCTGGCCCGGGGTGCCATCGGGATCCTGCGAGCAGCCGGCGCGGTGATGGATCACGCCGATGCTCAGGACGTCGACGCCGTTGCATTCGGCGCAGCGGGACCACTCGGTGTAGGGACGATAGCCCGGCATCAGGCGTCGTCCATCTCGACGATCGCATCCGACAGCTCGTGATCACGCAACATGGCTCGGGTCACGTGGGCGATCGTCGTCAGACGTCCGCTGCCGCACTCCTCGTGCCGCGTGCCCTCGAGCCCGAGCGGACCCTTGCACAGGCGCCGACAGAAGCTGCAGCGATAGGTGACCGAGGTCGGCGTGTGGTCCCACGCGCCGAGGATGGGATCGCGCTTCACGCCGCCCTCCCACTCGTCACGTACAGCAGCTCCGCGCGGGATCGGACTCCGAACTTCCGCACGACCGCGCTGAGGTGCTCGCGCGCGGTGTAGAACGAGATGCAGCAGACGACGGCGATCTGATCGAGCGAGTTGCCCCGAAGGAACAACTCGAACACGCGGCGCTCGGTCGGCGACAGGACGATCACGCCCACCACCAGCGCCAGGTGATGCGGTTGATGTAGGCCGGTGAGTAGATGACCTTGCGGGTGTAGGGGATCCGGATGTACCGGACGTAGAGGCCGTTCGTGGTGAACATGTTCACCCGGACCCGGACCACGTACGGCGTGTAGTTGAAGCACACCACCCGGTAGTTGCTCGGGATCTCGCAGCGGACCCGGTCTACGCGCGTCTTCTCTGCCGACGAGATCCACCGGAGACCGGCTGAGGTGCAGTCGATGTAGCTCAGGGCATAGTGGTGCTCGCAGTGTCCGGCCGGCGGAGGTGCTCCCTCGGCGCGTGCGGGCACCGAGAACCCGATCAGGATCGTCAACCCGACCAGCAGGGTGATCAGTGCGCGTTTCATCCTGTTACCCCTCTCACGATCAGAACCAGAATCAGCAGCCCCAGCGCAACACCGACGACGAGGCTGAGGAGACGGAGGCCGCGCGCAAGTGCCAACAGGTCCTCGGTCACGACGCCACCGGCTCGAACAGGTCATCCAGACCGACGCCGAGCGCAGCGGCGACCGCGCGGAGGGTCTCGGAGTTGGCGCGGCCCGTCTGCTCGAGGCGCTGGATCGTCTTCACGGCGACGCCGGATGCGTAGGCGAGGCGCTCCTGCGACATGGCACGGGCCTCTCTGAGTTCCTTGACCTTGTTCACGGGGGAGGAATGTAGCAGGATAGATATCGCCGGTCAAGCGTCGCAGGACATGAAGAGTGACAGGATTTGACAGGAGGTGGGTGTCCGGTGCAAAGTGTCCCCCTGATGGGTGCCGCTCAGTCAGGACAGGGGAAGCGGAAGGCCACGCTTCCGAGAAGCGCCGGAGAGTACATCCGCCTACGGCGGAACGAGCTCGGGTGGTCGATCGACCAGCTCGCGTTCCGCGCCCGGGTCCCCGCCCGTCAGATCGGCGCCTACGAACGCGGCGAGAACGACCCCGGAACCGTCAACCTCGCCAAGATCATGCGCGCTCTCGGCGACGATGTACCCTGGCTCGAGCCCGATTCAGCGGACTCGTCTACGGCCAGGAAGGTCAGTCTCCGCGAATGGGTGAACTCTGAGGAGTCTTCCGTCCTAGGCTTCGCCGGGGTCGGCAGGTAGCCCACCGAGGCGACGGCGGTGCCGATTAAGCTACTGCATACTGGTCACGCGGGAGGAGACCGCGAGGCGGCGGTGGACAACGGTCAACTCCTGCACCACTGGGCTCTCTGGCTCACTGCGAACAGTCTGTCGGCCAAGACGGTCTGGGACTACGGCTACGCGCTGATGAAGTTCGCGGCGTGGCCGGGGGATGGGAACCACCCCGGCATCATCGGCCGCGACCTCCGGACGATTACCGACCTGGAGATCTCGACCTTCCTCGCCGTAGCGATCGGCGCCAAGGCCCACTCAAGGCAGCAGTACGTCAAGGCATTTCGCTCGTTCTTCGGCTGGCTCTATGCCCGCGGCGAGATCCCGCGGGACCCGACCGCCATCGTGAAGCCGCGGCCACCTCGTCGAACCCCCCAGGAGCCCTTCTCCCGGGACGAGCTCGCCGCGCTGGTCATCAGGGCACACCTTCGCCATCCGCGGCGTGGAGCGGCCATCCTGGCCTGCTACGCCCTCGGTACGCGGCGCTCGGAGTTCGCCGGCATCACCGAGTCGGATATCGACTGGGACGGCCGGAAGGTCCGAGTCGTCGGCAAGGGACCGAAGATCCGGCGAATCAACGTGGGGCCGCTCGCCGCCCACGCGCTGCGGGAGCTCCTGGAGCTCGGCCCCGAACCGCGGGGAACGGTCCCGGGGACCCTGCTCGGGATCCGCCCAGTCCAGTTCGCGGCGTGGGTCTCCCAGGCCGCCCGGGACTGCGGTTTCGAGGGACGGAAGTGCCGGACGCATACCCTCCGCGCGACGGCGGCGACGGTGATGGATCACGCGAACGTCCCGAGCCGAGTGATACAGGACTTCCTCGGCCATGAGAGCGTCGCCACGACGGGGATCTACCTCGGCCTGTTCGACGGGGACCAGGCCGGCGCCGTGAAGGTGCTCTGAACGCGCGAAAGCGCCCGCCCCCGACCGCGAGGGAGGAACAACGGTCGGAGACGGGCGCTGGGGGCCGCGCGGAGCGCGACTGCTATCCGGTGGCCGCGCCTGGTGCTTGCGGTGGCGGCTCGACCGAGATGAACGTGATGACGAACGAGAACGCCGCAGCGACGAGCAGCGGAGGCAGGAGCTTCCCAAACGCGACGAGGTCGGCGACGCTCGAGAATGTGATGACCAGCCCAGCCGAGATGATCTTCTCAAGGAACGCGCGGATGGCTTTCTCGAGCTTCGACGCCGACGGATGGATCAGATAGGCGGCGGCGACCGCGAGGACCCCGCCGATCGCGGCCGACAATAAGCCGAGCCCGAGGGTTAGAACGTTGTTCCCGATCAGCGTCGAGTCGGCCCACTCGAGCCCCTGAACGGAGACGAGCACCGCGCCTGCGAGAACGAGGAACGTCCGCGTGAATACTCCGAGTGCCTCTTTCCCGGTCATAACTTCCTCCTATCTACGGACGATGAAGAGAACGAGCGCGACGATCAGAACGACGACGAGGATCGTGATGAACAGACCCGAGCCCGCTGCGATCATCTCCTCCTCCTTCCTACGGCCCGCCTCGAGCGGCGAGTGCTCCGAGAACCGCGAGCCCGACCGCGAGGATCGCGACGACCACGCCGATCGTCGCGTAGGTCGAGCTCTTGCTTTCCTTCTCCCCGGTGCGGGCCGAGGTGGCGCTGTTGACCTTCGCGTCGACCTTCCCGATCTCCGCGCGGAGCGACCGTTCGAGGTCCACGATGCTCCCCTTGTTCTCGTCCGCCCGTCGGCGCAGTTCCTCCCGCGCGAGATTCGCTGCGCTCGCGATCGTCTCGATCTGCTTCTCCGTCGCGACGTCGGACTTCTCGACGGCCTCCCGGAACGCCGCCGTCTGTTCCTTGACGGCCTCCTTCTGAGCGGTCAGGGCGGCGTCGACGGCGGCCTTCGTGTCGGCTTTCTGCTCCAGCCGGAGGGCCTCGACTTGCTTGAACTGATGCCGCACGTGCTCGAACTGGGTGTCGCAGCTCCGCATCGCCTCCGCGATCAGGTCCCGCGTCTGAGACTCGAGCGCCCCGAGCTGCTCCTGGAGGCGAAGCTCTTTCTCGTCCGAGCGTTGCTTGAGCGAGTTCGTGACCTGCTCCTGCAGCTCTTTGAGCGCCGCGATCCGCTGCTCGACGAGGAGCTGTAGCGCTTCGACCTCGCGGCGCAGGGCCTCAGTCGTCAGCGTCGTCGGGTCCGGGACCGGGTAGCGGTTCCCGGAGTTGCCGCGAGCTAGGGCGGGAGGGTCCGGCTGCTCGTCAGCCATACGCGCCGAGGGTGTTGTGCCGGGGATCGCCGAAGCCCGCACCGTTGTAGAAGCGGAGGCCGTCCACTCGAACACTCTCGACGGCATCCTGTTCGGCCTTCGTGGTCTCCAACAGATCGAGTGCGCGGCCCTGGCGGTGGTAGCCGAGACAAGGCGACGCCGCCTTGTAGCCGGTGCCGGCCTTGTACATCTGGTAGAGGGTGTTCTGCTGGTCCCAGGTCCGGTAGCTCCCCGAGTACATGCTCGTCGAGGAGACGGTGACCTGGATGCCGGGCTCCTTCCGCATCGCCTTGAGTAGACCGACCATGACCTTCGCGTGACAGGTCACCAGCACCACCGCGGCGTTGCCGTCGCGCTTGTACTTGAAACTGCGGGTGATGAGTCCGGCGGGGTGATCCCTGTCGCAGGAGGGGATCTCGAGCGGCGCCTTGTAGGCAGCGGTCTTCTCGAGCCGGGAGATTGCCGCGGTGAGCTTGATCTGGAGACGCTTAGGCTGGGTGGTGTCGAAGTCGACGGCCATCAGAACGACCTTTCCGCGAACGTCCAGTTGTTCCACTGGTTGAGGATTCGGAAGTTCTCGATCGTGAGCCGCGCCGTCCCGTTGTACCCCCAGCCCGAGCCCCAGGAGTTCTGGATACGGAGCCACGGGAGAGCGCCGTCGTCCGGATCGAGATCGACGCCGGTCGCGACGACCCAGTGATACCCGGCGAGGTCCGAGTCCAGGTTCACTTTGATCCACCAGTTGCCGTAGACCTTCGACATCGACGCCTGGTTGTCGTACATCGAGAAGTACCAGGGGAGACAGAGGCCGACCGGCCCGAACGTGAGCAGGGTCGTGACGACGTCGTCGACCTGGGGGACCGACCAGTACGAGTCGATCAGGCCCCATTCGAGGAGCTTTGCGCAGGCGGCGCGCGGGTTCGCCCCTTGCTTGTAGGTGGCGTCCCCGGTCGTCTCGAAGTAGAGCTTGCGAGCGAACTGGTGCGCCGACTCCTCGGTCGCGAACTCCGGGTAGGTCCGGTGCTCCGAGGCGCCGGCCATCAGCAGGTTCGTGTCTCCGTGACCGACGCACGTCCCCTCGGGTCCCTGGTTGATCCGGAAGTCCGGGCTGACCATCGTGTACATCTTTCGGTCGATCAGCGCCGCCTGGGGAGCGAGCGCGGCGGTGTTGACCAGCAGGTCCCGCGGGTCCGGACGGTCACGCTTGGCTCCGAGTGCATAAGGAAGTTCCATCTATCCTCCGAAGAAGCCGCTCATACCGAAGGGGTCCGAGACGCCACCTCCACCACCGGCACCAGCAACCTTGATCTCGGCCGCGAGCCCGCCGTAGGGGGATGAGGTCGTCCAGGACATCGTGGGGGTGGTATCGAACGTGCTGGCGTGCCACCCCGGCTTCATCCCCGACGAAGGGTTGTTGTGGGTCTGGTTCGTGAGCGCCGTCCAGCCTCCCTCAACGGTGGATTCCTCGTTGGCTTGGTGGCAGAACAGAGCCATCACGCGGTTGTTCGAGTCACCAGCAGCCGAGAGTGTGCCGGTCGCACCCGACGTGCCCGATAAATCCGCCCCGGTCGCGGCTGTCTGAACGAAGGTCTGAACGAGGCCATTGGCTATGTCGCTGCCCGTCACCTTGAGAATGCCCATCGAGCAGCCAGACATGGTGACGCCGAAGTCAGCGAGCCATGTGCCCGGTCCGCTACCCGGCCCGCTGTCCCATGCATATATCCAAAGCTGCCTGCGGCTCGCCCCGGTCGTGATCCACAACAGGGTAGCTACCTGGGTTGCGGTGATGCCGCCATGGGTCACGGTCGGTGTCGGGGGGTTCGATGTATCCCGCGAAGCCTCGAGGCACGCGACATACAAAGTGGCCGGGTCGGTCGTGAGGCTCACCGAGAACGAGGTCGCATCGACCCCGGTCCCGGTCCCGGTAACGCTGGTGATGGAGATCGCCATCTAGATCAGAGTCCTATCCGTGTCGCCGGAGTGGAACGCCTGCCATTCGGCCCAGGTCTTCGACACGCCGCTTCCGGTTCCGCTGTCCCACTTCCAGTAGGAGTTGGAGGTCGAGAGCACCTTGTAGTGATTACTGAAGAAGGAGTTATTGGCCCAGACCGGGAACGATCCCGTCGCCGTGTCCTGCCCCCCTACACGCTGGTTGAAGGAAGTCCTCAGCCAGAACTGGTTGTCGTGTACGTCCCAGTTCTGACACGACCTTGCCACCGTGCCGGTGTGGTCCCACAGCATGAACAGCATCCCGAGCTCCGAGTCAGCGCCGCCGAGGGTGTAGTCCAGGAGGTTGAACTCGAAGCTCCCCCGACCGGACACGCAGTTGGAGTCGGCGATGCGGAACTGCACGCAGTTCTCATGCGTCCTGGTCTGCCCGCCGATGGTCGCTGCCCTGCCGTTGTTCGCGCTGTAGTTGTGCCGGATCACCGACAGGTCGTTGGCCTCGTAGAACCCACCGGCACGCCAGTTGTCCTCCGAGACGTTCTCCTCGATGAGGTAGTCGCGGCATCCGGTGTCCCACCACATCGAGAAACCGAGGTTGTCGTGAAGCCAGTTGTGATGGAACCAACCCCCGATGCTCGTCTCGATCTTGCCCGCCCCGCCCTCGTTGCCGGGGTTCACCTGCCGGGTGTTGTTCCCGTAGACCTCGCAGTACTCGAGGGTGATGTCGTTCCCCGTGGCTCCGCCGTACCCGGCCAGGCCGTTGTTCTTCATCACGCAGTGGGAGATCGTGCAGCCGTTGCCCACCGGGGCTATGCCGGTGTCGTACATCCCCGAGACGACGGCATCCTGGACGGCGGAGTTGTCGCCGGCCATACGGATGCCGTGGATCGTGGAGGCCGTTCCGAAGTTCTGCCAAGTCCCACCCTTGAGCGTGGCGTTGATACCCAGGACGATGGGGAAGAACTGCCCACCGTTGCCCTCAATCACCTGCTGCCCGACGATGCCGGGGAAGATGATCGTTGGAGCCTTGGTCCCGGTATCGACTTGGCTGTTCCACACGGGGTTGTTCGACGAACAGACGAACGTCGAGCCCGTGGCGTTCGCATTGATGGCCGACTGGAGAGAGGCGGAGGAGTTGAACGAGATGCCCCCACCGGGGTTCGTAACAGTCCTCGCTCCCGCTCCCGAACGTACCGCCGCTGCGCCGGCGGTAGGCCCGAATATCGGCCCAGCACCACCCCCGCCCTGGACGTTGCCCCCTCCGCGCCTGATGCGAAGGCTCACCTTAGAACTCGTAGCCTTCCACGACCACATACACCGTGGCCGCTCCTGAGGTCGTGATGTGAAGTTCGCGGTCAGCGGTCAAGCAGAAGGTCGGGTGTGTCTTGTTCGATACGACGCCGGGAGTCGAGGTGGAGGTCGGAGTCACCGACCCCCGGAAGAGGACCTGGTCGGTGCCCTGGGTGAACGTCGTGTCTGCGTTGTCGCCGAACCACAGGGTGACCAATGCGGCAGTCGTACCACCCGTTCCAATCTGAAAGTTCGTGACGGCAATCCGCTTGCCTGCAGTGGGATCCCAGATCGTCGTTCCGGTCTGAGCCGAGGTATATTCGACCTGCTTCCAGACGAACTGCTCCGGTGCGATGTGGCTGGTGAGCATCTGTCCCTGGAGGGTGAACTTCGCATCCGTCCGGTCGCCCGCCGCCACGGCGGTTCCGAAAGAACTCTGAGCCTTCCCGCCGATCTTGACTGGGTTGCCCGAGTCAACAGCATCGTGTGCCACGTCCAGCGTCGAGGCATCTACCGAGACCTTGACCCTTCGGTTCTGGTCAACGCCGATAGCCCCCAACTTGCCGTCAGTGATTGAGGTCGGGGCAGACTCATAGACTCCCTCCATCGGCGTGCCAGGAGTTGTCCCTGCCGTAAACGTTGTCCCGTCGTTCGAGGCTGTACCGCCCGAGCCTCCAAATGACGTGACCTGTGCCCCCGTACCATCCACGATGGCGACATTCAGCGCATCGTTCGCAGCGAGGTTTCTGACCGTGGCGTCTGACGTGCCGTCGGTGAGTTGGATCTTCTGACCCGCCGCGATACGGGTGACATCTACCGCTAGACCATTCGCTGCGGTTGTCCCGGCCACGTCGCTCGCCGTAGTCGGTGAGCCGATGACGACGACCTGGCGGTGCTCGTCAGCGCCAGCACCGACGGTGCGCGTATCGACCTTCTTCGGGCCGGTGTCGCCAGTCCCTGTTACCGGGATTTGGATATCGGCGTCAGCCATTCAGTCCCCCTTCTCAGGGTCTCGTCAGGTCGATCTGGATGTTGACCTTGGTTACTGCCCCGGATGTGGATACCAACTGCACCTCGATGTCATCGCTCGCTACTAGCCCCTGGTTCTGATCGACGGTTCCCGACCCCCAGGAGTTCGCGGTGCTGTTCGTGAAGTTCGCCGACATGAAGTTGAGCGCCTGGTTCTTCCGGGCGTTGACGACGCAGTTCGTTCCGGCGTCGAAGTGGGAGCGGATCGCGGCGACGGTGCAGGCGAAGGGCGCGCGCCACAACATACGGAATCCGTTCGCCGGAGGAGCTCCCTCCATCAGACGCTCGATCGTGAAGATCGCGGCCGTGAGGAGCACCCGCTTGTCGGTGATCTGGTTCGCGTTGATTGCCGTATCGGCGGCGGGAACGTATATCTCGGCCAGGACCGCGGACTGCGGGGGAACTGTCGGCTTGAGCGGTTGAGCTGCAGGTGTCCCAGCGCTCACCGACTTGTTTCCGACGTTATCGACGACGACGATGTCCTTCCGCGGAAGCGTGGCGTGAGCCGCGGTGATCGTCACGTTGCCCGCGGACACGGCCGCCTTGCTGTTCGTAACCATGACCGACCCCGAAGCCACGGCCACCGTCATGTCGGGGGTACCCTGCGCCGTGACCGCACAGCCGGTAGCTACCCCCGTCCCGGCGTAGCCCGCCGTAAGGATGTCGATATCAACGGAGTCGGGTTCGGCCTGGTCGGTGAAACCGGCGACCGAGACATTCGGAATCGTGAAGGCCAAGGCGTTTCCTCCCTATGCTCCGACGTGGCGGAGCTCGACAGAATCGACGAAGTAGATGTGGCCGCCGTTGTCGTTCTCAACGACTGTCAGTTCGACGGTGGCGTATGCCGCGGACGCTGGGGCGACGCCCTCGATCGAACCTTGCTGCCATTCGTTGCTATGGGTGAAGTACCCCCCGAACGCCCCGCTCGTGTAGGACTGGACGATCGTCCCGCCCGAGTTGTGGAAGTTCAGGACGACGTACCACCACTCCGAGAGCCATCCGGCGTCACGAGTCCAGGCGCTCGCTCGGTAGGTTTCCCCGACGACGACGGGGGCGGTCGTGTACGGCGTGGTCCGGATGCCGCCTTGAATCTGCGCGATCCCGAACGTGCGAACCTCGAGTCCGAAACCACCGACGAGCGCCCCGTAAGGACCGGCCACCCGACCGTCGATGACGATGCCATTACCGCTCGGAATCCCCGTGAACGAGACCGCCCAGCCCGAGGCATCGGTCTCGATGCTCGACTGATTCGCGGTGAGGAGATTCGGGTTTGAGACGACGTCGATCGGGGGCGCGAGGTTCCAGGTGACGGCCCAGTTCTCGGAGTCCTCGACCTCGATCTGGATACCCTGGATCACCGAGAGCTGCTCGAAGAGCCCGCCGTAGATCGGCCGATGCCGGACGATCACGCGGTCCTGGAGCTCCCTCGAGAGGATGAACGACCAGTCGGTCGCGATTCGGTCAATCCGGAGCGAGCTGATCCGCCGGCGGGGGCTTGAGTACGCCTCGATAAGGGTCGTCGCTACGTCGCTCATGTCGCCGGTCGAGTCGAGAATCGTCGGAACCGGGAGGTCCGAACGTCCGAACTCGACCTGCGAGCCCGTGTCCTCCGCGACCTGATCGACGAGCCCCGGCGCCGAGACCGTGACGGCGTTGTATATCTCCGCCTCGTCGTCGACGGTCGCAATCCTCGAGAACGGGTGCTCACCGACCCCGTACCCGAGGATGGGGATCGCCGGCGCGGGAGTCCACGTCGAGTCGCGGAAGACCGCCCAGCCCTCCTTCGAGATGAAGAACGCACCGAACTCCGACGCCGCGACCTGCACCATGTAGTCGTAGCGACCCGCATCGCCCGTCTCGGCCTGGACGGTCCGGGTCCCCGGAGCGAGCTCTCGTTCGGTCGCCGGCCAGGTCGGGGTCGTCCCGTCCAGGACCGCGGCGACGCGCTCGCCGGTCAAGTCGCCAGCCGTCCCGTAGCCGGTCGTCGATCGGTCGCGGTTCAGCCGTTTCGAGGCGTCGATCGCGTTCCATATGACCTTCGGCTGCAGCCCCCCCTCGTCGTAGGTGAAAGCCCCCCCCTCGAGGCGACCCGTGAACAGGGCTATCTCCTTCGCGGCGCCAGCTCCGAAGGCAAGCCCTCCCCCGAGCCCAGAGCTGCCCCATGTGAACGGCGTTCCCGTCGTCAGGACGTCGGCGACGACGCGGATGAGCTTGTTCGGCCGGATATTCGGATACAGCGGGGAGGAGACGTTGTCCGGGTCGTAGTCGCCTCGGAAGTTCCACAGCTCGATCTGGCAGCGACCGGGGGCCATCGTCTCTCGCTCGCGCGCGCGCCCCCGGGTGATCGTCAGGCTCAGGACGTCCGCGGTAACGTCGGTCTCGGTCGTACCCGAGAGCGTGGCGAGGACGCGGAGCCCGGGCGCCGGCGTGAGCGAGGGAGCCGGTGCCGGAGCCGGCGGAGTCCCGGCGCCGGCGAAGAGGAGCTCTAAGCTCACTTCCGGACCGCGCCGTCGAAGAGCGACCCCCGGCGGTCGAGAATCCGGGTGAGGCCCCTCTCGGTCGTCGTCGACACCTTCTCTCCCTCCAGGACGATGTCGTGCGAGTGCCCCTGGCGCTCGACCTGCGTAAGTTCCTTCAGGTCGTCGTGGAGCCGGTCGAGCTTGCCCTCGAGCTTCTCGATCTTGTTCCCGAAGAACTGCTCCGAAAGAGCCTTGCCCGTCTGCCGGGAGAGCTCCGCGATCTCCTTGAGCGCCTCGTTCGCCTCGTTGATCTGCTCACGCCCGCCGGCGAGCAGTGCGGAGCCGAGTTCTGGATTCTCCGCGACCTGGGCGAGGAGCGCCTTGCCCGCGCCCTGCCGCTTGAGCTCTTTGAGCACGTCGGCGAGCTGCGAGGCACCGCCGAGCGCCGCCATGATCGTCGCGTCGAGGTTCCCGCCGAAGTCCTCGAGCCTCCCTCCGATGTCGAGGAACTCCGAGAAACCGCTCCGGATCGAATCGGAGAACCCCGACGCCTTCCCTTTGATCTTGTCGAGCTGCGCGCCGATCTCGTCGATCGCCTTGTCGAGAACGTCGCGAGCGATGTCGATCACGTGCTGCGCGCCGTCGGAGATGCCGTCGGAGAGGCCCTGCATCATGTCGAGGCCGAGGACACGCATCACTTTCGAGGGCGACTCCACCTTCGCCGCGTCCTTCGCGGCCTGGATCGCGTCGAGCACCGCCGCCTCGGCGGCCCGTCGAACGGCGCCCGCCCCCTCGACGATCCCCGTGACGGCGCCGGACATCATCGCAGCGCCAGTTTCCTTACCGCCCTGCCTCGCCGCCGGCTTGGCCTTGGTAGCGAAGTCGCCCCAGTTCCGCTTGTTCAGGTTCGCGAGCGTGACGGCGTCCTGCGCGAGCTGCTGCTTCCCCTCCTTCCCCGCCTCGACGAACGCCCGCCGGTATTCCGGGGGGAGCTCCGCGAGGGCCTTCTTCTGCTCCGTCGTCAGCGACTTGTCGGAGAGGATCGCCTTGAGGTCAGAGCCGAACCGCCGCGCGATCGCGATCGCGGTTCGCAGTTGCGTCCGCAGCTCGTCCGGCGTGACCGAGAAGACCTCGTTCAGGTTCTTGAACTGGCCGATCGCGACGCGCGTCGACGAGACGACGCCTTCCTTGAACTCGCTGAACGCTGCCTTCGACGTGATCCCGAAGCGCCGGGCCGCGGGACCCGCCTTGTCCATGATCTCCGCGACCTTTTCCTGGGCCTCGACGAGTTGCCCGGCCCCGAGGCCGGTGATCGACTGCTCGTTCGCGAGCGCCTCGAGTGCCCCGGTCGTCAGCGTGTACTTGATCCCCGCGTCCGCGAGGGCCTCGTTGATCGAGTCGATCTGGGTCTGGAAGCTCTCGGCGCTCCGCCCGGCGTCCTCCCAGTGCATACCGATGAAAGCGATATCGGCCTGCGCCGATTCCGAGAGCGCCGAGAGGGCGACGTTCGCCTCGATGATCGGCGTCGCGAAGTTCTCCGTCGGGTGGAGGGCCTCCCAGAACTCGACGATCCCGGCTGCCGCCATCGGGGCGCTGGTCGCGAGCTTCGGGAGCGCGGCCGCGAGCGCGCCGATACCCGCGATGAAGCCGCCGCCGGCCGTGAACCCCGCCGCCCCGAGCGAGACTTCCCCTATGCCGGTCGCGATCGCGCTCAGGAGCTTCGGGACGAACGCGACGGCCTTCATCCCGAGGAACGCCGCGACCAGGAGCTCGAAGTTCCGGGCCGCGAAGCCGACGGCCGGGCCGAGCACCTTCAGGATCCGAACGACCTGCGGGAGGAGGTCTCCGCCGAGCCGGGTCGCTTCGACCGCGACGTCGTTGAGCGACTTCTGGAGCTGGAACGATTCCTGCTCGGCGGTCGTCCGGAACGCCGCGGCCAGATCGCCGCTCGAGTTCAGGACCGCCTGGAAGATGCCGTCGACCTTCTCCGCCTCCTGGGCGGTCAGACCGAGGACGCCGGTGAGCGACCGGACGTTCGGGATGATCTGCCGGAGGACGTTGTTGTAATCGGCCTGCGTGTTCGTCTGCTGCTGCGCCGTCTCGTCGAGGAGCCGGATCGCGCCGATGATCCCGTCTTCGGAGATAACGTCGAGGAGCTGCTGCGACGAGAGCCCGAGTTTGTCGAGTGCCTCGGCGGCCATCGTCCCCGGCGCAGCGATCGCCTGGAGGACCCCGCGCATCGCGGTCACGCCCTCGTTCACGTCCAGGCCGATGTTCGACAGGGCAGCCATCGAGGCGGCGACCTGGTCGAACGTCACGCCGACGGTCGAGGCGATCGGGAGGATGCGTCCGAGCGCGTTCGCGAACTCCTCCGGCTCGGCACGACCTTCTCGAACGGCGGCGACGAGGATATCGGTCGCCCTCGCGGCCGTCAGGCCCGACTTCGAGTAGGCGTTGAGCGCCGACGCGACGATGTTCGCGACGTCGGCCGTCTCCCCGAGCCCGACGGCCGAGCCCTTCGCCGCCGCCTCGAGGGCCGGCATGACCTGTCCCGCGTCGAGGCCGGCGGAGGAGAGGAAGAACAGAGCGTCGGCGAGCTCGGTCGGGGCCTGCGCCGTCTCGCCGGAGAGCGAAAGAACGCTCTCCTTCATCCCCTCAATAGCCTCGCCCGACGTGTTCGTGATGGCCGCGATCCGCGTGAACGATCGGTCGAAGTCGAGCGCGAGCTTGACCGCGATCCCCCCGAGCAGGCCGAGGCCGGCGAGGCCGATCGTCCCGACCTTCGAGAGGCTCGCCGCCATCGTGTTCGTACTCGAGACCGTCTCGGCCTGGGCCGCCCGCATCTCGGCTTGGTACTTCGCCGTGTCGAGCTCGAGCTGAACGATGGCTTTACCGATCACGCCGGCGCCGGCGCCTCCGAGAAACGAGCCGAGGGCGTCAGCCATCGGCTCGTGTCGCGAGCCGGAGCATCTGCGGCCCGTCTTCGGGTTCGGGTTCGGCCTCCGAGGCGAGCGTTCTCGTCAGGGCCGCGCGGAAGTTGAACGCCATCAGGTCGTCCTCCTCCTCGAGGAACGCCGCAGGGTCAGTGCCGTAGGCGCGGTGCAGCCTGGCGTAGTAACGGCCGGTCTCGGACGCGGCGAAGGCGGCGAGCGCTCTCACGTCGAGAGGCTCGCCACCGGGAAAGGGACGTCTCGCATCGCGTAGCCCGCGAGCACGTCGAAGTCTTCCTGGTCCAGCTCGTCGATGACCTCCATCGGCATCTCGACTTCGGGACCGTCGAGCTCGGAGACCGACGGCGCGAGACGCTTGAGCGATCGTCGGACGACCTCGCGGCGCATCTCGACCTCCGCGCGGATCGCGTCAGGGGACGGGTCGGCCTCGTCGATAGCTTTCGCGATCGCTGCCTTGTCGGCCTGCCCGTTCGCCGAGCGCGTCGCGGCTTCGGTCAGCTTGTCCCACTCCCGCAGGACCGGAAGCGGGATGATGCCGGAAAGCACGGCCTCCCGGATGCGGACGCGGCCGATCGTAGCGCCGTACCCCGAGGGGAGTTCGATGTCGGCGCGGTTCTTAGACCGTACGAGTTCGAGCGGGTCCATCTGTGCCTCCCTTTCGCCGCGGCTCCGGGGGACGGAGCGCGTGCGGCGTCTCGATGGGGGGGTGATAGGGTCGGGTCCTAGGAAGGGGACCCGATGTTTGCTTGGGCATACTTGAAGGAATCCCTGGGCCGGTGGATTTGGGCCTGGTGGACGTTCTGGTCCAGGACTTAGTACGCCGGGGTGACGCCGTTCGCGAGGACCGGCTTGACGTGGTCGCCCGAGGCCGGCTTGAGGACCGAGCCCTCGACCGCGAGGATCAGCGGGTTGCCGGCCGCGTCCGGGTCGGGGGGCGTGATACGCAGCCAGACCTTGTCCAGCGACAGCGCGAACGTCCAGGTCGGCTGGGTCGTGTGGACGAAGTTGAAGACGACCTTGCCCGACTGGTACGTCGAGAGCGGGGTCGTGCCCGTGATCGTCCCGAAGAACGTGTTCTTGTAGGCCTCCCAGTTCTCCCAGTAAAGAGACATGGTCATCGACGGCGTCAGGCGGGTGATCCCGAGGTTCGAGACCGAGGCGCCGTTGACGGTCGCGAGCGCGTTGATCGGCTTGTCGACGTTGACCGAGAGCTGCTGGATGTTCGTGTGCGTGATGGGGGTCGATGTATCCTCATCGAACTGCATCGTCGCGCCGACCGCCTGGAAGTACCCGTCGGCGAGGCTCGCCGCGGTCGTGACGGTATACGTCGCGTCAATCGGGCGCTTCCCGACCGCGCGGAAGCCGATTTGGAGCGGGCCGCCGGCCTCGGTGCAGGAGAACGTTATCCCCGAACACTGGCCGGCCTCGTACGTCGCCTTCTTCGTCGCGTTCGTGAAGTCGTCGTACATCGCGATCCAGGGCGCGGTCGCGCCGAGACCCGAGTACGTGTGCGTGTAGAGCGGGCCGGCGCCGGTGATCGTGTCCGTCGGCCAGAGCGCGACGAGCAGCAGCCCGAGCGGGGCGGCGAAGGCGGGCACGGTGATATCGGCTTCCCAGTGCACGTCGGGGTTCTTGTATTCGTCGCCGACGATCGACGCGGCATCGGTGACCTCGACACGCGACGTCGTCTGGACCGGCCTCGGACGGCCGGAGAAGACCGGCATCGAGTAGGTCGCGACGGACGGGATCGTCGACTCGTTCGTCTGCTTCGCGATCCCGACTTCGTACGCCCCTGCGGAGGGTGCGATCGGCATCTGCTACTCCTTCTCGTTCGGGGAGCGCGCGGGCTCCTTGACTCGTTTGATCGCTCCGGCATCGGCCGCCGACTCGAGCGCGGAGACGACGTCCTGCTGGTCGTCGGGGACCGAGAGCGTCCCGTCCTTGCCGAAGACGAACGGCTTCGGCCAGACGTTGCCCTGGTGATCGACTCCGTTGACCTCGGTCCCGGGCTCGGCCTTGTACTTCGGCATCGTTCCTCCTCCTACGTCGCCTGCTTGACTCGGATCGCCCGTACGCCGAGGGCGAACCACCGGACCGAACCCGAGCGCTCCGCGAACTGGATGCCGAGGTACCGGACCTGGGTCGCGTCGGCGAGCGTCAGGTTCGCGATGACGAAGAAACGGTCGCGCGTCGCCTGCGCGAGCTCGAGCAGCGCGGCCGCCGCCTGCTCCTCCGAGATGCCCCGGCTCGACTCGTCGCCGGCGTGCTCCCAGTAGACGATCCGGTAGGTCTGGGTCAGTAACGACCCGCCCGGCGCCGTCGTGAACGGGGTCGACTCTTCCGGGACGTCCGCGACGACGAAGACCGAGAGGTGCCGCTCCCCCGCGTCGGCGACGAGCTGCCCGGGGTCGTACGGCGAATAGCGATGGACGATCAGCGACGGGTCGGCGAAGGCGGGGACGAGCGACGTCAGATCGTCGACGACCGCGTCGATGAACGTCGACCAGTCAGAAGCCACGGAACGCACCCATCGCCGCGCGTCGATAGAGCGGAACCCAGGCGGGCAAGGTCGGACGGAGGAACGGCTTCGCCGGCGTCCCCGGGTGCTTGACCGGGCCGGTGATGAACCGGCCGTCCGCGAGCCGGAGCACCTTCCCCCGCTCCCCGATCGTATGCGGGCCGGAGCCTTTCTCGATGATCGGCGCCAGCGGGTGCGTCGCCGCGACGACGTCCCCCGCGACCCGGATCGAGGACGACACCCGCTTCGACGTACACCGCGCGCGGGCGAGCGCCGCCCACTGCACGCGGGCCGGGGCCGCGGCAAGGGTCAGCTTCGCGGTCAGCGGCTCGGGGTGCCAGATCACGACGGCGTTCACGCCGTGACCGCCATCTTCCGGCCGTAGGCCGCGACGATCCGCGCCATCTCCCGGCTCTCGCCCATCACCAGCGAGCCATCCGCGGTCTGTCGCTGCACGACGGACGAGAGCGGGTCGCCCGTCGGCTTGACCATGTCGTACACCCGGAGCGCGACGAGCCTCCGGATGTCGTTCGGGGGAGCGGCCCAGCCGAACTTCCCGACGAGCTGAACACCGTCGTCCGCCCACGTCGTCGAGGAGAGCGAGTCGAGCCAGTCCCGCTTCCGGTTCCCGTCGACCATCGCCGTCCCGCCGACGAGTGACGAGTGGAGTCGGTACGCCGTCGAGGAGATAGCGGTCACGACGCCGGCGAGGCTCCGGGTCCCGACGGAGGTCAGAGACCGAACGCGGCGAGGGACCCACAGCCGCGACCCGATCGTTCCCTCGACGATGATCGTCTCGTCGTTGTCCGGGTTCGGGGGATCGAAGTCGTCGTCAAGCTCGAGCTCGATCAGCCCGGCAACCTGCGCGATCAGGAGGTCGAGCTCGGCGTCGGAGCAGTCGCCCTCGGTCAGGACGAGGGACTTCGTCCAGGGCTTCCTCGAAGCCTCCCGGAAGTCGGCGGCGACGGCGTAGGTCATCTAGCCGTTCGTCATCTGGAGCCACGTTGTCGTCCCACTGACGACGGTGTTCCCTACCCCCGGAGCGGTCGGAGTTCCCGCCGCGGACGTGCCGGCGGCCACGCACTTGTAGACGATCCTCGTCGCGACGATGTCCACGTAGTCGTTGAGTGCGTTCGCAACCGCTCCCGGCCAGTCGATCGCGACCAGCGCTCGGCCGGTCGAGTCGAGCGTGGCCGTGGTCAGACGGCCGAGGTAGTCCGTCGCCGTCGTCCCCGGGTTGAGGATGCGCCGAAGGAGATGGTCTCTGCGGAAGATCGTGGTAGCCATCAGCCCTCCCTGAGGGTCGCGATCAGGTCATCCTTGGTGCCGGAGGTCGGGAGGCCCTTGCTCGAGGCGAGCGCCTTGAGCTGCGCGACCGTCCGGTCCTCATAGTTCCCGGTTCCGAAGTCGGACTCCTCGGCCTCGGCCTCGATCTCGACCGGGGCTGCCGGCGCGGGGAGATCCTTGAGCCGCGCCTTGATCGCCTTGGCCTCGTCGGTCCTTCCGATCCCTTCCTGCATGGCGAGGTCGCGCTCGAGCTGCAGCCGCAGCCGCGCCGCTTCCTCCGGCGTCGGGTCGGGGGTCGGGTCGGCCTTGACGCTGATGTCCTCCGCCATTCCCTCTTCTCCTTTCGGTCTCCCCGGTACGGGGGCGGGGATGCAGATGATGGCCCCGCCCCCGGAGCCGGGACTGCTTACGTTGCGGTGAGCTCGATAACGCCGTTGTCCACGAGACGCAGCGGCGTGAAGTAGCCCGCGTATGCCACCTGGACGCCGAGCACCGAAGGCTCGGTCACCTGGAGCGTTCCGACCCTCTGCTCGTAGACCTCCACCGCGGCGGTCGAGAACAGGAAGGCCTTGTTCGTGCCGAGGCCGGCCGACATGTACGTCGGGATCCCGGCGACGGCACCGATCAGGCCCTGCGAGAAGTCGCCCGCGGACAGACCGTCTCCGGTCTGGGCAACGCTCACGATCGGGGCGAACAGCGGACCGAACACCGGAAGGCGTCCGGGCGACAGCGCCAAGACGACCCGACCCAGGCCGGCGGTGGCCGTGTAGACCGTCGACGCTGCCGTCCAGAGCGCCGCACGGATCGTCGCGGCGGTCGGAGAAGCACCGTAGCCGACGTTCGTCGACGTGGAGGCGTCGAGGTTGGTCCCGAGCGCCGCCTCCGTCTGCACGGCGTACCGAGCGGCGAGGTCGTTGATGATCGTGTCCATGATCCCCGGCGCCGAGAAGTCGATGTTCTGCCGGGAGACGTTGACGTATCCGCCGTAGGTCACAGCGTTCGCCGTGAGCTTGGAGATCGTCATCTTCTGCGACACGAGCTCGGCCTTTTCATCCGCTGCCGCTCCCGCCGACCCCTGGACCGCCACCGACGTTCCCTGGGTCACCAGGGGTCGGAACCATGTGGCGGCCGGCATCGACCGGGGTCCGATGAGGCTGACCAGAGGCCGAGCCGCGTCGATGAAGTTGATCACTCCATCCAGGATCGGCGTCGGGATGAGCCCGGCGTTGTCCGAGGTCTTCTGGTGCGCTGCCGCACGGTTGTAGATCTCCAGGCGCTCCAACGCCTGCCGATCGCCGAGGTGCCCGTTGTATTGATCCATCACGTACTCGCCGGCCGAGCGATAGCTGATCTCGCCCTGGTCGACCTCATGGCGCATCTTCGCCATCTGGGCCTGGACATCGGCGGCCTTCTGTCGGGCCTGCTGCGATCGCACCGAGGCGGCGCGGAGCGAGTCGAGTTGCTCCTCGACGACCTCGATGCGCTTCCGAGACTCCGTGACCAGCTCCTGTTCGGAGGTGGTCAGGTCGCGCTCGGTGTCCTGCGCGTTGGCGACCGTGCCCTGGATGAACGAATCGCGTTCGGCGATCTCTCGCTCGAGCCGATTGATCATGGCATCGGTCTTGGTGTTCTCTTCCACCAGCGGTTCCCCCCTTTCGGAGGTTCGGGCGCGCGGGCGCGCGCCTACGGATAGGTCTCGGCCCTCTCGGCCAACGAGCACCGACCCGCCGCGCCTGCGCGCGACCTTCCTCCTACGAGGGGTCCCTAGTGCGAGCGGAGCCTTCGCTCCTCCATCCACGCCACGACCTCGTCGAGGCGCGGGGTTTCCAGCGGCGCGAGCTCCTCGGCTTGACGCCGCTTGCTGCGGACGTCGAGCACCTGCGCGCCTTGGTACGCCCCGCGGTCCGGGAACGCGAGGTGATCGACGAACGCCCGCCGGATACGACGCTTCTGGTGTATCCGGTCGAGCACCTGATCGGAGCCTCGTACCCCGAAGGCGACGGACACGCCGAGGACGCCCTCGTCGGCGAGCGTCAGGGTCTCGTCTCCGAGCGGGGTCTTCGCGATCTTCGCCTTCGCGATCAGCCCCTCGGGCGGCTCGGGCGCGAAGCTGACGACCTTCCCGATCAGGCCCGAGGTTTCCGGCCTGCTCTGGAAATGCTCTCCGGCCTCATGGCCTCGGAAGACCTGGACCTGGAACTTCTCCGGCCGTTTCTCGATCCCGTCGAACGCACCGCGCTCGATCGTCTCGCGCCATATCTGCCCGCGGTACTCGACGATCGCCTCCTGCTCGTACGGAATCGCAAGCACCTCGATCAGGCGCTCCGGGAAGTTCACGCCCTCGACGGTCGCCGCCCGCGACTCGATCGGCGCCTCCTTACGGCTCTCGGTCTTCTCCGAGGCGTACAACGCCGCGAGCTGCGCCTTCGCCTTCTCCTCGGTCGGATGGCAGCCGGCGGTCTTCCCGTCGGCGTCCTTGATCACGCAGTATTCGTCGTCGCGCTTCTCGATGTGCCACGGGATAGGTCATCGCCTCCTCGGCACTACTGTTCGCCGCCGGTGATCGCGTCCATCGGCTCGGTCACGGTCGGCAGACCCGGCGCCGCGCCCTGGAAGTTCTCGTACACCGCGACATCCTCCGGCGTGATCACGCCCGACGCGATCAGCTTCGACCAGGCCTCCGCGCGCTGATCGAACGGCGGCCGACTGTATTCGTCGCGGTTGATCTCGACCTGCTGGCCGAGCGGGAGCGCCCAGTACGAGAGCGCGCTCATCACCTTGACGGCGAGCGACCGGAGCTTCTGACGGTCGTGGTAGTCGAACAGCGTCGAGACGTTCGAGTACGTCATCGAGTCTCCGCCGGAGGGAAGCCCGACGAGGAACGGCGGGACGCCCAGCAGGACGGCGATCCGAGCCTCGTTGAACTGCTCGAGCTCGTGCATCGCCATCTCTTTCGGGGACACCGCGGGGTGATCCTTGAGCGTCGCCCCGTTGTCGAAGACGGGCGGCGCGGTCGCGTTCTGGACCCGCGCCGTCATGTAGGCGTCCATCAGCCTCTGGGCTTCGTCCGGCGTCAGAGCGTCGGCCGCCTCGATGGTCCGGGTCGGAACCCCGCCGGTCGCGGCCATCTCCCGGACGTACTTCGCGATCAGCCCCGCGGTGAGCATCCTCCCGCCAGCGACCTCGAGCGGACCGACGCCGTGCGCGCTGTCGGTCGTCGACTTGTACCGGATGTGAAGGACGTCCTCTGTGACGTCGATCCCGGTCTCGCCCCCGAGCTTGTATCGGCGAACACCGCCGACCATCTCGACGTGGAACGCCCACCCGGGGATCACGCGGAAGCGCATCGGGTAGTCGTCCGAGAATCGGCTCATCGCCACGATGAACGCCTCGCCGAGTTGAACGTCCCAGAAGAGCTGGTTCGCGAACTCCTCCCAGGAGGAGTAGATCGACGGGTCGGGGTTGATCATCCAGGAGCTCGGCGACATGACCTTCCCGCCGCGGGTCTTGAACACCGGCAGCGTCGAGAGGACCGAAGCGTTCTTATCCATGCAGGTCCATGCGACGTCGATCAGCTCATTGAACCTCGACTCGCCGTCCCAGTTCGGCGTCGACCAGCTCGAGGGCCAGCCGTTCCACGGCGACGGATAGAACGCCGGCAGGGACCGCGCCTCGACGTCGGGGCCGACGATCTCGACCCCGTTCGGGTCGCCGCTTGCTTCGCCGGCTCCGACGGTCGACGGGGTTGCCGGGGGGTTCGCGTTCGCGATCTCGCCGGAGTGGTTGACGCCGCCGGTCAGCCAGGACCATAGGCCCATCAGCCGGTCCCCTTCCAGACGTGGATCGTCGGCTTGCTCGGAGGCTGCGAGGCCTGGTCCGCCGCGAGGATCACGGCGATCAACCCCTGGACCTCTTTCGACGGAACGAAGTAAGAGCCCGTGGGAGCCTCCTTGACGAGCGCGGACATCACTTGCTTGCGGAGCTCGGGGTCCCCGTCGTGGATCAGCTTCCCGGACGCGACTAACGCCATGAAGGTCGAGGTCGCCTCCATCAGGACCCTCGGCGACTGGGCCTGATCCTCGAGCGGAAGCCCGCCGTCGGTGATGACCTGGACGCCCCCGAGGCCGTATTGCGGCGCGTACCCGTAGATCACGCGGACGTCGTACCTATCCGCGAGCCGCCGCAACGCGAACTCGAGGCCGGGAAAGTCGTACGGGAGCATCTCGGCGCGGACCGCGATCCGGCCCTCCGGTTTCGGCGCGGCGATCCCGATCCCTACGCCGCCCTGCTGCGTGATGCGGGTCGCGAGGTAGACCGTATCCCCGTCCGCGAGGCCGCCGACGTCGACCCGCAGCGCGTCCCAGGTCGGCCCGTCGACGACCGGCCCGTCGTCGCCCGCGATCCAGAGGTTGCAGGCGAGCCGCGCCCAGGACCCGACCGTCTCCATCGGCGAGTCTTTCCGGCCCTGGAGGACCTCCCGCGTGACCCACGGCGCCGGGTTCGCCTGGAGGACCAGCCTCATATCGTCCGGGTCGTCGTCGGGATCGAGCGCGTACTCGACGAGGACGACCTGCCCGCTCGGGGAGCGGTACGTCCGGCGCTTGCGAACCTTCTCGACCGCGTAGCTCTCCCGGGCCTTCGTGAGCAGTTTCCCGAGAGGCGAGTCGAGATCGGAGCCCGCGGTCGAGATCGTGATCATCTGCGAGCCGGCGAGCAGACCGTTCCGCCAGACCTGGTACAGCTCACCCGTCGGATGCCGGTGGAGCTCGTCGACGAGCGCGAGCGTCGGGATCACGCCGTCCCCGGTGCGCGCTTCGTGCGGCATGACCCGGAGCCGGCCCTGCTCGAACCGGATGACGTGCATCCCTTCGCGGACCTCGAAGACTCCCTCGTACCGGGTCGGTCCGGCGCGCTTCCCGTACTCGTGCGGGAGAGCTCGGCGCTCGAGGCCGGCGGACTCGATCAGGAGCGTCGCCTGCCGATGGAGGATCGCCGCCTGCTCCTTCGACGCCGCCCCGATCACCGCCTCGGCTCGGGGGATCATCAGCAGGTGGTAGAGCGCGAGGACCGACAGGAGCGTCGTCTTCCCGTTCTTCTTCGGGATCAGGATGATGAGCTCGATCACCCCGGCGAAGTAGAACGCGAGCAGGAACGCCTGGAACGGGTAGACCCTCAGTCCGAGGAGTTTCGCGAATCGGCGGAAGCCGCGCAATCCGTACGGCATCTTCCGGATCGCGACGATCTCGGCGGGATACGCCTCCTGGACGCCCTTCATCGTCCAAAACTCTTTTTTGGATCAAGCCGCCGCCCAAAACTCGATTTCGGACGACCGGGGGGGAGATTTCCCGCGCGGCCGCGGCGGCG
>Ga0070694_100000145_pt1 | contig 36073 bp, 21 predicted proteins | sample KBSK1251metaG_FD_65470 | JGI IMG/M metagenome (GOLD analysis project Ga0070694, IMG submission 65470) | Corn, switchgrass and miscanthus rhizosphere microbial communities from Kellogg Biological Station, Michigan, USA - KBS K1-25-1 metaG | ecosystem: Host-associated > Plants > Roots >...
GTTTGAAGAAATATAGGAAAAACCAATTCATGGTTGCAGACCATGTTCCTAAATACCCGCTTGACTTGTGGAATTGGGGCATCCGCAGTCGAGGAGGATTACTGAGTAATCCAGCACAAGAGATTGTAAGACTTAATCTGCTACCACGCCGTCAGGCTTCAATCACCGCACGCGGAATTCACTTCGAGGCCGACCTGTATTACGAATGTGATTTGGCATTAAGAGAAGGATGGTTTGTGAATGCGCGTCAGCGAGGACAATCACGGATCGAAATTGCCTTCGATCCGCGCACTACGGAACACATATATTTGCCACTCGAAGGCGGCACCAAATTAGAAGTCTGTCATCGAACTCAGGCTTCAACAAACCTCCCGCTTCTCGATTACTACGACGCGATGGACTATTACGCGCTTGAAGAGGCCGCCTTCCAAGCCGGTGAATCACGCCATCTGAAGTCAAGCGCGTCTCTGCGATCAATAAAGGAAACCATTGTCGGTGAGGCGACTGAAAAAACGAATGCTGCATTGGCAGCAGCAGGACATATGAGCAAACGATCGCGTCGTGCTGGTATTCGGGAAAACCGAGCTGCCGAAAAAGAGCATGAGCGTCAGAAAAACAAATGGTCCTTGGGTGAATCCGTACCCTCTGACAACGGTTCAGTCACCACCCATGAACAACCCGAATACGTTCCTCCATCGAGCAATCTTAATCGTATCGACGAACTAATTGAGAAGAGTAGGAGGGGCAATGAGCAAGAATAATAATCATGATTCACCCTTGTCATTCACCCGCGGCAATATCGTCCAGGCTGTATACCGCGATCCCGAAATTCCAGCGTATGCCGGGAATCCGTTGCAGGAGGCGTTACCGCCGATTCTGAACACAGATCAACTGATTCTTAAACTCCAATATTTCCCCGATTACGACGAGTCACTTCGCAATGCGCCCAACGAGCTCCGATATCTCCTGGTTCAAGAATCCGCACGCTGTTTCGTTCCTTCTGACCGACATCTCGATCTCTATCGTCGCTTCAATAACACAATCAGAATAGGTTACGCCGCTCGCAATCCGGCCGCTCCTTTAATGCGAGTCCGATTACCGCGGACCTGCTCGTTCGACCAATACGGAGATCAGCCACAACCAACTCCTGGCGAATTCCTGTCGACGGCCCAAGGATTCAGCATTACGGGGATAAGCGGCGTCGGCAAGTCCTTCTCAATTGACCGAGTGCTAAGGCTATTTCCGCAGGTCATTCATCACAGCGAATTCCGGGGCCGACCATTCACCCATTCTCAAATTGTCTGGCTCAAGATTGACTGTCCTTTTGATGGCAACCCAAGAGGCCTGTGCATTTCATTCTTGAAGGCCCTTGATACTCTCCTCGGAACACACTACCGCTCCGAGTATGCAAAATCGCGGGCGATACAAACCGAACTGCTGTCCGATATGACCACGGCCGCGGCGAACCACTACATCGGCGTCTTAGTGATCGACGAAATTCAACGACTGAGCGTAGCTAAGAGCGGCGGGGCAGAGATTCTCCTGAACTTCTTTATTCAGCTTGTAAACGAGATTGGCATTCCGGTCGTCCTCGTCGGCACCTACAAGGCGTTGAACGTGTTAAGTCAGCAATTCAGTCAAATGCGACGAGGCACCGGGCAAGGCGATCTAATTTGGGACCGAATGCAAAACGACAATGAGTGGCAACAATTTGTGAAACAATGGTTTCACGCGCAGTACACGCGTAAAAGCTTCGCGCCGGATGATCCCGTTTCGGGTTCATGTCCAAAAACTAATGCTCCCTCAGGGGAACCGCCTAAGACATTGAGCAATGTACTTTACGATGAGTCGCAAGGTATCACAGATCTAGCGGTAAAACTCTACATGTTCGCTCAAGAGCGCGCGATTGAGAGTAAAAAAGAGATCGTGAACGAAAGCATTATTCGATCTGTAGCGAAAGACAAATTCAAGACTCTTAAGGCCGTCCTTACAGCAATTCGTGAGGGCAACGAAAAATCTCTAAGCAGATGGGATGATGTATATCCAGCGGCTGTTCGGAAGTACATACAGGCCCAAAGCAACAATTCCTCCGATGTTTCCGTGAAAGGCCGTCTAGTTTCTGACCCAGCCATCCAGGCCAGCTTAAATAAGAAGAGCGACGAACCCACCAATTCGCAGCAGTCGGCGTTAAAACCCGAAAACACTGACAACGGCTCACAACCACAGGTGACTTCCACCGACGGTGCTAACGGAACGAAGAAGAACCATAGAAAGAACAAACAAGGTGTGCTGCCGAATCTTATTGCCAACATCGACAAGTCGATCAATACGGCAGCATATGACGCTCTGAAGCGTGCCGGCTATGTAGGTATACCTGACAATCTGGTTTGATCAAGGAATGCAAACATGATCGGTTTCTTTACTGATCCATACCCTGACGAGCTTTTCTACAGCGCCTGCGCACGCTTTGGCGTAATGTCAAAATACCGGAACAGCGCGAAGGTGGCGCGCGAGCTATTTGGCATGCGGGCAGGCAGCGCTGTCGTCTCCTTTCCCAACCGTCTAGCCCACTTTATTTCTCTACTGCCGCCGGGTCATCGATATACCGTTGACCGTCTGATTGACGATCATACTCCGCTGCGATTTTACTCGCCGTTTGTTGAAGCGGATCGCATTAAGCTGATTCGTCGAGAAATGCGAGGACGAAGCGAAAATCGCATCTTCTCTCGTCTTGCAATCAATGCATGCGGTCTCTCATCTCCCGAAGTGTTGCGGTATTGTCCTTCATGTGTGCAGTCGGATAGAGAGCGTTATGGCGAGACATATTGGCATCGGCTTCACCAACTTCCTGGCGTGCATGTTTGTCCTGAGCACCGAGTTTTCCTTGAGCCGAGTTCGGCTGGATACGGGAAGCGAAAAAATTCAGTCAGTTTCATTACCGCCGAGAAAGTTATTCAGGGCTGCCCCGCCCGCGAACTGCGTTCGGAAAACGCCGAACACCAGTTTCTGTTGCGCATAGCGGTCGATGCAAAGTTCTTGTTGGAGTGGCGAGGAAACCCTCTGGCCGCTGCTGAACGACAGTCCCAGTATCACAATCTCCTGTTAAGAAGAGGGCTCGCCTACTACAAAGGCAGGTTTCGCCACGCAGAGATCATTCGGCAATTTCTCGAGTTTTATCCACCCAGCCTATTGACTCTTGTTAAGAGCCAGATTGGTAATCAGTATCACCCGTGGCCGCTTCGAATTATTCGTCAGAATCGTACTGCTGACGTCCACCCTCCTGTCCGCCATTTGTTGCTGATGATCTTTCTCGAATGTACGGCACAGCAGTTCTTCACTGAATACCAAGAATATAAACCTTTTGGGAATTCACCGTGGCCATGTCTCAACCGCGGTTCTGATCACTTCAAGCAGGAGACGATTCGAGATTGTGAGATGACAAACGGCCATAAGAAGAAACTAGGTCTGCCGCATGGACTCTTTGCTTGCGATTGCGGATTTAGATACGTGCGAACTGGGCCCGATCGCATTCCTGCGGACCGGTTCCGGATCGATAAGGTAATTTCGTACGGACCGGTTTGGGAGGGATACTTCTCAAATTCGTGGAACGATCCTTCGATCACGCTAACCGGTCTTGCCGAAAGACTAGGAGTCATACCGTTCACGCTCCGACGACATGCAATCCGGCTGAAGCTTTCTTTTCCTCGACAGAAACGCGGCTCCAAGCCGATCAGTCAGAAACTGATTGATGAATACAGCAATACACGACCAACCTTTGAAAAGGACTTGATGAATCGACGCGAGCAGTGGCTAGCGATTCGACAGAACCATCCGGCGGCCACTCGCCAACAACTGATCACAATCGCGCCTTATCTTTATTATTGGCTTAACCAGCATTCCAAGGAGTGGCTGATCGACAATTCGCCGACCGCTTGCGTAAACAAGCCCCATCCGATCAGAGTCGATTGGCATGAATGGGACATAAAACTGTCTCAACAGGTTAAGGCGATTGGAGTTGAGATTCGGACTCTGGACGACAAACCCATTCGAGTATCTAAAGAAGAAGTGATACGCAGATTGGGCCACCGCGGGTGGTTGGAACATGACCTGGACAAACTGCCCTTGACGAAAGCCGCTTTAGCTAAATCACTCGAGTCGCGCGAGGATTTTCTGATCCGAAGGGTTCGCCGCGTCCAAAACTATTTCCAGAGGCTAAACACGTGGCCAACACTTCACCAGTTTGAAGTGCAAGCAGGAACGCGAACCGCAACTGGCCAGAAGGCCAAGGTTCGACAAGCGATTAACGCATCAGTCGAAACTCTCCGACAGCTACGTGGTAACGCGTGATGGTTCAGAATCCTGTGCTCATGGGAGAAACCAAATCATGAACGCTAAAGCAACGAAACAACAGAGAATGCTGACCATCACGGAGGGTCTTGAAAAGCTGGCAGAGTACTTTGTTGATCGAAATGTCTCGGTTGCGAATATATCTCTACGGCGTAATGAGAGGACATATGACCATATAGTCGTCGACAGTCATCCTGAAAATATTCTTTGCAAAGTAGAGGCATGTTCGGAAGGCGTGACGATTGCGGTCTCTTGCCTGTCACGCATCTCGGCAGAGTTGAACGCGAACGTTCAGTTGAGGACGACATGGGCGGCGATCGCCGCGGCGGAATGGGCAGAATCAGCCCCCAATAGTGCGCAGCAAGAAGCTGTGCCAATGATTGGCCTTAGCGCCGAAATGCAGGAACTAAACGCCGAAATCACCCGTGCCGCCCGATCAAGTTATCCTGTCTTGCTTCTCGGAGAATCAGGTACGGGGAAAACTACAGCGGCCGCAATGATTCATCACCAGAGCCGACGTGCGACCAAACCGTTCATGGACGTTAACTGTGCAGCGATTCCAGGCGCACTTCTGGAAAGTGAACTTTTTGGTTATGAGAGAGGCGCGTTTACCGGCGCCGCTCATCCCAAGCTTGGGCTGTTCGAGACAGCAGACAAAGGAACGCTGTTTCTCGACGAGATAGGAGAATTGAAGCTCGACCTACAGGCAAAGATATTAACGGCCATCGAACAACAGAGAACGCGACGGCTGGGGAGTATAAGATATCTGAAACATGACGTTCGCATAATCGCCGCCTCATCACGCAATTTGCCACAGATGATGGAGGAACGAAGATTCCGCGAGGACTTATATTATCGGTTATCTGTACTCGAGATCGCACTACCACCGCTACGCCAACGCCGGGACGACATTCCTATGTTGGTTAAGGATAGATTGAATTACGAGCTGCAGCGATCTGGTAGTAAGAATGGACTCTCAATCCGTGATGCCGCAATGACCGAACTGAACAGCTACGACTGGCCTGGCAATATTCGTCAATTGCATAACGTGGTCGCCAGACTTTGCGCGCGCTCGGACGACCCATCTATCACCTGCGCCGCTGTACGCAAAGAACTGCTGCGTTTCGGTCACGTACCGAAAAATGATGGGGGCATATTATTGCCACCTGACTGTCGCATGCTATTTCCTGGCGAATCAATTCATCAGTTCAACCGAAGAATAAAGCGCAAGTTGATTGAGGCGGTACGATCGGAAACAGGCAGTATGCTAGGAACCAGCGCACGGTTAAAAATGGATCGAACAGCGCTTTCAAGACTCTACACTCGCGTGAAAGAGAATGGTCAGACCACCGTGACACCAGCGCCACCAGCTTAAGGGAGAAGCGTCATGAAGCCGTTCGCGCTCTACGCCCTAGACTGGACTTTCTACGAAGAATATTCGGTCTTAGGAGAGAGCATCACTTCGTATCCATGACAAAGCGTGCTCCCAGATGATTACTGGCGGTGCTTACTTCGCCTTTGCCGCGCGTGCCGACGATGTAGCGACTGCAATATTGATCCGTGCAAAGATACGAGCCGCCGCGTTGCACTCTCTTCCTTGAACCTGGCTCTGACGGATCGTTTGAAGATTCAGGTCCCTTTGGGTTCCGTGCTGAGCCTGTCTTCGCGAGTTCGGCGTAATAACCTGGCCGATACCAGTCACTCACCCATTCCCATGCGTTACCGGCAACGTCGTAGAGCCCGTATCCATTTGGAGCGAATGAAGCGACTCGCGCCATCCCTGCGAACCCGTCAGCGCCCGTGTCCTTAACCGGGAACTTTCCCTGAAAGGTGTTGGCCATCGGTTTGGTCTCGGGATGAAAATCGTCGCCCCACGGATAGAGCTTTCCGGTCAAGCCACCGCGTGCGGCAAACTCCCATTCCGCTTCTGTCGGGAGACGCTTCCCTGCCCATTTTGCGTAAGCCACGGCGTCGTCGTAGGCGATCTGCACGACTGGATATTTCTCTTTGCCCTTGATGCTGCTTTGCGGACCTTCAGGATGACGCCAGTTCGCTCCCGGTTGATAGCGCCACCATTGGTAATAGTTGTCGAGTGCAACTGCGTTCTTTGTCGGGGTGAACACTGTGGAGCCCGCGACCAGATTCTCTGGCGGCGCGCCGGGAAAATCTTCCGCTGTGGGAGTCCGTTCAGCGATGGTGACATAGCCGGTTGCGTTCACAAATTTTTCAAATTCTTCATTCGTTAATTCAGTCGCATCCATCCAGAAGCCATCGACATAGACTCGATGCACCGGCAAGGCATCGCGAGTTACACCGGGCAAGCTACAGAGCGATTCACTCTCGACAGTGCTGCCCATAGAAAACTCGCCGCCGGGAATCCAAACCATGCCGGCGGGAGCGGTACCAGGAGCTGTCGACGGATTCGAAACGGTCGGTGCAAATGTGATTAGTCCAGCTGAAGGACACGACTCGCATTCGGAGGATTTCGATGGAGCGGTTGTCGCCGCCGAACGAGATTTTGTCGCATGCAGTGAGAAGCCAATTACGGCTCCGATTGCCATGACGCCCACGGCAACCACTGAAAGGACTCTGAAAGTAAGCAATTTTGTTGGCAGCTTGTCAGTTGCGTTTCGTGGCTTCGGTGATTTCTTCATGGACGCTCCTGGAACAGCTCATCAGAATTCTTGAGTTCGCATCAGTGGCTGAGGGGAAGATCCTTTCCCACAGCCGCTGCGCCTTAATTGGTTATCAAAACGTGACTAGCTTAGAGAATTGGGGACTTCGGGATAATCAGGTGAAATCTGTATTTGAGGTTGGGATTAAAGGTAGAAATCCGCACATTTCGATCATTTGGCGGCTGTAACGCGTTGGAAAGGCGATGAAGCCTCGCTCAGGCTTGGGCTAATGCCCGACTAGCTTCAGCCTCAAAAAACAATCTTCACCAATCGTTCCAGCAGTTGATCGAGCGGAATCATGGTCAGCACCAGCGGTGACATCGGAGCGACGGTGGCGACCGCAAGTTGGAGTAGGGTTTTGGTGTCAAAGGGTACCAATCGCATTTCGTTGATGACCGCGTAGCTATTTCCCAGGTCGGCCAACGATTGGATATCGCCACTCCCAACAAACGGTTCATCTGCCGGCGCCGCGCCACGCAGCCACTTCGCATCGAACTCGCGAACATAACGCTGGGCCAAAGCGCCGTACTCTCGGCGGGCCGTGCGCTTGGCTTGTCCGAGTTGGGATGAGAAGACAAGCAGAGGTCCCAGCACGAAAAGCAGAACCACGACGACCGCTCCGATAATGTCCAACTTGAAATCGATCACGCGCGCCCCAGCGTAAAGAATTCGATTGGCCATCGTACCGCCCAGCAGCGCACCCTGTGCGAGTAGCAGCGGGATGAACGCGTAGCTAACATTTGAAAGAAATCCGAGGCCGCCCGCGCGATCGGGATGCGTCGGAAAGAGGTCGAGTTTGATGCGGGACACCTGCCAAAGAAATCGCGCCCAAATGAAGAGGCGGTAGTACCAGCGGAACAAGAGAAATTGGAAGAAGGGCAAACTCACCAGAGCAAACCACCAGCCGGCTGGCGACAGGTGCACGCTGCCATGGTTGTCGAGACCGTACCAACTGGAACCTTCCAGCGCCGCGTATCTGGGCCAGATAAAGAGCACGCCTACGCCATATACAAAGACAATCAGCAGTAGCTCTGCCGTCAAAGAGTTTCGCAGACGATTTGCTGAGGCTACCGCCTTATCAAATTGCTCCCGCGCCTGCTCGGGAATCAATCGCCGTTCGAGAAACTGCTTAATGAGATCGCGCATTCGCTCGTGAACGATCAACTCGGCCCCGATAATCAGTGGCAGCGAGATCAGAAAGCGCGCATGCGCGTCGATGTCCTGAATGAACGGCAGACTAACCAGATTGCCCCACGCGGTGCCCTTCGCAGCAGACAGCAGCAGTAGCGGCAACCATGAAATCGCCGTGATTATGATCATTCGCCGACGCAGCAGTTCGAGACCGCTTCCCGAAAGATATGCGCGACGAAAGATCTGAAACAGTGGCCCACCGAGGACCAGGGAAAAGTCCTCGGTGGTTGTTGGTAAAGTTGCGGAAGGATTCACATCTGCCACTGTCATCTGCTCCGTCTTGAATTCTGACCTGCGTCCGCGTTGCTTTGCGCAAAGGGTCGTTCAGTCTCGGTGGTCCCTTCGAATATTTCTGGGCGACTTTCACGGTGTCACCGAGCGCGCCGCAGCAGCTTCCAATTCAGGCTTTTCGCTTTGAATAATCAGCAATTTGTGAACGCCACCGGCTATCAAAGCGCCAATGATCGGCGCGACCCAGAAGAGCCACAACTGCCCCAACGCCCAACCGCCGACAAACAGTGCTGGACCGGTGCTGCGCGCTGGGTTGACCGAAGTGTTGGTGACCGGAATGCTGACCAGATGTATCAGCGTCAACGCCAATCCGATCGCGATCGGAGCCATGCCTTTAGGGGCGCGTTCGTCAGTTGAGCCGAGGATCACGATCAGAAAGAAGAAGGTCATGACCACTTCTGAAACCAGCGCCGCGACGAGCGTGTATCCACCGGGCGAGTGTTCCGCGTAACCATTTGAAGCGAAGCCCGCATGGACATCGAATCCGGTTTTTCCACTCGCGATTAAAAACAGAATGCCCGCACCGGCAATCGCGCCCGCGACCTGCGCGACGATGTAAGGCGCAATGTACTTTGCGGGGATCCGCCCTCCGGCGAAGAGGCCGACCGTCACTGCCGGATTGAAGTGCCCGCCGGAGATATGGCCCACCGCGTAGGCCATCGTTAACACTGTGAGTCCGAAAGCAAACGAGACTCCGAGTAGTCCGATGCCGACCTGCGGAAATGCGGCGGCGAGTACTGCACTGCCACAGCCCCCGAAAACGAGCCAGAGCGTTCCGAGAAATTCGGCTGACATTCTCTGCGTCAAACTAAACTCTTTCATGATTCACCTCTTTCGGGTTTTTGAATTCCGATTTCCCTTTGACTGAAAATATCGAGTCGGAGTCTACCCAAATCGGCGATAGTCACAATCAGGTGAAATGAGTATTTCCCTCTCGGAGATCGTAGTACCTTCCGGCGGACCTTTGTCATTTCGGCTTGTAGGGATCCGGCGTACCCGGAGCGATGGGCGGGTACTTCTTCAGACTTGCCTCAAAATCCACCATTACCTTGATCGCCGGACCTGCGGTCCAGGTACTGGTAAGACCCGTTTGCGGATACTCCTCTTTTGGATCGGTGATGAGATTAAACGCCTTCGGATTGCCAAGCTTGGTCGGCGGCGTCCACCAGTCGCGCTGCTCTTCATAGAAGACGACTTTCCAGTTGCGCCACTTCACGCCTTCGAGTCGATCTGCGACAAAGATCGGGAAGCCTTCGCGGTTCGACTTTTCTGACTTGCCGAGAAAGAAATCCGTCTGGTCCACGCCATCGATAGCACGGTCCTGCGGAACAGCGGCACCCGCGATCTTTGCGAACGTCGAGAAGGTATCGACCTCATGAACGATCTCATTGCTGACACGTCCGGCCGGAATTCGTCCGGGCCAGCGAATAATGAAAGGCACGCGCAGCGAGCCCTCCATATGGGTGAAGTAGTAGCCGCGCCACGGACCCGACGATCCCTGCCAGGGCCAGGTCGCTTCCGGCCCGTTATCGCTCGTGAACACCACTATCGTATTGTCGCGAATGTTTAGCGCGTCGATCGCGTCGAGAACCTCGCCGACATGGAAGTCCATTTCAGCCAGCGCGTCCGGAAAATCTCCGAAGCCCGTCTTGCCGGCGAACTTCGGATTCGGCAGGCTGGGGAAGTGGACCAGCGTGAAGGGCACATAGGCATAGAACGGCTTACCTGCCGCGGTGTTGCGCTTCATGAAATCGATCGTGCGCCGGGTGACCTCAGCATCGATTAGGCGACGCTGGTCCAAGTCGTAGACCCCAACGTTTCGGCTCTTCTCGCCCTTGCGACCCTCCATGATCTGCTCGAAGGGAATGCCCATTGCCTTGGCCGCGGGGTCACTGGGCCAAAAAGCTTCGTCAGTCGTCCGTGGGATGCCATACCACTCGTCAAAACCCTGGGCGTTCGGAAGGCGCGTCTGGTCACTTCCGAGATGCCACTTACCGAATGCAGCAGTCGCATAACCAGCGTTGGAAAGCGCTTCCGCGATGGTTACTTCCCACTGGGTCAATCCTTCCAGGCCACCACCGATCGGCACCGAGTGCGTCCCGGAACGGATCGACAAACGTCCGGTCATCAGGGCGGAGCGGCTCGGGGTGCATTGCGCTTCGACATTGAAGTTTGTCAGCCGCGTGCCCTCAGTCGCCAGCTTGTCGATGCGCGGTGTGGCCGCGCCGCGCGTGATGCCGCCTCCGTACGCACCGACCTCGCCGTAACCGAGATTATCCATCAGGATGAAGACGATGTTGGGCTTGGTGTTGCTAGTCTGACCAGCCTCAGCTAATGAGTTAAGGCGGGTGCCTTGTGCCCGCGCCGAAACTGCAAGCATTAAGACTAGCCCGACTGATGTGAATTTGGTTTTCATCGTTGCTCTCTTTTCACCCAGGCCTGCGGAACGGCGCAGTTGTCAGTTAGTTAAATCATTCGATACCCATGATGGCTTTAAGTTCTGAGTAGCGAACTGTTCTCTGGTCGCTGGCGCTGAGTGCCGGCGCTATATGAATCTCCACCTTCTTAATCGTGCCGCCGTAGGCGAATGGTCCTTCATAACCTTCGCTTACCGGCGAGCCGTTATCCATGCCGATATCAAAGCTTTCCGGGCCGAAGCGCCCCGGGACACTCTTGTCGATCCGGCCTTCACCTACCTTTTTGTCATTGATGAAGAGAGCAACCATTGCTCCTTTCCCGATGCCACCCCCATCGTATTTGAACTCAACACGAATTACGGATGGTCCCGCTGACAGCGTTTCCGAACTGGTGACCTTGTAACGCTCATGCGCCATGAAGTTGTATTCATAGACGGGCTTTCCGTCCTTTATATAAAGCGTGAACCCGCCGCCCACGCCCCCTTCAGCCACCAGCACGCCATCCGCGCCGCTCTGTGGCACTTCAATCGTGGCGGTAATGGTATGTGAGGTGTTCTTGGTGTTAACGGCTGACGGCTCAGGGATGAATGCCGCGCCCGGGTAGTATGCGAAGTCAGTTCGTCCCGCGATCAGGCTGGGCCGAAGACTGGGGTCGCCCCGCTCTGAGAAGCGATCGTCAAGCGGAAGCACGTCGTACTTCTTTGCTTCGACCCAGAAAGCATCCTGTAACTCTTTCAGTTTGTCCGGATATTTTGCCGAGACATCGTTCGCTTCGCTGAAGTCATTCGCCAGGTCATAGAGTTCCCACTTATCGTGATCGAAATCTCCGGTGGTGCCGCCTGCCGTAACCCACGGAAGGCGGCCGTGGCGGGCCGTGGCGATCCAACCATCTTTGTAAAGCGCGCGGTTACCGAACATCTCAAAGTATTGAACATGGCGCGTGCTTGTGGCCTTCGCATCATCGAAGCTGTACATCATGCTGACGCCTTCGATTGGCTTCTGTTTCACGCCATTCATCTCCGTTGGCTGGGGCAACTTCGCGGCCTCCAGAATGGTGGGTGAGATGTCGATCACATGGTGAAACTGCGTTCGGATTCCGCCGGCATCCTTGATCCGATCGGGCCACGCGATCACGAGTGGATTGCGCGTGCCGCCAAAGTGCGAAGCGACCTGCTTGCCCCATTGGAATGGCGTATTCGCCGCCCAGGCCCAGCCGACCGGAATGTGATTTGACGCCTTCGCGCTGCCTAACTCGTCGATGTGCTTCAGCAAAAACTCGGTGTTTTCAGGGATGCCTTGAAGCGTCGCAAGTTCGTTGAAGCATCCACTCAGCGTGCCTTCCATCGATGAGCCGTTATCGCCAATCTCCCACATCACGAGAGTGTTATGCATTTGGTTCATCTCTTCGAGAGAGTCCAGGATGCGGCCGACCTCGTAGTCGGTCTGCGCCGTATAGGCAGCAAAGACCTCCATCAAACGCGCGCCGACGCGCTTCGCATCTGGCGTCAGAGAATCCCACGCAGGAATCTCTGCGGGCCGCGGTGTGAGTTTCGTGTCCGGCGGGATTACACCCATCTTGAGCTGGCGTTGATAGGTCTCCTCACGATACTTGTCCCAGCCCTGATCGAACTGGCCCTTGAACTTGTCGATCCATTCCTTCGGCACGTGGTGAGGAGCGTGCGTGGCACCCGGAGCGTAGTACATAAAGAAAGGACGATCGGGCGTCACCGACTTTTCCTGCTGGATATATTTGATGGCGTCGTCGGCCAGTGAATCGTTAAGCGTGTAATGACCTTCCTTGCCCTTGGGGATCTCCATCCTCACTGGCGTCGTGCCGCGAAAAAGAAACGGACTCCACTGGTCCATCTCACCGCCGACAAAACCGTAGAAGTAATCGAAGCCCTGCAGGCTGGGCCAGCGATCGAAGGGCCCCGCAATGCTCGTCTCCCAGTCAGCGATGTTGTGGTTCTTGCCGATGAAGGCTGTGCTGTAGCCACCCTGGCGCAGGACCTCGGCGAACATGCCGGCGCTCTTGGGTATTTGCCCGCCGTATCCCGGATATGCGTCACCTATTTCGGTGATCACTCCGGTCCCAGCGGAATGATGATTGCGGCCGGTGAGTAATGCTGCGCGTGTCGGAGAGCAGAGCGCGGTGGTATGAAAGCGCGTGTAGCGCAGACCCATTTTGGCTACGCGATCGAGGTTTGGCGTCGGCACCTGACCTCCAAACGTGCCCCATTGTCCAAAGCCTGCGTCGTCGATTAGGATCACCAACACATTCGGCGCGCCGTCCGGCGCTTTGGTAACTTTCATGGACCCCGGCGTTGAGTCCTTGTAGGTGGTTCCGATCTTCGCGTCAGAAAAGGGTTTCTCCTGACTAGGTATCACCACTGGGCTTTGCGCCAACGCGAATGAAGCTGTGAATGCGTAGATTAGTATTAGGCTAATGAGTTGTTGTTTGACTTTCATGTTTGGCCGCCTTTCATGTGCGTAACTCGATTACTTGATCTCCTCGATGTCGTTCGGCTTCCATGTCTGATCGAAGAATGCTTCTGTCGGACTGTAGAAGCGCAAGTAAGTGAACCAACCCTTACCCGGAACGGTTTTGATCCAGTTCTTCTCTTTACCTTTTGGGGCTTGTGGGCCGAAGTAAATGTCTACCGAGCCGTCCGCGTTCGGCACCGGTCCGGTGTACTGGCTAACGCTCGGAAATTTTTGGCCGTTCTGGAGTTCTGAGCGGCTGAGAGCGTCATAGACGACTATCGACCAGAAGGCCTTGACCGGAACATTTGCCGGAAGATTCAACCGATAGTTCCTGGCGCCATCGAGGAACACGCCACCAGCGTCACGCATGGCCATCAGGTATTGTGAACCCGAGCCGACAGTTCTTTGGACCATCGCCGGTGAGTTACCAGTGGCCGCATAGTTCCAAGCCGCACGATTGTCGACGTTGACGTAACCCTTCGCATCCCACGTGTGGCTGCCACCGACAAACGCCCATTCCCAACGCCGGTCTGGATAGACTTGTGCCGCATCGTCGCGCGTCGCGAACGTGTTCGCTCGCGCCATGGCCGCGCTGACCCGAGCTGCTTCGGCGAGTAATTGTTTTGTCTTAGCGTCCGGCGTGAATGGTCTGCCCTTTTGGATTCCGATCGCGGCGAGCAGGAAGCGATCCGAAGGCGAGATGGCATCAACTGGCTCCTTTTCGACGAGCGCGGCGAGATTCTCAAAATACTCATAAGTATCGGGGAAGATCGTGTCGATCGCTTTGCCGGAGCCATTCAGAAAGATCATTGATGGAGGATCGCCGGCTTTGGCTAATGGATAAATCTTCATTGACTTCATCAATGCCAAAGCCTGATCCGATTTTCCGTTCACGAGAAAGGCCCGCACCCCAAACCAGACACCATACGTCGGAGACTTGGCAGCGAAATAACCTGCAGGCACCTCTCCTTTGTAATCCGGAGGCAACAATAAGAACTTCCCGCCCTTGCCTTTGTCAGCGCCCGTTGAGCCCAAGCCGATCAGACTCTCCTGCCACATGTTGCTGAAACCGCCCAGCAGACCGGGCGGCGCTTCGACCACGGTAGGGCCGTCACGTTTCAGATCGAGAAATTGCATGCCGTAAACGGTCTCGGTATTCGGCGTGAGGTAGAGGCTTTGCGCATCCAAAAGCGTTTCGAAGATCAGAAACTTGTTCGCCGCATCGAGCCCAAAGTCCTTGAGACCCTTCTGCATATAGAACATCGACATCGGTGTGACGAAATGCAGATACGCTTCCGTCGCGCGATTGAAAGTAAGTAAGTCGTAGAGTTTGTCGGTGGCTTCAGGCGTCGGGTAACCGCCCCTGAATTCGAAACTTCCGAAGCGTGTGTTGATGGTCTCGGTGCCGATCCAGCCGTGGGAATTGTCTGTTCCTTCGGTGGTTGAGAGTTCACTCAACCTCTCAATATCCGGCAGCCTCCAACTCTTATCGAATAGGGGCAGCTCGGGGCCATAGAAGCGAAAGAGAACTTCGAAACCGCCCTCGGCGTTCGTGGGAACCCAGTTCGATTCCTTGTTCGACGGAGCCGTGGGACCAAAGTAGACATCCACGGATCCGTCGGAATTCTTTTGCAGACCCGGTGTTTGCGATGAGCGACTCGGCCATCGAGCATTCCGTATGGGCGCATGTGTGTCGCGGTCGTAGACGGTTGCTGACCAGTACTGCCTCACTGGTGCATTCGGCGGAACATTGAGGCGATACATCGAACCGCCATCGAGGAGTTGACCACCCTTGTCAGCGACGGTCAGCAGATACGAAGAACCGGCAGCGCCGCCGGTATGTTTTGGAGTGAAGTACGCATACGAGAACGTGACGCCGCGAATATCGATTGGGTAGGTCTCGGGTTTTGCGAAGAACGACGCCTGCCCTTCAAACAGTTCCAGAGATCCCGGGCGCGCCCAGTGGCCACCTTCGTAATAAGGCGATGATGACAAGGACCCCTCGTAATGGGTCACCAACCACTTATGTGCTTCACGCGCAGCGTCATTGAGTAAGTCGCGGGTTCTCGCGTCGGGATTGAACGATTTGCCCTTCTCTATTCCGATCGACTTGAGTTGATCGATCATCGCCTTGTCGCGCTCCAGCCATGGTTCGGCCTGCACGACGCGGTTGAGCGATTCAAAGAAGCGAACGTCGTAAGTAATATTCGCGTCGTACACCACGTCGACTACATCGTGGAAGATTGTGGCGGGCGGGCTCGTGTCCTGGGCCAACGGATACAGTTTGATCCGCTTGCCATAAGCGACGGCCCGCGCCACATCTGCCTCGCTGCCGCTCTTTGGAATCGATCGCAGAAGCGCGTAGCCCCCGAACGTATCCGATGGCATGGGGATGTAGCCCGCGGGAATTGTGTCCTGGTAACCGGGAGGAAGAATCAGGTACTTACCGCCCTTGCCCTTATCGACTCCGGCCGGCCCGACATCTTCCAGCGCACACTGCCAGGCATCCATGACAGTGCCGGTGATCGAACCTTCATCAGCCGGTGGAATCTCAAGTACTACCGGTCCGGTGTCTTTCGTGTTGATGAAGGGTGTCAGGTAAATCGCATCGGGGTTCGGCGTCAGAGTTTGTATCTTCCAGTCCGGCAGACGTGACCAGTAAGCTATCTGATTGAAACCACCTTTGGCCTCGCGCACCATCGCCTGATACATGAGGTCATAGTTGACTGCCGGCATGCCCCAGATCACGGCTTCGACGGCGCGCCGGTGCATTGCGCGTTCCGCCACTTCGCTATGGCTGCGGGACGTTGTGGTAGGCGGCTTAGGTTGGGCGGAGATCGCGGACGCGAGCGCCAATAGAATGATGGCGAGCGCTACCATACTGATGGAATTTCTTAATTTCATGAGTGTCTCTCCGCGTGACTGTCCCTAACGTCGCGCTTATTTGAGTTCAATCGTCACCTTGTTAATCTTCCCGTTGAACTTGAACGGCGGCGTGTAATCAAAATCGACTGGAGAGCCGCTGTCTTCGCCGACGTCCTGTCCTTCATAGAGCGAGTATTTGTACCCGGCCGTTTTCTCGACGCGGACTTCTCCGATCTTCTTCCCGTTGGCTAACAACGTAATCGTGCCGCCCTTACCCATGCCGCCGCCGTCGTACTTAAAGTCGAAGGTCAGGGTCACTTTGCCGGTGGGCACGTTTTCAGTTGAGACGGCGCGATAGCGCTCAAGTCCGATGTAGTTGTGCAGACCGACAAGTTTGCCGTTCACGAGGTAGAAGCCCCAGCCGGCCGTAATGCCACCCTGGGTAAAGATCATGCCGTTACCGCCATCAGACGGGATTTCTACTTCGGCGGTGATCGTGAATGACTTGCTCTTTAGATCCGGCGCTGAAGCCTCAGGCAGAGCCACCAGTGGTCCGTTGTACACAAATGTCTTGCGGCCCGCAGCGAGGCTTGGCCTGCCAGTCAACTGTTCCGACAAGCGCTCAACCGAGCGCCAGTCGAGCGGCAGCACATCGTGACGGGCTGCTTCAGCCCACCAGAGAGCTTCGAGCGCTTTTAGTTTCTCGGGGTACTTCGCGGCGAGATCGTTGGCCTGCGAAAAATCCTCGTCGATGTTATAAAGCTCCCACCTAGCTTTGTCCGGGTCATATCCGGTTCGCGTCGCTTCCCAGGGAACGTACGCCATCGAGGACGCGATCCAACCGTTCTGGTACATGGCGCGATTGGCAACCAATTCGAAGATTTGGGACTTGCGTCGATCGGGAGCCTTGGCGTCGTTAAAGCTGTAAAGCATGCTCACGCCCTCGATCGGTTTTTGGGTCACGCCGTTAAGTGAATCGGGAGCTTGAATGCCGGCAGCTTCAAGAATCGTCGGCATAATGTCTGTGACGTGATGGAACTGGCTGCGCAAGCCGCCTTTGTCTTTAATCTTCGCCGGCCACGAGATGACCATGGGGTTACGCGTGCCGCCAAAGTGTGAAGCGATCTGCTTGGTCCACTGAAACGGCGTGTCCATGGCCCAGGCCCACTCCGCCGGAAAATGGTTGTAATACTTCGGACCGCCTAGTTCGTCGATGTGCGCCAGCGCGTTCTCGATGGGCTCAAACACGCCGTTAAAGCTGGCGATCTCATTCGTCTCACCGTTAAGACCGCCTTCAGCTGATGCACCGTTGTCACCCAGAATAAAAAACGTGAGCGTGTTGTCAGCACCCGGCAGCGCTTTCACCGCATCGATCACGCGCCCCATTTCGTAATCAACATGCGCGCCAAAGCCGGCAAAGATTTCCATCATTCGCGCATACAAGCGCTTCTGATCTGCATTAAGCGAATCCCACGCGGGCAAGCTGGCAGGACGCGGCGTGAGCTTGGTGTTGGCCGGCACTACGCCGAGCTTTTTCTGCCGCTCAAGGGTGATCTCGCGATAGCGATCCCATCCCATATCGAACTGGCCCTTAAACTTGTCGATCCATTCTTTGGGAGCCATGTGCGGAGTGTGTGTGGCGCCCGGCGCTACATAGAGAAAGAAGGGCCGGTCCGGATCGATCGCCTTCTCGCGCTGCACCCAGGAAATCGCATGGTCCGCGAGGTCATGAGATACGTGATAGTTCGGGTCGGTCGAACGCGGTACCCGGTTGTGATTTTCGACAAGAACGGGTTCAAACTGGCTGGTATCACCTCCGTTGAAGCCGTAGAAGTAATCAAAGCCGAGGCCATTGGCCCAACGATCGAACGGACCAACATCGCTGGTCTCCCACGCCGGCGTATTGTGGTTCTTGCCTATCCACGCAGTCGCGTATCCGTTTTGTCTCAGGATCTCGGCAACTGTCCCCGCACTTTTCGGAATGATGCCGGTGTAGCCGTCATAACCCGTCGCCAGTTCAGTGATAACACCGTTGCCGGCTACGTGGTGGTCGCGACCCGTGATCAATGCCGCGCGGGTTGGTGAGCACAATGCTGTTGTATGGAAACGGTTATAACGTAGTCCCTCTGCCGCGAGCTTATCCACGTTAGGCGAAGGCACACCACCGCCGAAGGTGCTGAACTGTCCGAATCCCGCGTCGTCAAGCAGAATGAGCAGAATGTTTGGCGCGCCCTTGGGTGGGCGAACTACCTTCGGGAAACTCGGCGGATCAGAGTCCTGGTAGGTGCGACCGACGTCTCCCGGGAATCGAAAATCCGGACGTGGCAGCACGGTTGGCGTGCTCGGAGTTTGGCTCGGAGTCTGAGCGAAGATCGGATTTGCGATCATCAGCAATGCAAGTGCTCTGGCAAGAACGGTCGCTAATCTCGTCAGTCCATGATGCCGTATGTACTTTTTCATGATTACTCTCCAATTAGTTTCTTCGTAGACAGTGTCGCGGCTCTTTCGAGTCACGGCGATTTGGAAGGGCTCAAATGTCGGACTCGCCAACATGAGCCCCTCCATCTCGGTCGGGCCAATCACATTCACCGATTGAATCCCTGCTTCAGCTTCTCTATGGCCTGATCGATCGTAAACGAAGCAGGCCGTTGGCTCGGCGGGAATTCCTTGTAGGACTCGAGGTACTTCGAGACGAGGATGACGCTCCCAGCCATCGCCGGGGAGTTGGTGAGTTCCCAGTCGTAATAGGTATTCGAGGTCATGTCCGCCCGTTCGTATGGGTCGGCTCTGAGATCGAACAGCTTCGGAAGACGAAGAACGGTAAAGGGCTCGGCCCACACTTGCAGTGTCCCCTGCGCTCGCTGCTCCATGAACACGACTTTCCAGTTTTCGAAACGCACAGCGACGAGATCGCCGTCGTCATTGAAGTAGAAGAACTCTCTTCGAGGGCTGCGCGACTGCTCACCCAAGAGATAGGGCAACTGGTTGTAACCGTCCTGATGGGCCTTGAAAGTTTTGTCACCGGCTCGATAGCCTTTGAGAAGTTTTTCCTTGATGTCGGAAATGCCAGCGGCTGCCAGCAGCGTGGGACTCCAGTCCAGGGCGCTGAAGATCTCGTTCGAGACTTGTCCGGGCTTGATGTGGCCCGGCCAGCGGATCATTGCCGGCACTCGGAATGCCCCTTCCCAGTTCGTCGCCTTCTCGCTGCGAAACGGCGTCATGCCGGCGTCGGGCCAACTGTTCATATGCACGCCATTGTCTGACGTGTAGATCACGATGGTGTCGTTCGCGATTCCGAGATCGTCAAGTTTCTTGAGCAGGCTGCCGACCATGGCGTCGTGCTCGATCATGCCATCGGCATATTCCGTCCGCGCAGTAAGTCCAGGTTGGTCGCGGTGTTGGGCGCGCACGTGTGTGCGAAAGTGCATACGCGTGGAGTTCATCCAGCAGAAGAAGGGCTTGCTCGCTTTTACCTGGCGCTCCATGAAATCCATGGCTGCGGCAGAAGTCTCGTCGTCAACTGTCTCCATCCGTTTCTTGGTAAGAGCTCCCGTGTCCTCAATTCTTTGCTTGCCAATCCGGCCGAAGCGCGGCTGCTCAGTCGGATCATCTTTGTCAGTTGCCCAGGTGTGCAGCACACCGCGCGGCCCCAAGAACTCCTTAAATTTCGGGTCTCGCGGGTAAGTAAACGATTCTGGATCTTCTTCCGCATTTAGGTGATAGAGGTTACCGAAGAACTCGTCGAATCCATGCACCGTAGGTAGATATTCGTTGCGATCCCCGAGATGGTTCTTCCCAAACTGTCCGGTTGCATAGCCAAGCGGCTTAACCAGCTCGGCGATGGTTGGATCTTTAGCCTGCAGCCCTAAAGTGGCGCCCGGCGACCCGACTTTGGAGAGACCGGTGCGCAAAGTCGCAATGCCGGTGATGAATGCCGAACGTCCGGCTGTGCAACTCTGCTCGGCGTAATAATCGGTGAACATCATTCCTTCGCGTGCAATGCGGTCGATATTCGGCGTGCGGTAGCCCACCACCCCGAGACCGTAGGCGCTGACGTTCGCAACGCCGATGTCATCACCAAAGATCACGAGAATGTTTGGTTTCTTAGCCTGCGGTACGCCTTCAGGTGCAGAGGCCGCGGACGGTCTGGTCATGGGCAGCCACCCCAGAACCAGGCTGATTGTCATCAGCGCACCAAGAATTGCCATTCGGCGCGTTTTCTTTCTGGGATGATGTCTGGTGTTCATGATTCTTGTTTCCTTTCGAAGATTTAGCGGGCACCTCTAGAAAATCATTTCCAAACGCACGCCCGGAATGACCGTCGTGTTCGCGATAGTCCGTGTCGGGCGAATGATCTGTAGATCACCCGTCAGCCTCAGCCACGGAGTAATGTGTAGGTTGTAGAACATTTCAACCTGATGCTCGGGTCGCGGCCGTCGCCCCGCTTGCGTGAGCAGGTCGATGTTGTTTTTGAGAACTTTGCTCAGGTCGGTGTACGCGTACTCGATGCCGAACTCGTCCGCGCTTCGGCGCTTGAATAGACCGTTGCCGCCCAAACCAGCATTGAAGAAAGTGGTGATGGGACTGGTCGCTTTGTCAGCAAACGAGACCTGCGAGAAGAACCCCCAGCCGTCTCTTTTGCCTCGCTCCACCAGGTATTGGCGAAAAACATAATTGACTGACCAGGAACCGCGCCGTGGTTGAATCGGATTGACTGGAGGACCGGGGATTATCACCTGCCTGATCGCATCGAAAGGCGTGTATGCCTTCGTGGTTATGGCTCCGCCAAATGAATGCTTCGCGGTCTTACCAAAATATTTCTTCGAAAAGTTCATGCCGGGCGAGAAGGTCACCCCGTCCTTGAATAAATCCGGGATGCCCGTAGTAGTTGAGTGGTCGTTGGTATCCATCACCGCGAAGGTGAAGAAGGGCTCTCCATGCCGAATGTAGGCGAAGGTCGCCGCGTTGGTGATCAGTGGCACCTGACGCAAGACGGTCAACGGACCGATCGGGGCGATATTCATGAACCGCTCAGTTCCGCCGCCGCTGAAGAAATCTTCATCGGCGAGATCGACCAAGTTGTATCGACCGAAAGAAATCGCCAGCAGGTTTCCCTTCTTCAAGTCGAGCGGAATTAGCCTGGTGAAATTCAGCGCGGTGACTGAGAAGATGTTGCCGGCAGCGGCGGGAATCATCATCGCGGTATTCGTCGGGTTGATCGTTCCGGTTCCGCCCAGCAGTGGGTCGCCAAAGCGGGTTTCAGTCCTGACCTCAGCCGACCACCATTTCCAGCCGGCGATTTTTCCGAGATCGAACTTGGTGATTGTCTGAAACTTGCCGTTGAACTCGCTGTCATGTCGGACGCCACCTGCAGCCACACCCTGAAAGAAGTGGGTAAGCTTGAATTCCAGCTCGACGCCTTTTTCTTTCCAACGCGATCGCGTCCCACCCCAGTCGCCGGTCATCTCTTCCTGATGCCAGACATCAGGCTCAGGCGAAGGGGCAGGTGAGGCCGTTGCTGTTTTGGCCGCACTTTCATTGGAGCCTTGTCCATTAGTGGCAACGGCCTCGATGGTGGCGGGTGTTGGTGATGGTGTTGGATCCTGGCCATAGCCGCCGGGCACAAGAAGCAAGGCGGCAAAAAGAATCGCCACTCTTAGGATTGTTTTCATTCTGGCACTCATTGCTTTTCTCCTGCGGCCTAACAACTCGAGTCTCGACGCGACGGATACTTCATCGTGCTTCCCCAACTACCGTTCTCGCGCCAGAGCGCTCTCCGTCGTGACCCGCTCCCAGGTTCCATCCGGGTTGTAGGTGGTCATGGCCTGCGCAATCTTTTCGCTGTTTGGGCCCAGGTTCTTCTGATAAATATGTCCTTGTTGACTGACGATGAACGTCATCACCCCTGATGACCCGTAAGCCGCCGGATAAGCGACCAGCGCAAAACCACCGATCATCCGACCATTGATCAGATAGCTGTAGGCTCCGCCCGGCGCGCTCGGCCCTTGCGCCTTCAAAACCTTCAAGTAGTAGCCATGAAATGGAGTAGGCTTCAGGTTGCCGCTGGTGTCTCTTTCTCCGTGATAACCTTCAGTCCGCGCATAAGCCACGAGCGGACCCAGCGGGCTTGCCTCTTCGCCCTCGGCACTGGCCCAGTAGAGACCGTCTTTCTGTCCGGGAGAGCTGACTAACTTCTGCGCAAATTCCTGCACGCCGTCGTTGTTCCAGTCGCCATCGAGGAAGTATTCCCATTGGGCCACGGCGTAGGTGGCGGTCACGCGGATCGTATCCAGTTCGTTTCGGCCCACACGCCGCAGTAGAAGCTCGTCGACACCCTGGCTGGTATCAAAGGCCCATCCATCGCCGCGCTTAACGATTGGCACGGGAAAGGACCAACCGTCATTTCCAAATTCGACCGTGTACTGTGCGTCGTTGACCTTAGCGAGTTCGGTCTTTTCACCCGCGCGCGTGACAAACTGAGTCAGCTCCTGGTTTTCCTCAACCGGATCGCTTGAACGCAAGCGGTTTGCGTCCGGAGCAAGAATGCGATCGAGGGCCGCGCGATCATGCGCCCGGGCCGCAGCCACTAGCCCCTTCACAGCATCATCGGCCGAGGCGAACGTTTGCGCGGTTTGGCCGCTCGCGCCGATCGCGCCAGCCAATACGCCAATTGCTAATCCCGTCACCAAAGATGCTTGCCTTAACCAACGGCCAATCGTTGTCGCTGTCATGTTGTCTTTTGTGCTTTTCATCGCTACCTCCTTTTCAATCCGCCACCGCCGCCGCCTGGCCTGCGTGCGCCACCACCACCAAGGCTGCGCTGTTGTCCGCCACCTCCAGCTCCTACGCGACTGATGCTGCTCGCGCCGCGATTGCGTTCCTGTTGTATTTGCGCCCGGTTGCCGCCGCCGCCAAAAGTGGAAGGTTTGGCATCGCGACGCGGGGTTGTGTTTGGCGTCTGACGCCCGCGATCCATCCACGATGGTTTTTCGGTGCGGTTCTTTAGCGCCTCGTTGCGGTTGATATCATTCCGGTTGATGTTGTTGCGATTGATGTTGTTCCGGTTAATATCATTCCGAGTGACATTGTTCCGGGTGACATTGTTCCGGGTGACATTGTTTCGGGTGACGTTGTTGCGTGTGATGTTGTTGCGCCGCACGGTCGCGTTGCGATTCAGCGTCGTCCGGTAGTTGTTGTTGATGTTCCGGCTGACGATGTTGCGATTTACGTTGACGCGGTTATACCGGTTGTTGATGTAAACGTTTCGATTGACGTTCACGTTGACGAAATTGCGGTTGACACCGACCCAGCCGCCGCCGACCCATCCGTGGTAATAAATACCGCGGCCGTGCCAATCCCAATCGTTGTTGAGCCATGCGCCAATTGCGAGGCCGGCGCCAAAGGTAATGGCCGCCGCCGCGATCCTCTCGCCAGTTGATGGACCGTTGTTTACATAGACAACTTCGGGGCTGTATTGCGGAACGTAGATGACCTGCGGTTGCGCCGGCACAATCTTGATCACGTTGCTTTCGGAGATGACTTGCTGTTGCGAGGTGCTGACCAGACTGCCGGCTGATTTTGCTTCGGCGCGCAAACGCTGAATCGACTTGGCAACGTCAGTGGATTGATTGACATAGGCCTGGCCCAGCGCGATTGTCCAGTCAGAGTCCTGCACCATTTTCTGAAGTACTTGCGGATAGTGGGCCACGGACTTAACACTGACGTCCCAGCTTTGATTCGAGATCGCGTTATCGTCTGACCTGCCTCCCAAAACCCGATCGGCTTCCTGCAACTGATCGAAGAACGTGGCCGCCGGCACCACCTGGGCCAGCAGCGGGTCGGGATAGAGCGCAATCGGCGCTAGCAACTCGTCCAGCTCCGCCTCACTGAATCTGCTTTCCGGCATCGCTGGAGTGGCGCCGGCTCTCACGAGCGGTGCCCCCAGTAACAACAGACCCAGGATGATTGCTTGCAGTTTGAAGATTGTGTTTTTCATGACTGACTCCTTAAGTTGACGTCTCGTATTGTTAGGGCGTTTGCCCATGCGACACGCGCAAGATGCGCTTGCCACCTCCTTACCAAATCTTTTTAACGCCGCTCTTGAAGGTGAAGTCGTAAGGGCGATTTCCACCGATGGGAAAACCAGGCGTTGCGTAGTAACTGATGCCTTTCTCTTGCGACAGCACGAACCCGAATGTCGTTTCGAGCGCCGCCGAGACCTTCCCGGTTTCGTAATTCAGAATTATTTGTGGGTCGAGGTTGATAAAACGGCGACCCCTGGCGAACATGCGAACGAAATAAAAATCGAATCCGCCCTGATTGATGTTTCCACGTCGGGCATCGCCCGAATAACTGTTTGTTTGCTTATAAGTCGGCCCAAAGATCGTGTTCTTGAAGGGAAACGTAACGATGGTTATCCCAGGCGCGATAGTGTTCTTACCCGTGCCGAACACGGGCTTGCTGGCTGTGTCAAAGCCAAACTCGAGATTCGTCACCACCCCTACTTTATGTTTACGGTTGAAATACGGAACGTAAGTCAGCTTCAGATTCAGATCGCCGAAACCAAATTTTGTGTCACCCGCCACGACTCCGATTGGGCGCGGACCTATTGGTCCTTCAATTCCCCCCGACAAGAATCCGACCGACGTGTTCGTCGCATTGAACGGCAAATCAACTTTGATTGAGGCGCGGTTCCTGGCGAACGGCACCACAAAGCGAAACTTCGTGATGTTGTTGGAAAGGCCTTCACCCGGCAGGTTGTAATATTCGTTAAAGATCTGAACCGTAGTCTTCAGTACCAGAGGGTTAGTTCCAGTCTTATCGTCTTTCGCTCCACCGATTTCAGTCGGTGAAGGCTTTTGCGGATCAGTCGTCTGAGCTTCTACGCAGCAGCACAGCAGTAGGACAACACTTACCAAGAGCGCCCGTCGTATTTGTCTGCGATTAGCTTTCATCCGAATTTCACCAACCCTTGTCCAAATCACTTCCTTGTTACGGACGAGAGATTAAAGAATTCGCGGATTGGAAATAATCGGGTGAAATCCGTATTTGGGCAGCGGGAGATTCGGTATAGGTGAAAGGCGATTACCTGAGTGACCGGCTGTCATTGCGGCAGTTGTTTAGGAAATATCAGGCAAAATCAACTCCAGCACAGCCGCTTTCTGGAGGTGCGGCGACCCTCCGACCCTCATATTTTTATTGAAAAGGGGTAGTCTGAGGAGTAGACTTTTGCGCATCAATATGACGGGTTCTGAGGTTCGTCTCATGAGTTGCCGATGGAGGGATTTCGTAACGATCATGTGGTTCCCGCACTCAGTACCCTTCAGGCTTGTTCCATTTGTGTCGTCGCGAATGTGAGCGCCCGAGCTGGCAAGATTTGATTTCCCCTGACGTTGGCATGTTGTGCCGATACCCGACATCAAAAAAGTCGCGCTGTCCCAATCCACGGTGATAGCGGTGGCTGAATTCCTGCATAAAGGCCTAGTCAATGACTACGCCGGCTGCCAACCTGAGTAACCATGCGGCCCGCGCCGAAGCAGCGACGCGTGAGCAGCAGTTCCGCACGCTCGCCAACTCAATCCCGCAACTCGCCTGGATGGCTGACCAGGAGGGTTACATCTTTTGGTACAACGAACGCTGGTACGACTACACCGGCACCACGCTTGAAGAGATGGAAGGCTGGGGCTGGCAGAAGGTTCACCATCCGGATGAAGTGGACCGCGTGGTCGATCGGATAAAAGTCGCCTTCGCGACAGGCGAGCCTTGGGAAGATACGTTTCCACTTCGCAGTAATAGCGGCGAATACAGATGGTTTCTTTCTCGCGCTCTTCCGATCCGCGACGCCGATGGAAAGGTAGTGCGTTGGTTCGGCACGAACACGGACATCACCGAACACCGCGAAATGGAGACAGCGCTGCGTGAGAGTGAGCAACAGTTCCGCACGCTCGCCAACTCAATTCCTCAACTCGCGTGGATGGCTGACCAGGAGGGTTACATCTTTTGGTACAACGAACGCTGGTACGAATACACCGGCACTACTCTCGAAGAGATGGAAGGTTGGGGCTGGCAGAAGGTTCATCACCCGGATGAAGTGGATCGGGTAGTCGAACGCATCAAGCTGGCGTTTGCTACGGGCGAACCATGGGAAGATACCTTCCCTCTTCGCAGCAAGGCCGGCGCATACAGGTGGTTTCTCTCACGCGCGCTTCCGATCAAGGATGGCGCGGGAAATGTCGTGCGCTGGTTCGGCACGAACACGGACGTTACCGTGCAGCGGCAGATGGAGCGTGCGCTCCGTGATAGTCGCGATGAATTGGAAAGACGAGTGGCTGAACGCACCACCGCTCTTTCTGAGGCCAACGAGATCCTTAAAGCCGAGATCGCCGAACGAAAAAGGATCGAGGAACGGCTAATAGAGCAAACGGAAACTCTTCAGCGCAGCGAGCAGGAATTTTCAACCCTGGTCGAAAACTCGCCGGACATCATCGCTCGCCTCGATCGGGACCTCCGCTACATTTACATGAGTCCTGAACTTGAACGATCTCTGGGCATTTCACCCGACGACTTTATTGGCCGCACTTCTGAACAAGTACCTCTGAAGAATTACGACTGGCGCGGTTTTGAAGCATGTTGTCGCGAAGCGATCGAAACCAGGAAGACGGTTAATCGGGCAGTAGATTACGGAGAGCGAACGTATTGGACGCGCGTTATCCCGGAAGCCGGACCGGATGGCGTAGTGGATTCCGTGATGACAATCAGCCAGGATGTCACCGATCGCGTTCGCGTAGAACGAGAACTTGTGCAGCTCACGGCCCAGTTGTTCCGCATCCAGGATGATGAGCGGCGGCGCATTGCTCGCGAATTGCATGATGAAACGGCGCAGAACCTGTACGGCATTTCCGTCAATCTGGCTAAGCTGAGTCGACTAAACTGGGAGCCAGCCGAAGCAAAACAACTCATCGATGAGTGCGAGTCGCTCGGTAACGCAACGCTCCAGGAGATTCGCACGCTTTCTTACCTGCTGCATCCTCCCCTACTGGATGAAGCGGGTCTGGTGTCGGCGCTCCAGTGGTACGTGCAGGGATTTACCAAGCGCAGCGGGATATACGTAGACGTCTTTGCCCACCCAATCGACCGTCTGTCTCAGGAAATCGAACTGGCCTTGTTCCGCATAGTCCAGGAATCACTGACCAACGTGCGCAGACATTCGGGCAGCGAGACGGTCAGTATCAGGCTGGAAAATAAATCAGACGAGATCTGCCTCGAAATTCGAGACAGAGGTCACGGCTTGGGAAGAAGCAAAGCCGCAAGCGAAGCAAACCATTCTGAAGAGTTCATCGAAATGGGTGTCGGCATTCCGGGAATGCAACAGCGCTTACGACAGCTTGGTGGCAGACTTGAGATAAATTCAAACGGCGAGGGCACGACGATTACGGCAGTCGTTCCACTATCCAATGGAGCGGCTTTAGCCACGAGTAATTCGGCCGCATCGTCTTAACCAGGCGAGCCTCCGCGCTGAAAACACGAAAAGTCCAAAGTGAATATCTTACGAGTGTTCCTCACTATTTGCGGCACGTTCCTGATATTGGGGATAACTTTTTCCCCACACCTCTACGCTCAATCAACCGCCTCGATTCAGGGAGAGGTCACAGATCAGAATCAAGCCGTCGTTCGCGGCGCGGAAATCACGATACGTTCGGCGGCTATCGGTATTGAACGTAAGGCAGTCAGCGATTCGGATGGTCGTTATCAATTTGTCGCTTTGCCCGTTGCCGAATATCGGGTCGAAGCCCGAGCGAAGGGATTCAAAACGCAGATCATCGAACATGTTCGCGTCGATGTCGCGCGAATTGTAGAGACGGATTTCAGACTTGAGGTTGGCAACGCGAGCGAGATTGTGACTGTGACCTCAGGCGCGATGGAGATCGAACGCGCCACCATCTCTGTGGGCCAGGTCATCAATGATCGGACCGTGCAAGAGTTACCTTTGAACGGCCGGCACCTCATTGACTTGGCTCTACTCATACCCGGATCGGTCACGCCGCCGCAAAACGGATTTCTCTCCGCGCCGGCTCGCGGACAAGGTTCAGCGGCACTTAACACAGCGGGCAATCGCGAAGATACCGGCAATTACCAGATAAACGGCATTACGCTCAACGATCAGATCAATAACACGATCTCTTTTTTGCCGCCGATTAGCAGCATTCAGGAGTTCAAGATTGACAACTCAACCTTCAGTGCTGAGTACGGGCGCAACTCGGGCTCTATCGTGAACATTGCCACGCGACAGGGCACAAATGACTTTCACGGCGAACTGTTTGAGTATTTTCGGAATGACGCGCTGGATGCGCGCAATTTCTTCAACTTCACATCGAGTAAACCGCCGCCATTTAGACGCAACCAATTCGGAGGAGCAGTCGGCGGCCCTTTGATGTTACCCCGCTTCGGCGAAGGCGCTCCCGCGCTGGGCTATAACGGGAGAAATCGCACCTTTTTCTTTTTCACTTATGAGGGCCTGCGCCAACAGCAGGGACTCGACTTGAACAGTCTCGTCTTGAGCGACCAGCAACGCGCGTCGATAACTGATCCTGCGATTCGGCGATTGGTAGATTTGATTCCGCGCGCGAATTTTACTGACTCGTCCGGCTCACCGCGTTTTGTCGGCTCGACCACGGCGCCGGTCTCAGTTGATCAGTGGACGATAGATATCAGTCACAGCTTAAGGAATGCTGATTTGCTACACGCTTATTATGCCGTGCAACGCGACGATCGCCGCGAGCCGACCTTGCAAGGCAACACGATCCCTGGTTTCGGCGACATTCGTACCGGCTTTCGTCAGATACTCACTCTCAATCTAACGCACACCTTCAGCCCAGTGCTCGTCAACGAAGCAAGGTTCGGTTTCAACCGCAACACGTTGATAGTCGCGCCCGGTGCTGCCCTGAATCCCAGCACACTCGGCATCGCAAACGGAGTCAATCAACCGATCGGACTGCCGCTATTCAACGTCGCCGGTGAATTGAATTTCGGCGGGCCGCTTCAACTCAACGGCCGCAGCGACACCAGCTTTGCAGGGTCCGATACCTTGAGTTCTCTGCACGGACGCCATTCAATCAAGGTCGGCGGCGAATACCGTCGCGTCTACAGCAACCTTTTCGTACACGATCCCGGGAGATTTAACTTTCCGACTGTCGCGGCGTTCATCGCCGGCAACGCTAATTCTTTTTCAATTACGCTCGGCGATCAATCGGCGAGTATCGCGCAAGGCGCACTCGATCTTTTTGCACTCGACAGTTTCAAGTGGCGATCAAATTTTACGCTTGAAGTAGGTCTGCGGTACTCATGGAACATGACACCTTCAGAGCGTTTCGATCGATTTGTCGTATTCGACCCGAAAAGTGCTTCATTGGTTCGTGCAGGAAAGAACATTCCGCAAGTCTACAAGACCAACGCGAATAATTTTCAGCCGCGGCTGGGATTAGTTTGGGATCCTTTCCGAGATGGGAGCACCAGCGTGCGCGCGGCTTACGCGATCTTCACCGAGCAGGCGCTGATAAATGCCGTGCAGCCGCTGGTATCGAATCCGCCTTTCGCTACGCCGCTCACATTCACCGGAACTGTACGGCTCGACAATGCGATTGCTCTCGCGGGCGCAGCCGGCGTTTCTCCAATTACAGTGGATCATAATTACAATAACTCTTACATACAGTCATGGAACCTGAACCTTCAGCGTGAAATCCGTCGTGAGTTTGTGGCCATGGTTGGTTACTTTGGCTCGAAGGGCACACACCTGCGCATCTCCCGGAACATCAATCAACCGATAAACGGTGTGCGTCCGTTTGCGCGGCTCTCATCGTCGAGTCCCATCTTGCCCGGCGCGACACTTGGCAACATCACCCAAATCGAGGGCTCAGCCAATTCCAGTTACAACGCGCTCTGGGCAACGGTGCTGCGTCGATTCTCAAATGGACTACAACTTAATGCCTCCTACACCTGGTCGAAGTCGATTGATTACAATTCGCTAAGTTCGCCGCCAAACGTCATCACGGTACAGAACAGCTATGACCTTCGTGGTGACCGCGGACTGTCAGATTATGACGCACGGAACCGCGTGGTCGTCAGCGCCATTTATGAGTTACCGTTCAAGGGCAATCGCGTGAAGGAAGGCTGGCAGCTCGCGTGTATTGTGCAATCGCAATCGGGCAATCCGGTGAATATCATTACTACGAACGCCACGATTAACGGAGTTGCGAACACGATCAGGCCGGATGTGAATGGGCCGGTCACAATTATTGGCAGCGTGGATCGCTGGTTTGACACCACTCAGTTCAAAGCTGTCCCAAGGTTCGGCAATCTCGGCCGCAATGTCGTTATCGGACCGGGTTTTAGTAATGTGGATTTCTCAGTCCTGAAGACGATTAAGCTCGACGAAAAGAAACGATTGCAAATTCGCGCCGAGGCATTCGATGTTTTCAACCATGCGAGCTTTGGACAACCTGTACGCGTAGTGGGTAGCAGCACGTTTGGCCGGATTACCAACACGCGTTTTCCCACTGGTGATTCAGGTTCATCTCGGCAACTGCAGTTTGCGTTGAAGTTTTTATTTTGAGTCGAGGGAATAATCTGACGCTGCGAGGAACCAGTTTGGAATGCAGATGTGTCGGATTTTGATAAACATTTCGCCCCTCCGTGGCATTGTGCCGGCGACTACTTTCCTCGTCTGGCTAATCCTCTTAATATGTCCCGCTGTCAGCGTCCGCGCTGATGAGCCGACTCCACAAACACCCAAACGAATATTGCTGCTACATGACTACGGACAGGAAGCGGCCGGTAGGACGATTCTCGACCAGAGCTTTCAATCAGTTCTCAATTCAGCTCCGCGCGGCAGCATCGAATTCCATAGCGAAACGCTGGAGATCTATCGCTTTCCCGGCGAGAACCACATCGCCTTGATGCGCGATTACCTGCGGCAGAAATATGCCGGGATTAAGTTCGATGTGATTGTGGTTGTCTTTGATGCGCCGTTGGAATTCCTGCTCCGTTATCGCGACGAGCTTTTTCCCGGCGTGCCGATCGTCTACTTGATTCTCAAGCATCCCAACTTGGCGGCGCTGCCTCCAGCCACCACGGGTCTTTGGGAAGGCCCAAGGGTCAAGGACTCGCTTGAAATTGCGCTCAAGCTCCACCCCGATACGAGACAGGTCTTTGTGATCAGAGGAAAGTTGAATAACACCCTCGATGAGACTGAGACTTTCCAGCAGCTCGAATCATTCAAGAACAGAATCGATATCAATTATCTTATCGATCTTCCGCTTGATGAACTCACCGCCCGAGTAAGGAGCCTCCCGCCGCACTCGATTGTGCTTTGTCCGCAACAGAATATTGGCGTCGGAGGCAGGAGCATACCGCCGTATGAAGCTGCCGGCTTAATCGCGCAAGCGTCTAACGCGCCCGTTTACGGCATCGTGGAAACATGGGTCGGCGGCGGCATCTTCGGCGGCGAAGTGGTGAGCTTGGAGGAGACGGGAACTGAGCTCGCAACCAGAGCTTTGAGGATTGTCAACGGAGCAAGACCAGAAGACATGGCCGTGCAGGAAGCGCCGACTGTTCCAATGTTTGACTGGCGGCAGCTTCGCCGTTTTCACGTGACTGAAGCCAGCCTTCCGGCAGGCAGCGTCGTCCGCTTCAAGGAGTTCACCTTTTGGGAGCTCTACAAAGGCCGCATCATCGCGGTCCTGGCAATCCTCATTCTGCAAACATTGCTGCTGGCCGCTCTTTTGTTCGAACGCGCCAGAAAGCGGCGAGCCACACGCCGACTCGCTGAAAGCGAAGAGAGATTTGCCAAGGCGTTCAAAGCCAATCCCCAACCAATGTCGCTAACCACGATAGACGGAGGCATGTTTCTCGATGTCAATGAAAGTTTTCTGTTAATGAGCGGATACAGTCGCGACGAAGTTATCGGACATACAACAAATGAACTCAGACTTCTCGAAACTGCTGCTCGACGCGATGAGATAGTCGCGCCGATTTTGCGCGAGGGAGTGGTGCGCAATTTCGAATTGAAGTTTCGCACCAAGGCGGGCCAGTTTCGCACCCTGCTTTCTTCGGCGGAGCTCATAGAATTATCAGGAGAGAAATGTATTCTGGTCGCCTCAACCGATATCACGGAGCGCAAGGAGTTGGAACAGGAGCTCGAACGGAGCGAGCGCGAGTTCTCTACGCTCGTCGAGAACTCGCCCGATGTCATAGCGCGCCTCGATCTCAACCTTCGCTACATCTACGTCAGTCCGGGTCTTGAACGGGCGACCGGCGTTTCTACTGATCATTTCATCGGCAAGGCTGCGGCAGAGGTTGTCCTTGAGGGTTACGACTCGCAGACTTTCGAAGCCATTTGCCGAGAAGCCATTAGCACAATGCAACCAACCTCTCGCGCCTTTGACTTCGGTGACCGACACTACTGGACGCGGGTGGTGCCTGAATTCGCGCCTGATGGCGCCGTGGAATCTGTGATGACCATAAGTGAAGATGTCACTGATCGCATTCGGGCACAAGAGGAATTGCTGCAGCTAACTGCTCAACTCTTTCGGTCACAGGACGAAGAGCGGCGCAGAATTGCGCGCGAACTGCATGACGGCACTGCGCAGAACCTTTTCGGAATATCAATCAATCTGGCGAAATTGAATCAACTGAGTCAGGACCAGCCGGAAGCGAAGCGACTGATCGATGAATGCGAGACGCTGGGGAATGAATCGCTTCAGGAGATTCGCACCCTGTCTTATCTTTTGCATCCTCCGTTACTTGATGAGGCTGGGCTGGTCTCGGCGCTTCAGTGGTACGTGCAAGGATTTAGTAAGCGGAGTGGAATCTATGTTGACGTCTTCGCGCCGGCTATGGATCGGTTGCCTTCCGATATGGAGCTGGCGTTGTTTCGAATTGTGCAGGAGTCGCTGACAAATGTTCGACGGCACTCAGGGAGCGGCACTGCCAGCATCAGGCTTGAAAAGACATCGAGCGAAGTGGTTTTGGAGATTCAAGACAAGGGACGGGGAATGCCGGCGACAAAGATGTCCGACGAACCTAACGACCTGGTTGAAATGGGGGTCGGTATTCCCGGGATGCGTCAGCGCTTAGTTCAACTTGGCGGCAAGTTGGAAGTGATTTCTAATAGTCACGGTACTACCATCACGGCAGTTGTGCCCCTTACGAATGGAGAACATCATGTTGCGAATCCTTCTCGCGGACGATCATGACGTGGTACGGCGCGGATTACGCGATCAGCTGGCATCACATGAGGGTTGGGAAGTGTGCGGTGAGGCCAGGGACGGACGCGAGGCTGTTAAGTTGGCGCTCGAACTCAAGCCCGACGTGGTGGTGCTCGATCTCTCCATGCCTGAACTGAACGGACTGGAAGCAACTCGTCAGATCCGAAAAGACCTGCCTCGCACAGAAGTTCTGATATTTACCATGCACGAGACCGAGCAGCTCATCCGCGAGGTTTTGGCTGCCGGCGCGCGTGGCTACGTCTTGAAGTCTGATGCAGGCCAGCACTTAAACCAGGCCGTCGAAGCTCTCTCGCATCATAAACCCTTCTTCACAGCCAAGGTTTCGCAGGCCCTGCTCGATGCGTTTCTGAAATCCGATTCGAAACCTGACGAGAGTTCTGTCTTTCGCACGCTAACCAGCCGGGAAAGAGAAATCGTCCAAATGCTTGCCGAAGGCAAAAGTAACAAAGAAATTGCCAACAAGCTGTCGATCAGCGTTAAAACGGTCGAAACTCACCGCGCCACGGTCATGCGCAAGCTAGAGATTAATTCGATAGTCGAACTCGTTCATTATGCGATTCGGAATCAGCTGGTCGAAGCTTGAGATTTAGTTCAAATACCACGAGCCCACAGCCGTAAATACACAATCCACCCTATTACGAGAATTCCGCGTTTTACCTATTCTCTTAATCCGGAGCCGGGAACACTTTTGTAGTCGTCGCCATTTGCTGGCCGCCGAGAATCCCCTGGGGCCAAATAAAGTTAGGTCAGAAACGAGCAAAAACGTGAGCGAACTAGTTGTTTTCATCTTCAGTGATCGTTTTCGCGCACCGGAAGTATTAAATGAACTCAGGCGACGTAATGGACTGTGGCCACAGGATGTCGACCGGGCGATAGCAGTGACGCTCGATGCCGAATCGAAAGCCAGCGTTCATATGAGTATCGACCTGTCTAAGCGAGAAGGCGTCGGCTGGGCAAGAGTTTGGGGCGCGTTAATGAAGTCGGCCCTTTTCGTCCCGATCACCGAAGGGATGGTTGAGGCAGTCGATAGGGTCGCGTGCCCGTCAGTGCAGGTCGGATGTTCATTTATCGCCGGCGACGAATGTGGTGAGATTAAATGGTGGCGAGATGTTTTCGGAACTTCAGACAACTTCAGGCGTGACGTTTCGTCCTTAATTAACCCCAGCAGTTCGGCGATTCTTATTATGTTGACCATGCCCGACGTTTCTTCAGCGCTGGCCCAGCTTCGCAACTATGGAAGCACCATAATTCACACAACGATTAGCTCGGCCTTGGACGAGACTCTGCAAGGCATGTTGAACGGACCCGCTGGAAGCGGACTCAACACCTGATCAATCAGGAATTCCGCTAATCATTAATTGTCCAAACAATTAAAGGAAGTTTGCGGTTGGATGGGCTTGCTCGGACCGGCGAACCTTTCTTCGTCGCCGCCTCAACGCTCAGGCACCTGCGATGTCCATTCACGCTTTGTCCCCTTCATGGTGTTCGAGACTTGATATAAGGGCTTTCCAGGCGTCCACCAACCCGTGTCCTAGTTCATGGAAAAAGGTGGAGGCCACCGCGCCTCGAACTGTCGCGCTATTTTGCCTCAGGCCGACCATAACGCCTGGGTAAGCGTTCCTCGGATTCAGCCTCTTCGCGCAATTAGTTGTTTTGCCACTTTCCTTGGTTCTCACTTTCGTGCGGGAGTCATGTGGAGCGAGGGCCGAATATCAAGACAAAGAGACCTAGAAAGTGCCCAACCACATGGCACGGAGGCTGCGTTAGTGGGCTTCGCGAACGTAGTTGGCCCGCGTTTTCGCCAGAACTTTCGCCTGATCTTTTCTTTTAAGGCCAAGATTGAGATTCAAGCGTGCTTAGAGAGAGGGGCGAAACGACCTAGGAGAGTCGTTTGGCACGTCAGGAGGGGAATCGATTTTCCGAGTTTAATTCGGATTGTTTAACACTTTCATTCAAACTGACAAGGTTCATTTTCCGACTTTTCTGCGATGCTCGAAATTTGGGCTGACTGAGCCAATTGAACTTAAGCCCTGTCTATTTTCCGACTTTAATTGGGCTTAACAACGAATGTGGAATCGAATTAAAGTGTTGGACTTCGTATTAAAGTGGTGGACTACGTATTAAAGCGGTAGACCAAAACAACCGCGTTCAACGCCCGCAAGACACTGAGTTCTGCGGGCGTTTGATTTCGTCGTCATTTATCTTATGGCTCCGCAGCATCAAGAACCCGGCAAAACGACGAATTTGACACGGAACCAGCTCAAACACGCCGGTCGAACTCTAATCTCTTAAATTTGGGTGTTTTCGACGACGATACCAGCTTCTTGCAGCAAGAGTTTTGTAGGCTTTTGCAAAAATCGGGTTTTGTCGAGGAAGTAATAGACTTCTATGTTGATAAAGAGCGCCGATTACTAACCGAAAACGCTTCGGGCACCGATTCGACTCATCATAGCGAACGCCTCAACACTGGCGAATGGGAGCAACTAGTTAGAACACGTCTCCCCGACTGGCTATTTTGGCT
>Ga0070694_100000147_pt1 | contig 35921 bp, 71 predicted proteins | sample KBSK1251metaG_FD_65470 | JGI IMG/M metagenome (GOLD analysis project Ga0070694, IMG submission 65470) | Corn, switchgrass and miscanthus rhizosphere microbial communities from Kellogg Biological Station, Michigan, USA - KBS K1-25-1 metaG | ecosystem: Host-associated > Plants > Roots >...
TTGAGAACCGGGCTACGGACTAATCTGCTGCCGCATTTCTGAACATCACACCCTTTGATTACTCACCACTGTACCATGTGCAAGCCTGCCGAGGTAGGGATTTGTTGCTCGTTCCAGCCGTCTCAAGGCTCGCAGTTGACAGGTGGTGCAGATGTAGGGATCGTTGATGACGGTCCCCTTTAGCACGTAGACCGTGGACGGTGGATCGCAAACTGAACAAACAACCGGGATGCGGGTAGTGGTGGAAGTGTTCATTGGTTAGTCGGCAACTGTTGCATCGCCGGTCGTCTCCATCTGCGACCTTCTCGCAACTGGTTCTCCCTGATCGCCTGTTGACGCTTCTGCCAGGCTACGCGGTCGCTCGGTACGGGATGGCCCTGCGTATCGACTTCATAGGCGAATCCCAACTCCGGCCCATGCCACTCGGCGGGCCACTCGCTGATCGGGATGTGCAACACGCTATGATCTGCATCATCGCAGTTGAGAATGATACCAAGACGATCCTCACCGGTGTTGATGCAGTGGGTGGACAGTGCCGCTGCCAAGATGATGCCGATTAGTCCGCTCATTGTCGCTCCTTCAGGTTGTTAAATTTGATTCGGTTTATTCCTAGTGCGTCCACGCAATCAGCGCCAGGAATATCAGTAAGCACCCGACACTCACCAGCCCGGGCATTGGTGGCTCGCACGCCCTGCGAGTAAAAACGTAAAACCGATCATCAAATGACAAATTCATGTGCCAATCCTTGGTTTGCCGAACAACTTTCTAATCCCGTTCGCCGCACTCACCACAACGTACCAGAAGTTGGTCCAGAGCTTGGTGACCAGATCGTACACGCGAGCGATAATAACACCGCCGAATGGAAAGCGATATAGCCGTGTTCCCTAAAAACCTAGGGTAGCCGGACCAAATTGTTGTATGCTGAGCCCTGATGCTTAACTCCCTCCGTCTCTATTCCCTGTCCGCACACGCAAAGGAGGCACGACAATCGAAATAATCATTGGCATTAGTGGAGCCACCACTGCGGCGTCTCTCTTGGTTTCCATCTTCAAGCTCGGTGTTCCCAGCGCTTCATCGGCGCTTATTGCGAGCATCGCATTCCTGGCCGGACAAATATCCGCGGTGCTGGTTACGGCGGCACAGGGTGGCCTGGCTGCCGATCAGAAAACCATCGCGACCGTTGCGCTCACGGGAATTTTATCAGCAGCGGCAGCCGCCGGTATAAGCCGTACCGACAACACGGCTGAGGCAAAACGCACCGGCTCAGACGTTCAGGCCCAGCGACTAGCGGTCGCGCAGGAAGGCGCCAGAACCGAAAAGGAACTGAAGTAGATGCCCTTTGCAGAGGCGTTGAACGAACAAGCCGAGGTCAACTCCAAACGTCTCGGCAAGCTGCCCGCGAAGTCTTCGCTCAAGCAGTTACACTTCGCACCGCTCATCAAGCCGGTCGCGCCGACCCCCCCGTCAGTGGTGAACTTTTGGGTCAGGCAGGCACCGTTTGTAGCGCGAAGTTATGGAAATCAGTCGAACGGTTGTTGCGTGAGGGCCTCGCAAGCCGTGGCTGCGACCAGGATGGAGCGGCTCGAACAGAACCGCACCGTTCAATTCACAGCCAGTGAAATTCTCCGCGTTTATTACAACATGACCGAGAGGCTTTATGGCGGCGGTGATACGGGCGCTTATGAAGTCGACGGGTTGAGTGAGTGGCGCAAACCTGACCTAACATTCCGCGACGCCGATGGGATGCCCCACACCATTGACGCCTTTCTCAAGATCAACCATACCGATGTCAATGAAGTGAAGCGCGCCATCGCGTTCAGTGGCGTGCATGGTATCAAGGTCTGTTTCGCGCTGCCCTTGGCATGGTCCAAGGTAAACCCGCCGACAACTTGGGACATTCCAAAAAACCAACCGATGATAGGTCAGTGGCTGCCCGGCGGATGGGGCGGGCACTCAACTTTCTGCACTGCCTACGATACCGTTGGGCCATTCATCGCACACACATGGTACGAAGGTGGTAAAGAGGTTTATTACGGACTGCAGCGCGTAACGTGGAGAGCGTTTCTAGCTTACGCAGATGAAGCGAACCTTGTGGTGGACTCGATCGATAGCTGGCTACACCAAGGACTATTAACTCCGAACCAGGCGGGAGCAATCACCGAAGCAGTTAACTCAGTCAGTGATCAAAAAATACAATGAAGGAGAATCTTATGGTTAACCTGTGGCGCAGGATCGTTACGTTCTTCACTCATGCCGTGGATCTCATTCTCGAACCGGCCAGCCCGTCAACTAACCGTCGATCAGTGTTCAAGCGCTTAGCCTTGACTGCGTCGTTGCTGGTAGTGGCCGGACCAACCGCTCTACTCCAAGTCGCCTGCGCAAGTACCAAGGTTCTAGCCAAATGGGCCGGCTTTGTCATCGACCTTTTGAATCAGCTCACGCCGATTCTCACGGACATGGGAGTTTCGAACATCGTAACGCTCATCGCCAAGGCCATCCCGCTCGCGCAGAAGTTGAAAGAGGCTTTTGAGAAGAACGACAACGTCTCCGCGCTTACACTATTCGACAACCTCACGAATGCACAGACCGGCGTGATCGTCGAGATCTCAAATGCTATTGGCGTGTTACAGGGACCACAAAGAAAGATACTTTTGGGCATCATGGCTGCGGCGAGCGTGTTCTTGAGATTGATCGGCGCCAACATTTCGAACAACGTGACGCCGGCAGATGCGGCTATGGCCCGCGCAGCCCGACCGAGTGCAGCGGCCAGCATGGAGCGCGCGGCGCAGTCGGACGTGTTCGAACGGCTCTTTGCGGCGGTGCGGTTCTAAGGTGAATGGCAGATCACAAGCAAACAGCAGCCGGGCTTGGAGTCGACCCCTACGGCAATCCCGTAATTGATCCAACAAAGAACGTTCTCGATCTAACTAATGCGGCAAACAAAAGACAAGATGATCTTCGTGAAATGCACAACCGCTTCCTTGAAGCGGAATTCAGAAGGTTAGAGGAGACGGTTAAACGGGTTGAGCAAATATCCGAGTTGAGAGCCGAATTTGCCCGCGACGTAAGTCTCATTCACCAAAGCCATGACCGTGAAATTCATAAGATGGAGCAGGACAAGTTGGCGGCCTTTCGGGCCAGCGACGAGATGGCTAGGATTACCGAGGCGAACAGGAGCCTTGCCGCCATTCAGGTAGTTGAGCGAACGCTGAACTCGACGGCCACGGCGCTGGCGAGTCAGAACGCTGAGAACAACGTGGAAGTGAACCGTAGGTTAGCGGCCCTTGAGAAGTCCAGCTACGAAGGCGCCGGCAAGGGCACGGGCGCAAAGAATACGGTCACTTATGCCGTGCTCGCGGTCGGACTGGTAATATCGCTGATCACGATCGGCACAGTTGTAGTTGGTATTGCATTCGCAATTCGCAGCGGCAGATAAATTTTCCCCTTCCACCCCCGAACGAAAGTGTTTAGTGAAACGGATTCGAAAAAGGAGAAATCGCCCAGATGACAACCGATGACAAAGACAAGGATCGCCAAGATCCGCAACCACCGCCAAAGAAGCCGGAAACTCCTGGTGGCCCACCACCCAGACCACGAGAAGGAGAAGAAGGTGATCCCGGCAATCAACCGCCCGGCGTCCCGGTCGGGCCCGGCAAGGGTTAAGTAAGCAATGGCCACTCCGGCAATAGTACAACCTCGTGAACTGGGCCGTGAGGCGTTCAGGGCACTCAACGAAGCCGATTTGTTGCGCGAGGTTCTGATCCGTGAAATTAGGTCACTTGGGGCGCTGTTCTGTGTAGGCAGACGGCGCCACATTTCTGAGCTCACACCCGAGCAGCAGGAAAAGGTCCGCGAGGCGTACAAGGATACCAAGTGGGCATCGGACTATGGCGTTGACATGATGGGTATTTGCACCTCTGAGGCGCTGGCCCGTAAGTTCTGCAAAGAGCGAGGGGACAACTGGTATTGGACCAAGCTGCCTATTGATACCATGCTCGGAGATGAGCCGGTCTTCGGGGAATGGAGGCACGAGTTTCCGGGTTCGATCGAACATGAGATGTACGAGAACATGGAGTCAGCGGTGATTGCCGTTCCGGTAAGTAAAATGCGGGAGATGGAAGAAGAGTTGGCCGCATACCGCGCGGGCATGCAGGCACTGCGGGAAGAGATCACAAAACTCCGTCAGAGCCACGAAGAAGAGCCAGAGCGATGAGATGCCGCCAGAACCCATCACAATTTCCTCACACATCTTGGTGCTCTCGAACCTTGTAGCAATAGTTATTACTGTCGTCACAACTCTAAGCGTAGAACGACATAAGCGTCGCCGAGAGCCTTCAGAGGTCAGCAAGATCGACGCTGAAAAGAACCAAGTCATAGTCAGTACCACGCTGGCACCACAAGAGCTTGCCCTCGAGGCGATAAAAGAACTACGTGAGTTTAGTGACCTCGCAGAGAAGCGCCGAGTAGCATCTGCCGCCAGGGAAGAGACGCTTGTGGACCAGCGGAACGAGTGGCGCCGCAAGTTCGAGCAGCTCGAGTTCGACAGCAACCGGCGCCTCATCAAAGCAGAGGCTGATGCCCAGGCCGCGATAATGTTCATGGAGCAGCTACATGCGGCCGCAAACCTCAAAGGAGTCAGGCTCGCAGACTACACGCCCAAACAGTTGAAGGATGAGATTGAAAAGATGAAGGCCGCTTGCGACGTAGACTGAGCCGGAGGCAGAGACGCCCACTCTTTTACAATCGCGGCTGGTAGTGCCCTAATTTGAAATTGGGATTTTGGTTTGTGGCACGCAATTTAACTTAACTCCGCGTCAGCACTAAGCGCGTGTGAGATTCGAAAGACTTGCTGACGGCGTCGCGGCTTGGAAAAGGTCGTGAATCTGTCTCACTGCTGAAGATGGAATAGTCATGTCTCCGCAGCCTTGCAGACTCGCGTTAGGATGATTTGCTTGGTTCATGTGAGGAACAATCACTTTGCAATCGTCGCCATCGTAGATAAGCCAGCCCACAGACTTGCACAGCATGATAGACGGAACGCAGCCCTCTACTGGCATCCAGTTCGAGCCGCAGCCGTAGGAGTCTTCCCAAATAATTTGAACAAGACGGAAATCCATTGACTAAGGCTTTTTAAGTCTGTCTCGCACTTGAGTAAGGGCCGATCCCGCGATGCTCTTTTGAGTAGGCGTGCTTTTTGGATCGCCAAGGACTCTCGCACCAAGCGTGCCAACACGAGCAGAAGTATGCTCGTTTCGTTCCCTGCTGTTCAGGTATTCACGCCATTTTTGGCTGCGGCTTTTTTCGCTCATTTAGGAATCTCCTTTCGCGGGAGAGATAATAGGACAAGATCACACCTCAAACAAAGTATTTATCCTTGCGTTGTAAGCTTCTGCGGCACGCCGGTGGGCCTCTGCTGCGGCCGGCGCGTCTCTGAGGGCACACGCGGTTAATGCGTCCACGGTAGCAGCGTGTGCGGCAGCGTTGGGAGGCGCGGCTTGGGAGGCTTCGGCAGCGCGTCCAGTAGCGAACTCAGCATCCGCAGATCGTGTGTCCCACGAGAGAGCCGCCCTCAAGTGCTGGACTTGGGCGTACTGGCCTCTGAGTCCTTCGATTGTCCTGTCGAGGTCGTAAACGATGACCCTGCCAATACCGGGGATTTCCACCGGCTCCATGGCTTTGCGGAGACGGACAATGACGCGGTCGACGAAGTCCAGGCGCTCTCTGTTGGCGTAGTCTTCGGTGATGTTGCCAAGTGGTGCGGTCTCGTAGAAGCAGTAGGGATAAGCGTCTAAGGTGTCCAGTAGAGCCTGCTGCAAAATTTGCTCATCGGCTGTGAGTTTCATTTCGACACCTCCGCAAGAATGGCATCAGCCATCTCAGTAAGTTCTGCCCTGGGCTGCCGAAGTTCTGAGAGTGCATTGATACTCACCCTCTCAGCGAGGTCAATCAGCGGTTTAAAGGCGGCATCAATGGACGCTGCAAGTAGTTCTGTGTTGGGAGATCCTTCTAACTCGTCATAGGCGCGAGCGATACGCTGCCCCATGCTCAGTCGCTTATCTCCGTGGTCCACTTGCAGCAGCCCGCACTCTTCACAGAACTGCGAAGGAGTGAAAATGTGATCCTCTCTTCCCATTGTAATTCTCCCTATCTTGCAAGTTTCGTAACGGATGAGGTGGGAGTCTCACAACTTGCCTTGCGTCCGCAGGCGTAGCCGACCGCCAAGAGGCAACCAACCAGAACGAAGACAGTAAAGAGCACGCCTAACTTAACGGCGCCTTGCTGATTTCTCACCTTCAAGTTCTCCAGTGAGTTGTTATGCGGATTCCCGTCGAGATGGTCAACCACTTTAACCGGCGGCTGCTCCTCCGCGACGTTGATAACTCTAGCGAGTGTGGCGGCGTCGAACTTACTGAGCGCCCGGTTGAGATCCTGTAACGCGCGGAACTTCTCTTTGATGTAATCGTGATCGGCGTCACTGCCGAGCGCTTCAGCAAAGCGCCATAGGTCCAGCTTCCACTCCGCGACGCCTATTGCTTTTTGAAACTCTTTTACTTGTTCAGGCGTCATTTCGGGCCTCCATGGTTGTTTCAGCCTGCGCACCACAGGTCGAGCAAATACCCTTGTGTAACTGGTGTTCGCCAGTCTGAACCTCATTGTTGAAATCCATCCATACGCACTCGTCGTGCGTCTCGAAGGGCAGCATGACCGCCCTTTCAGTCTTGTCCAGTTCATAGAGCATTCCCATCGTTTTCAGATCCTTTCGTTAGGTCGTTACTCATCTCCTGCTTGTGTAGCAATCCCCGCCAACTTCAACGCCTGTCCCATCCACACTCGTGCGTCATCCCGGTAACCTTCGATATCCTGATCGAGTCCCACCACGCGGCTAGTTTGCGCAAAGCGACAGGCATTCGTTGCGAGGCTGATCACTTCCTCTAACTGCGCATCTCTCAACTCGCCCAACTTCCGCTCGACTTCAGCGGGTTCAACTCCGGCATTCACGGCTACGAGACGCAGGATGTTGATAGGGTTGATTTTTGACGACTGGCGTTTAGCAGTTTGTCGCATCGTGTTAACCTTTCAATGTTGGTCAGCAGTCGCGTTCGTGAAGTTCCAGTGCCGTGCCACCGTCGATATGCAGCCATGAACTCTTCAATGGAAGTTGGTTTAGTAAGCATCCCGGCTCCCATTCTTCTCAACACAATCCAAATCACCACCACAGGGAATGGTGCAGCGACCGGCGTGTGCATCCGCGAGCGTGCAGTCTTCGACGTAGGCAGTAATTGCTCGCGAGTCGTCCTCTATCACAGCGTAACCCTGTTGCTGTGCCCACGTCCGTAACTGCTCGAGGGAATCAAATTCACTGATCGTCACGGCTTCACCACGAGTGAGCACGGCATCAAAGTGGCCCTTATGCTCAATAACGTGATGAACCACGCCGCGTGGCCTTGCTTCTGTTGCTGGCTCACCACAAATCCCGTTTCCCATCGTGCGGCAGTCCCACTCAGGATCGTCTTCCTGGATTGCTCGGTGCGGCCAGTTGTAGCCGGCCGTGAAGCCGCAAGCCAGCACGAAAGTGATAATCAAAGCCTGTAATAATCGTAGTTTCATAGCTCAGTTCCTTTCTGGTTTTGCCATCGTCTCCGCTAAGTCTCGCGCCTCGTCCCACTTTTGCAGATCTTCGGCAGATAGTTGGTCGTCGCTGAATGTTCGGATACATGCACCACAAGTTACAGAGATGAATGGTCCCAACTCTGGATGTACAGTATCGTCCTGTACGTGACCGCATTCGGGGCATGTCCATCCGGTTACGGTCGCCTCTCGTCCATCAGCCGTTTTGACAATCTGACTCGCCATCTCAACTCCTTTCGTCTGCACCACAAATGCAGGGATAGTAACCACAGAGCCGGCATTTCATCGGCTCTTCATAAAGCGAGCAACGCTCCTCGTGCTGCTCTTCGGGGTAGCGCGTGCCCGAACATTCATCACAGAACTCGACCGCATTTGTCTCTTCCGAAACCGTGAGTTTTGGGTTATTGGGTGGTCCGGAGAAGCGTGGACATGGACTGATAAGTTCGGTTACTTCATCCACGACGTCTCGCTCGTTCGCGTCATGCCAGTATTCTGCTTGGCGTTTTCTGAACCCAAGCTCAGTGATGCGATCGGCATACCAGTCGTCCACGTTTCTGCGAATGCTGTCCGCAATGCGTTCGGCCTTGCTCGGCGTTGGCGGCTGATCCGGCTCACTTTGTTGATAACGTCTGAATCCTAAATCCGTGCTGCTCATTTGGCACCTCCGTGAAGGTAGCAATGATCGCCGGCCTTCTTAACTCGATGCTTGCAAGGTGTTCCCTTCTTCGTAGGCGCACCACATAGCATTACAGGATTTCCCTTGACCAGGCGGAATCCCTTTTCGCGCGCATACTTCTCGAGCTGCGCATAAGTCTCGAACTCTGAGAGCATCACCCCGGCCATATTCACGGCATCAAAGTGGCCGTGGTGAGCAGTGACGTAGAGAGGCTCGAGCTCGTAACCAGGACCACAAATCTTGTTACCCATTGTCTTGCAATCCCATCTAGGATCATCTTCGGTGATGCGCTCCTGGGCCGACACAACCACGGCCAGTACTACTAACAAACCAGACAAGTAAATCGTTCGTTTCATTTAGAACTCTCCCTCTGCCAGCATACGCATGGCAATTTGTAAGGACTTCGGATGGACCCAAAACCGCTTCGCCACTCGCGTTGTATTGGCTCTGGTGGCCAATATCTCAGGATGCGCGAGCATATAATCGACCGCCCTCATGAGGCGCTCAACCCTTGCTGCTTTAGTTTTTGTGGTATCTTTCGGGCAGGTCATCTGAAACCCCATTTTCAGTTTGATTCAAGCCCGCGTGGAGAACTCCAATTCCCTGCGCGGGCGTTACGTCTTACGAGCCTAGTCGCAGATCACTGACATTTCCCACAATCGGTTCTCGGTCTGAATGCGATCATCAATATACTGACGCGCACCACGCGGCCCGGCGCGCTGAGTCAGGCAAACGCCATCGAGAACCACGTCCCAAACCGTTCCGTCGATGCGCTCGTAGATCAAGTAACCTTTGTATTTAACCGGCTTGGCGTCGGTCTGATACATAGCTGGCCCATACATTGGGAGCTGTGGATTATGCCAAGGATTTCTGTAGGCTGTGCTCATCGTCTGAACCTTCCAATGATTTGTACGCGCTTGCGTGGTTAGTTGGGTATCCCGTTTCGCGCGAAGACGGCCTTAGCGCCTTGCTGTCTGGCTGCTCGCTGGCATTCGCGCTTGGTGGACCACGGATAAAGAGGGCGTCCCCCGGGCGAATTCTCGCTAAAACCCTCGCGCCACTCATAACGACCACCTACGCCGCGCTCGATCAGGCCGCGATAGTAGTAAGTGATAGTCTTCGTTGTTGTTGTCGCCATTGTTCTCAACTCCCTCACGGTTATTTTCTACGGCTGTCCTTGCGCTTCTGAATGCGCTTCACGTCTGCCTCAGACAGGATCGCGGTCTTACCTATTCGCATCGCCGGCACGATCCCAAGTTCCTTGATAAGCTGCTGGACGCGCCGGACCTTGATGCCAGTCCGCTCAGCCACCACGCTCGGAGTGTTTATTTGTTTAGGCATTCAATTTGCGCTCCCGTACAGCTCGGCCACTGCTTGAATCTCTGCCGGCTTTCCGGCGAGACGTAGAGCATCCGTGGCGTCACGAAGATCCTGATCGGCCTGAAGTTTGCGCCCGTACAGCGAGTGCAACGCAGATCCCTCAGTACCGTGCGCTTCAGTCGAGTAGCGGTCAACGTTCTGGACGTCGAGCTCGCGTTGCCACTGATCGTCCGCGCTCAAGGCCCGAAAGTAGGCGTTGCCGTGGTCAATGTAGGCGTCACTGTAGAGACTTGGCATTCTGCTCCTCGACTTTCTGCAACCACTCAGCGCACCGACCGGGATCGCCGTCATCCCAACTCAGCATAAAACCGTTGGAGTTAGGGTAATCCTGCATTTCGATCCGCGAGTATCCTCGCACGTACAACTTGGTCCCCTGTCCGTAATAGTCAGCCGCATACACCTCAATGCGCTGTACGCTCCGTTCGGTGTGTGGCGGCAGGCACCCGTTGGGTGGTTGTATTTGGTACCAAGGTCCAGGAAAATCAGCCGTGGCCAATACCTCTCGCTCGATTGTGGTTGCCATTTACTCTCACTTCCTTTCTGTCAGTAAATCGATGGTTGATTGTCGCTCTGCAACCCGTAGGGCTTTTCATTCAAGTATAGAGCGGATCAATCAACCGCGAGCACTCTACGCTTGAAACGCATTCCTGTCAACAACTATTTTGCGTTTTCTCCGCAATCTCATATTCCCTCGCAATAACCCTATTCCCCGCCACTGCTCAGTGATGTTATTCTCCCTCCCATGAGTGACGAGCCCGTCCCCGAAGTTCAACCAGATTCCCGAAAGTCGAAACGCCAGGTTACTCAGTACTCAGATGAAGACAAGGAAATCGCCCTCGCCACTGTTGACCTTTGTGCCGGCAACGTGTTCCGCGCAGCGCTCGCCTGCAATATCCCCAGAAAAACCCTCGAAGGCTGGGTGAAATCCCGCGATGAGGAGCTGGATCTCAATCTTGCAGCTCGCCTTGATAAACGCCGCGGCGACCTCGCCACCAAGATGGAGTACATCCTTCACTCTGCCCTTGACTCAATGTTGGCCAAACTTCCGAAAGCCACGTTCTCCCAAACTGCTGTAGGTATTGGTATTCTTACCGATAAAATCCGTCTCCTCCGCGGCCAGGGCCTCGAACCTGACCCCGCCACTGAACTCTGCAAACTCCTCGGTATCAATCGCACCGAACTCCCTGAACGCCTCGAACTTGGCCCCGGCGAAGAACTCCCCTCTGGCTTTGGCTTCGCAGGTCCTGTAATCGAAGCCGAATTCGAACCAGTCCATTCTGAACCCACCTATCACCCTCACGCCCAAAACTGCCCTTTCCCCAGTAATCCAGCCAATCCTGACCTCTGCTCCTGCGGCGCCCATGCCCTCAACGAGCAAGAAGAACGTAACTCTCTCAACCCCAACCGTACCGATATCTCAGCCAAATCGACCGAAGACCGCTCGCGGACTCCACCCGAGGACGTTACAGACGGAGACGCGAAACTGCTCGAAGGCATCGACGACGACGATTCGGCAAACTAAGTATCGGAAAATACGGGGTTTGAAGATTAGCGAAAATCCAAATCTCGCGATTTGCTGAGTATTTCTGAAGGCTGTATACAAAACGTAGACGCCCCGTATACAAAGTGTATACACTGATGGGCATGAGCAAAAACATTCGAATCAGCCAAGCTTTGTATGAATTAATTGAGGAAAATCGCGGAAATAAGCCTCAAGGTCAGTACATCGAGGAAATGATCCGGCACGCGCTCTCGCGCTCCTCGGAGCCAACGAGCCCCGCGAAAGACGCTCGAATTGATGAGATCCTCGAACTCGTGCGCGGCTTGCCGGAGACCATCAAGGAAGTGTTCGAGGACTTGACTCCGAGTGGGCCGGCGCCAGGACTTGCGTCAATACCAGGCGTTCAACAAGGTGCTGCGACCCTCCCAAAGAACGCATACTGCAAGCATTGTGGGAGCTGCTTCGCCGGCTCGAAGTACGCTCAAGTTTGTGTTGAATGCGAGGATAAAGGCCACAAGCGAGTACCGCCGGCCGAGTGCCCGGAATGCCAAGCAGGAGCAGCGTTATGATACCTGACCGAGTACCAGACTGGACGATTCAGCAACTAAGTGATGGGACGTACCTCGTGGAGTGTTTTGGCAGGTTCCCGCCGATAGTGGAGAGCCGATCATTCGCTTCCGTAGAGGGTGCGTTCGGATGGATCAGGGAAATATATAAAGAGTGGAACAAAACGCCTCGCAAGTACGAATCTGACGACATCGATAGCTTTCCGAACTGACCGTTTCAGCCGTGGCACAAAAACCGGAAGTATCTTCCATAATGGACATTATCGGACGCAGTCTCTTAAGTTAAGTCCTTTGTTTGCATTACGGGCGTGAGACACGCATGAGACGAGACGCTTAAACCACAAGATATGGTATATTCGGAGCGTGACTGAGTGGGGCAAACGAGAGTTCTATCGACTACTGGCAGAGGGCGTTCTCGACGTTAAATTCATTCTCGAGAACAAGCCTGACATTCGATACATCTACGTTCTGGAGTCCAACGGACTATTCAAGATTGGGTATGCTCGGTATCCTAAGCGCCGCCTAGCCTCAATTCACTGTGGCTCGCCTTCACCCGTAAGACTCGTTCTCACGATTCCGACCGATGAATACATGTACTATGAGGCAGCGCTCCACGCCTACTTCAGAGCCAAGCATCATCATGGCGAGTGGTTCTCGCTAACGGAAGCAGACATTGAGACGATCCGGCGCTCGGAGCATGATCCAAAGATCCTTAACTCCGTCGATATGCAGGATCCCCGCATACCGGTTGCTGTCCGCCTTCGGTCTACAGGTTCTTCTCTCCGCGAGGTAGCAGATACTCTCAACGTGAGCAAGTCGACTGCCAGTAGGCTGGCCCGCTCATAAAACGCAACACTCCGTAACGCATCAATAAGCACACACCACGCATAGAACCATGAGCCCTGCGCATACGTGGTCGCGAGTGGTGCAGAGTGGACAGAGCCTCGCAACTCCCACACCCTCGCGGCCTCCGAGTACGTGCGCACAGAGATTTTCTCCAGCCGGCAAGTCCCGATCTTGGGCTGAGTTTTTTCTCCGGCCCTGAGGAATTCGATCGTCAAAAATCGCGAGGCCGGGGGGATAGGTGCGGATGCCTAATTACCAAACGTCGATTTTTGGAAGGGGACCCTGAAAATTCGCAGCAATTTTATAAACAGGTCGATGGTATGCTGAGCGGTCTGAGTTTGGGAAAGCAGCGCTGACTGGAGGTGGGAATGGGAGTAAAGGTGCTGTGGCACGGCGGGGTTACGCGGACGGTGGTTTTGACGAAGCGATGGGCGATTAAACTACCGTGCTTGGTTTACGGGTGGCGGTACTTTCTGTACGGGCTATTGGCGAATATGCAGGGCGTTTATCGATCAGGTGGTGACGGGGATAAGCGTTCGCGAATGCCTCCATCCACTGAGTAAAGCACTCTCTGACCGGCAGAATGCCCAAGGGGATCTCTCGCATGATGCTTTCAGCCAGGTCTGTCCTAAAACCGCGGAAGTTGACGGCGATTTCGAAGTGGCGGCTGACCACGTAACAGTACCAGCCGTGGTAAGGGATCATCTGACGGTTGAAAAATGTCCAAACGTAACAGGGAACAACCGAAGGTTCAGGGTCGAACCACCGTTTGCGTTGCAATCGTTCTCGCTGCCGCTCGCGTTTCCTCTCCATTAGCTCGGTCCACGGCACTTCTCTGCGCCGGGTACCGCCATGCGAAGTTTCCAGTCCGGCGAGGTGCGGGGCGAGAGGCTTACATTTGCCATCCGTAAACAGGTAGGCAAATCCGCCCGGCTCGTATATTTTTCGCGGTAGAAAAGTCATTGAGGGCTTCAAGAAACACCACAACCACAGCCGCCCCAGGCAGCGCCCATGAAAATCGTTTACGGCTACCAAGAAAATGGGGACTTCCTGCTGGCTACCGTGGAAGACGACTCTTTGTCTGAGAATATCGATGTAATCAAACAGACGATTACCGCAGTCCAGCTTGAAGGGGCATCATTCGTTGAGATCGGGCGAGCTGACTGCCAGAAAGTGGCGAAGCTTATGCAGTTCGGTAAAAAGGGCGACATCCGCGTCGCCGACTTCAACCCATGAGACCTAATCTCTACGTCCTACTCCGTGAAGGTAATCCGGACTGCGCCTGCGGAGAGGAGTTTGTCGGCCTGACCGACTCCATCGAAATCGCTGAAGCATGGCTCAAAGCTGAGCCTGAAGCCATGTACGACAAGGTTGAGATCAATAGCTTTTCTGTCGATGGTCGCTCTCGCTTCGCCAAGGTTGTTCAAACGGTTCTCTTGAAACGCAACCCATGAAACACGTCGTCAATCTCAGCGGTGGCGCCAGACCAGATCCATGACATTCGCGCAACTGCGCGCGCGGATTCTGGCGAATGATCCGACCCTCCCGAAAGGCTCCTTTGCGGGTCGGAAGAATACACCATTCTTTAGTGGCCTTTCAGAACGTCTTCGCCGGTTTCGAAGTCAATAACCTTGAGGACGACCCCGCAGTCAGAGCAGTTAGTAGCTCCGGACTTGAACTTGCCATCGGCGCCGATCTTGCGGCAGCAGCACTCTTCTTCCGGTGCCAGCGCATTCGCAGTAAGGGCCAACGCAGATGGGTTGCTGCGTATCCTCGTCATAAACCAGTGGAGACAGAAAAGTGCTCATGCTTTCCTCTTTGTTACCGGCAGCATCTTCAGGTCCACCAAGCGCCGAACTGCCGACATTGGGATCGTCATTTCCCCGCAGATTTGAGGGCGTGAACGCGTTTCCTCAGGAAAGAAGTGTGGCGCCAGCATGAGACAGGCTTTGTCCTTGTAAACCAGATACCCCACGGAATGACAGATCGGGGCAGTCGGATGCGGCTGATCGGTGTCAAGAAAACTCCATCCGGTCCCGCAGGAACGCGAGTCTGCCCATTCGACGTAAACCAGGCGAAGATCAGGCGACCTTGTTGTTTTCTTCTTCATGGACGCGGAAGAATACAGCATTTCCAGGAAATAACAACCCAAAAGAATAGTGTTGACGCGCTAGAGCAAAAGGACTATTGTGCTGCGGCCATGACGGACGCTTACACAACCAGACGTAACAATGAGACGCGGTGGGGTAAGAAGAAACTCGGTAAAACGTCCGACTTTGGCGGCGGCGTCCCAGACGCAAAAGATGGTTACTCAATTTGGGTTGAGAATGGAGTTGTCTGTACCGCGCCGACCGTCGATAGGAGTTCGGCGGCCACGCCTACGATAACGGCGGTTACGGCAGTGGCATCCGCGACTGCCCGTGCGGTGCGTATATGCTGTCGTCTTCATCCGCTGGTCCGGTTGATCCCTTTGGAGCTTGTCCGCTGAATCCGAAGCCCGAGCCGGTGGTGATCACCATATCGCGCGAGTTGATCGAAATGGCGATCAAGTACCCGGAGACAGACTGGAACGCTGTAATGCAGCACGCCGTCGAGGCGAACGAAGGTCACATAACGCTTCCGCTATGAAACCAGCCACGACCCATCCAGACAAAATGACCAGGTCCGAGCGCCAGGAAATCGGCCAGTTAATCCGGAAGCGCGAGCGGGTTATGAAAGCGCAGGTGGCTGAGCGCGGCGCCGCGATGATGGCGGAGTTCGAGAAGCAGTGTGGTGCAATCTATTCGTTCGACGAGGACGAAACATGGGCGAAGGCGATGCAGGAAACCGAAAAGGCCGTCGAGGACGCGAACGTAGTTGTTGCGGCCAGGTGCGCAGAGTTGGGCATCCCGAAAGAGTTTGCGCCGAGCATTCAGGTTGGATGGTGGGATCGTGGGCAGAACGCGGTTGCTCAGCGGCGCTCGGAACTACGGCGCATGGCCAAGACGAGAATCACGGCGATCGAAAAGGACGCCATTGTAAAGATTGAGAGGCTCAGCCTTGAAGCACAAACGGAAGTTGTGGCGAACGGCTTGGTTTCGAGTGCCGCGAAGGAGTTTCTCGAGCGGATGCCCACTCTCGACGTGTTAATGCCATCGCTCGACGCTCGGGAACTCAAGAAGATCAGTGACCGCCGGCACAAGGCAGAAGAGACACAGGAGGAAGTCGATGAGCAATGAAGCCACGGTTTGGCGTCCGCTATCAGCAACACATCGAGTGATTTTCGAGGCGCCGGTCACCAGCGCTGAAAACGAGTATCGGACGCTTCCAGAATGTCTTCGGAAGGTGGCGGAGTACATAGAAGAGAAACGCCTACAAGATTGCCAGATCGATGGGATCGACCTCGTTTTTGAGCGAGTTGTTGAGCCTGACGAAGGTGACTATCGATGGGAGGTAGTGCTGTCGCATGAGCCTGCTCCAGAACCTTAGTATGGGAATAATCAGCCTTTTGCCGTGGCCACCTGGACCCGAACTGCCGTTGTTTTACACCGACGAGCCTGCGCAGCCATGCCGGGACTGCTACCTAGCGCCGGTCACTGGTCGAGTAGGCGATGTCTTCTCAATTCGCTGTGAGAACGCAGGATGCGCACGCCGACCGCAGGTCTTTGGCCGGGACGAACAGCAGGTGCGCGGGATTTGGTTGATGCGCTACGGCGTGCGCTTCGAATCGAGGCTACATGAAAATCCTAATTGAAGTGCCGGTCGAGATAGACGGTGAACTCACCGATCAAGAGGCAGCAAAACTGGTCCGTCACCTGCGCATCGGGCTGCCAGTGATGCGTGAACAGTTACAGCAGGAAATTCTGAATCCGCAGCCGAGAATGTCGGGCTCCGTCTGCCGGTTTAAGTTTGGACGTCCGGAGATGCGCGTCGCAGCTACCGAGTGAGATGAGATATGAACCGGGCGCAGCGAGAACTATGGCGGTTTGTTCACCGCGAGTGTCCGGACCTGAAAGCCGCAAAGAAGTTTGTTGCTGAGTGGTCGCGCGGAACGCACCGGCTATCAGTCGGAAAGCACGCGAACGCGGACTGGCCAAGCTGACAACGGAAGAGCGACGCGCGCTCAAGCTACTGGACTGAGACGTAAACAAGATGTCTACTCAAACGAAACGCAGGAAGTGCCGGCGCTCATTTTGCCCAAACTATTACGATGACGTTATTGGTTCGCCTGGCAGTTGGGGCAAGGGCGCAAAGGCCGAGTGTATACCTTGCCTCTTCGCCTGCCAGATGGTGGACCAAGGCCAGACCATTGAGCAGATTGAGGCAGTCCCGGATCTTATGTCGCAGTTCGCGACGCTGCTCGAGTCAACCGGATGGACGTGGGAAGACGTGAAGCAGAGCTTCGGACGGTTGAGCAGTTTGGTGCCCGCTGACAGAGAAACCGAGATTTTGATGTGACCGGAAAGGTAAACGGAGGTTGAAACGTGGGCTTTTGGAGCGAAGTTAACGAACTTTTTGGTGTCAAGCCTTCCGGATCTAAAGTGGAGATGGACCAGTCCTACACAGTGGTGGAGATAGAAGGCTGCGAGTACATTCAGATCAGCTTCATGCGAGGGCTCCAGTCCGGCTACTATGCCATCACCCACAAGGGCAACTGTAAGAACCCGATCCACAAACGCAGAACAATCGAGACTGTATGAGCGAGGATCGTAAAGTCGTAATTGCGTGCCGAGTCGCGGATGTTCCGGATCCTAGACGTAGCGATTCGACAAAACTGTTGTGTTCCGTCTGTGGCGCGGAGACCTGGGCCGAAAGCACGTCGCAAGGATTGCTGGCCAAAGGCTACGATCTTCTTTGCGTCCCCTGTGCGCGCGCGACTGTGGCTTCGGAAGACACGGAGTGGCATCCGCAGACTTCGGCAAAAGCGGCTTTAGGTGACATCCCGCCAGCGTTGGCGCAGTTCTATAAAATTGAGGAACCTGAATAATGAGCGCACAACCCAAGATAGAAGCGGATTGTCCGGTGTGCCACACGCCGGCGGGCGAAGCAGGCGACGGGCTACCGGTCTACAGTCAGCGATGGGGCATGTGTGGGGGCGCAACTGGAATTGCTCTAATGCTGTGCGGCAATGAAGAGTGCGGCGTGTTATTTACCAGAGCAAGGTTCTCCCAACCCCGCGACACTAAGACTGCTGATGACGTGATCGAGACGGTATGAGCGCACGAATAACTGTTAAAGAAGCTGCCGAACGGTTGGGAGTCACCCCCCAAGGGGTTCGACAAATGCTGGAAGACGGTCTCTTGGTCGGCGAAAAGAACGGGCGCGACTGGTTTGTGAGTCCGGAGTCAGTTGCAGTGCGCCAGCAATTGTTTGAGCAACCTTCGAAGGGAGTCCGGACGAGAGTGATTCAGCGCGATGGTGGGAAGTGTGTAAGTTGCGGAGAAACGGAGCTGCGCCGGCTGCATGTGCACCCGAGGGCATCTCGAGCTGCGGACGGAGGCTGCGAGGCGGACTTTGAGACGCTGTGCTGCCGCTGCGTTGAAGAAGCACACGAGTTGGCCGGTCTCGAGGTTTTGGAAGGCGGGAACCTGGGTGTAATTCGCACGTTGAGCGCACGAGCCCTGCGAGAGTTGACGGAGCCACTGGTAATCCAGGATGCGGAGCGCGCGCTAGCGGTGGTTGTACCGTACCGAGCGTTTATGGAACAGCAGGCGGCAAGGAGTTGAAAGGCAAGATGAATCACAATCCCAGAAAGAACAGAGCCGTATGCGTGTTTGCCAAGGGCAGCGTTTGGTGTCTGCGCGGGCTATGCGTGCTCACCGTGGTCACCATCGTAGGTGCAGCCGGGCTTTTGCTCGTACTCAAGATCCGCGCTGATTGGAACTGGGCCGAAGCCAGGAAATCACTTCTTTTGTTCCTTGCCGTGTTCGCACTTATCGGCCTTTGGCTTAGCATTACTCACCTACTAAAAAAGTGGTACGAATGGGCCAAATCTTACGCGAAGAACTGTTAGGAAACGGAGGGGATTATGCACGATGAGAAATCAGTAGTAGCAAGTATTCAGTATTTGATCCAACAGTTAAATGGTGAGCTCGCAGCAGCGAGAGATCTGGGGCTTCTGCTGAGCGTAAAAGGGAACGAGTGGGGTAGGCTGTCCGCAGGCGCTGAAGTCGTCTCAGTGCGTATCTGGCGCGAGACCGTCTTACTTGAAGATCCGGCTCAGGAGTGGACACCGCTGCCGTTAGTTCAGAAAGCAACGTTGACGGATATGAAGACTGGTAGAACTTTAGAGAGCTAACCCGAATGGAAACCAATAAGCGAGAACACAAAAGTCTCGGCGACTTGGGCAAGGTCATTGAAGTCGACGCCGCAGGAGCAGCACTAACGCCGCAAACCGTGGCTCAGATCGAAGAGAATCTGGCGCCGTTGCGCAAAGCCGGCTTCACGCACGTCGACCTTTTGGTGCGAAAAGTTTCAATCCAGCATTTGGATAAAGAGTCTGGAGACTAACGTTATGTGCATGGTGGAAACGGCCGATGAGACGGTGAACATGCTCTACGACGCAACGGTTACAGCTCGCAAGAACCACAAATGTAGCGAGTGCAGTCGAGTGATCGCAAAGGGCGAACAGTACCTCCTTGAGCGTTACGCGTTTGACGGGGAGATAACGACTTCCAAGACCTGTGCACACTGTCAAGTCGTACGGGAGTGGCTTCAAAGGGAGTGCGGCGGCTGGCTGTTCGGTGGCGTAGCCGAGGATATCCACGAGCACGCGCGGGAAGGCGAGTACGGATTCGGCGTGAAAAAGTTGTCGATTGGGATGTCGATGAAGTGGCAGCTTCGACGCGGCGGACTATGGCCAATACCGGTTGTGCCACGAATCACCGGTGCGAGTCTACCTCTATGAGCACGAAGCCCAACGTTACCCGAGACAGTCTTCCGCACGATCGCGAAGAACTGCATCTATTCTGTGAAGACTCACCCGCGCGTCCGGGAAACGAACCACAGGCGGGAGACTCTGACTACAAAATGATGTTTCCGCTTCACGATGGCCGCCGATTGGTATTGCACGGTGGGAGAGCGACTCACGAAAACTTTGTGGCAATGCTCGCAGCATGGGCCACTGACGATGCAGACGAAGGAGAGGTTTCAAGATGAAGCAAATCACAACACTCGTACTCGCGGTTCTAATCGGAGTAGCAATTGGAGTAGGAATGGGAACCCAAAACGCTCAGCAGCCTTGCGCGAGTCCTTCGCCGAGCCCCAGCGTTGCAGGAGAAGAGCCAGCCTTAGTCCAAGACCTGACCTTGCCGTTACCTCCCGGAACCGGCATTACGATCACGTCACCGACCGCCGGCAACTGCGTTGAGGCAGAGTTCGAGCCATCTCTGGACATTACCGCCTATGAGTTGGCCCAACTCCTGCCCTACATCACCCAAGGTGAGTGCATGACGGAGTGCGAATGGAAAGAGGCGGGAGCGTTAACACGGCACTTGAAACGGAAAGTGAAAGAACCGGGCCAGTGATTTATTTATCCGGCAAACTGAAGTCTGAGCACATCGGGAAGCGCCCAGATATCGGCGTAATGGTTTCATTCCGTCCCGATCGGCTGGCGTCCGCTGCCGGCGTAGCGCTGGAGAATCTTACCAAGGGCCCGTTCGGCATCGACAACAGTTGCTATAAGAACCCTGATATCGACGTTGACCTATACCTCCAGTGGGCTTCTATCTTCGTTCCCTGTAAGCACAACTGCCTCTTCATGACGGCGCCTGATCTGGTCGGCGACGCGCTCGAGACGTGGAAGCGCAGCGAGTCCGTGTTGCCTCGTATTCGAGACCTTGGGTTTCCCGCTGCTTTAGTGGCCCAGGATGGAATTGAGAACTACCCGGTTCGTTGGGGGTCCTTCGATGTGCTCTTTCTCGGTGGAACAACAGACTGGAAACTTTCTGAGGCAGCGTTTCAGATCGCGAGAGAAGCAAAGCAGCACGGCATCCCGGTCCACATGGGCCGTGTGAACTCGCGCCGGCGCATTCGCATTGCCGTGCTTGAGCTTTGCGACAGCGCTGATGGGACACACTTCGTCTTCAGACCTGACAAATACATGGATCGAATGGGCGACTGGCTCGACGAGATCCGCAACCAGCCGTTCCTCGACTACGAAGGCGACTTTATGAAAACCACGCACTCGTTGCAGGTTAGGGCCATTTGTCCCGTTGACGGCAAGCCGGATGTCTACAACTGCCGGATCGTGACGTCGCGCGTCATTCCAGTTGAAGACATACTCGCGGCCGCGACGCCGATGGAGTCCGAGAAAATCTTCCAGGAAACGCTCTGTGAACACCTCGCGCGCGAGCTCGGATGTGAAGTCACGCTGACCGGCGTGCATTCCGGAGTAAAGACAGAAGTCGTTTGCGGAACGGTGTCGTAGGGAAGACTTGAGGAGATCAGAAATGAAGCAACCCACACTCAAACTGAGGGAAGTAACCGCAAAGCAGGCCGATGAGTTTCTTGCGGGCAAACCGCTAACGGAAGTCTTTCCTGACGTGATTCACGTTGCGTTAGAGGGTGATCAGGTGACTCATGTTTGCGGCGACCCTGATTGCATTGTCCCGCATCCGGCGCCACACAAACGGCCACCAACGAAGAAGGGAAGCGATGGCGATACCGATAATTGACGAGCGCATCAAGCACGTTGGACCAGCTACCCTGCGGAAGATGGACGCACTAAAGCTACGCGGGTTGCGGGAACTGATGGTTATTCAGGATGGTGATGAACCTTTGGCCGTGCTGATTCCTTATGAAATGTATCTTGAGATGCAGCGGGAAGTGATCAACGGGGACGCGGCGATAGCTGCGGCGACGGCTGAACCGTCACCAATGCCCGGACTCGACAAGCTGTTCATGCGAGAAGGGCCAGTGGACGCGTTGCCGAAGATCAACCCGGACGATTACGGCAAGACGCCGGCGGGACTCCCGGTCACTATCAACGATGGTTGTCAGCAACCAAACGGCGGGACTGACGGTAATCCCGACATGGCCCACTCCAAGAGTTCTTATCGTGGACCTTCAACCGAGCGGCGCGAATTTCCGAGATCAGGGTCGACTGTAGACATGCTGCCTAACGAATCTAAGAGCGACATCGCGAACGACATAGTAGCGCCGTCGCCCGGTCCACACCCTCCGGTCAGAGGGATCCCCTTTGTCATCGAAAATGAACCGGAGCCGTTCCAGGGCCAGTCGGGAAACGTAATCGATCAGATTCACGAGACAGACTCGGGATGGGCCACTCCCCATTGTGATCACTGTGGAAAGCCCGGCGCAGCGTTGTGTCCAGAGTGCTTCGTGGCCGGACATCGCGCTGTAGCCAACTGTCAGCAGTGCGCAGAAAGGCAAAGCTGATGTCTGAGAAAGTCGAACCATTCTACAAAGCACGGGCCAAGGATGTAACTAACATGCTCTTCGACAAACGGTTTCTCGCCGACAACCTTTCGCGAGAAGCGATTGATGGACTCGAAGACTTCCTTGGTTTCCTATTTCAGTCGCAAGCAGAGACGGCGGTTAAATGCGCTGAGTTGCAGGCGAAGTTCAGGGATGCGATGCAGCCCACTTCCGGGGATAACTGAATTTGACTTATGCGGGATTCGCCCATGTCAGTTAAGGATGGTGCGGAGGTGCGATTGTCGGAACACCTCAGAGAGATCCCGCATATCAAGCGCCGCACGTTCGAATCGTGCCCCGGTCGTGTAAATGCCGTGGGAAACCTCAGCGTGAATCGACCGGCGTAGCTCAGGAGCAAGTGCTGACAAGCTTGCTTACGGTAGAGCGCCTGCGAAGATGGTGGTTGAACGCGGCAGGTCGTCATTGCCTATCCACCAAGATTTGATAACTGAATTGAGTTTGCGCGGGAAGCTGTCTAGTAGGGAAACCGAACTCGCGGCTGATAGTCGGGGTGAGAACTCGGCCCCGCGCAAGCCGGGCCACTGGAACTCACGGGTGAGGACGTGAGACGCCTTATTATTGGGAGATGGTGAGGCATTCCGGTGGTCCGGATAATTCAAGTAGCAAGCTAAATGGAGGATGAAATGGGAGATCCAAACACAGGCGAGATTTACGAAGGCATGTTGCGCAACGAAGGCGACGTGCCGCTGAGTAAAGAGCAGGCAGAGTTTCTGAGGACACTAAAGTCGAAAGACCGTATTAAACGGCTTCGGGAAATCTCACAAGGGTTGAGGGAGGCCGAAAGCGTGCCAACTCGTGAGATGCCGCGCTACAAGTGCCATAAAGAAGTATGGGCGTTGAAAATTGCGAACATCCAGCCGCCCGAGGGGCTGAAGCCAACCGTCGCGGAGCTTGAGGCGATACTAGGCGGTCACGGCGGCAGCGAAGTCACGCTAAACCCTGACGGAGCGGCCTTGGCCATCACCGGGGCCATGATAACCCCAGCAGAAGAGGGCTACGCGCCGTTCCATGTCAGTGCCGAGTACATGCGGAAGCATCGCCCGAGTGTGGGCGGCTACTTCATCCGTTACAAAGACGGTTACGAGTCGTACTCGCCTGAAAAGGCATTCGTGGAAGGTTACACAAAACTGTGAGTCACAAGGTCGTCTTTTGCCCTTCGGGGCGTGGAAAAGCTCGCTGCCCTCCCGATCCGGCATACCCAAATGGCAAGAAGATTGACTTGGAGATTCAGCCGAACTGTGAAGTGCAGTTGCCTTATCCCGCGCCCGAATGCGGGCAGTTTGTGATCACCTGTAACGACTGCAAAGCGGCCGTAATCGCGACGGCGGCGGGAAGACCAGATGACCCAGTCTCGATAACCGTCCCGTGTGACACGGCGGCAATAAACTAATGACCCAAACCGAACTAAATCACAGCGTCTACGAGTTGGTCCAGGCGTCAGGTCTGGCCGACCACATCCAGCGTTCAGCAATTGGCATGGCGCGCACCTGGGTGGAAAAGGGCAAGCCCATAGAACGACAGACAATGTTCTCTGGCTACGAGAAGCGCGATGACCTCGCCGAAGCGTTAGTGCGACTGCTCGAAGGATCTGAGAAGCAGATCGAGCGCAAGCGTGCGTTGGCCTACGCGCGAGAGAAGATCAACAGGCCGTTTCGCGATAAGACGATGATGGGGCTGCGTGCCGGAGCTCGCGACCTGACCAAGCCAGGTGAAAAGAAAAAGTTGGCAGAGAGTAACGGGAAGCTGAAGTAAGCCCAAGGTCGGAAGAAAAGGAAGAGAGAAGAGAGCAACAATAATGGATGACGATCTAAACGAGTTTACCGATAGACTAGGCTCATCTGAGAGACCAAAACGGTCAGGCGCCGTTGAGGCTGTGTCGCCAGGATCTGCGCCAACCCGAGAGGCCGGTTTCGCCGACTCCGGCGATACCGTCCAGTGGGCGGTATTCGGCAATGGCGTGTTCCGGCCGTGCGGCTCGACCCAAAAGACATTACCGAGCGGCGTATACGGCATCGACGTTGACAACAACGGCCTCTACCTAATCAAGCGCAGGGTAATAACCGACGATTTGATCGTGTTGCCTGATACCGCGAGTGAGCGAGTCCTGACCGCCCTTCAGGTATTTTGGGACGCCAAGCAAAAGTTTGCCGATAAGGGCCAACTATTTAAGCGCGGCGTGATGTTGTGGGGACCTCCCGGAAGCGGTAAGACGTGTACGCTCATGCTGCTTACTAACGACATCATTGCCCGCGAGGGCATTGTGGTCCTTCCGGCCCATCCTGAACTAACGACCAAAGCCTTGCAGTACGTGCGGCTGATTGAGCCAGACAGACCACTTATCTGTCTCCTGGAGGACATTGATGAAATAGTTGATCGGCACGGTGAACACGCGTTGCTAGCATTGCTGGACGGGGAAACGCAAATCGACAACGTCGTATTCGTCGCCACAACAAACTACCCCGAACGGTTGGATCAGCGACTCATAAACCGACCGTCGCGTTTCGACGAGATAATCAAGATCGGTATGCCAACGGCCGCCGCTCGATCAGTCTACTTCCGCTCTCGGCTGAATAAGATGGAACTGTCCGACTCGAAGCTTGCCGAGTGGGTTAAGGATACAGACAACTTGAGCATCGCCCACTTAAAGGAAATTGTTGTAGCGGTCTACTGTTTGGGCCGGGAATACAAGGAAACGTTGGACCGAGTGCGCAAGATGCGCAACGCACTCAAAGGCGATTCGGGCCGACAGGTAGGGCTCGTTGCGTGAGGAAGAAATGTCTGATCCACTTCTCCACAGTCTGAGACACACGCCGATGACCGGTGACGTCTCGATCGAGGAAGCGTTAACCGGACTGGCCACTGAGTCGGCGCACGCTGTCGCGGAAGACCTGAAGCAGTTGGCGCGGTACGGCAAGATTCAGACACCGCCATCAGCCGTGAACCTTGTCGGTGTCAGGATGCAGGACGAAGAGTGGACCTTAGCAGTCATCGTTATCGCTTATCCATCTGCGCGAGATACTGGAGCGGGCGACTTCATTAAAGCCGCGTTTGAAGGAACGCTGGCTGAGCATCGGCGAACACAACAAGCCGGCCGCCCACCCGATCAGGCAGGGGAAATGGAGTAAACGTGCTGAGGCTCACTGAAAGAGAAGTTGAGGAAGTCCTTGAGAAGGCCAAAGCGTGGTATCACTCTGACTTCATCCAAGATCGGGCCACCAACCCAGAAGGACCGCCGTTGCTGGACGCAGAAGTCGACTTGTGGAACGCGACAAGGGAGTTGATTTCCCGCGAGAGCACGGCACGCATGTCGCGAGGAAGTTGCACTCGCTGCCAGCAACCAAAAGCACGAGTCTTCTTCATCAACCAGAGCCCGAAGCTGAGTTTTGCGCCGCCAGACTTCGACGCACTAACGCCTCCGCGTTACGAAGCATCCTGCAAAGCCTGTCTGACTGACCGCGAGATCGCCACGATGCTGGCGCCGATTGCCAAGTTCGTGGTCGAAGCGTTGTACCTGAAGGTTCCATCGGAACAAAGGCTGTTACCCGAAGCCGGGCGGGTTTACGCAGCGCTATCCTGTCTAATGGGCATGGATTACAACTCAGACTGTAAGCAGAAGGCATTGGAGGCGCTCACGTAAATGGCAGTACGAGTCCGCACTGATGGGCGCATTCTCTGTGCAGCAATGCACGAGGCTGAGAAAGGCGACATCTATATCGACGACGCCATTCACTATTATCTTTCTGTTGAGGTAAGGATGCTCGTGACAGAGCCACATGAGAAGCACAGCCAGCACGGTCAATGGTGGTGGAAGGGAACACAGCCACCCGATGCTGAAATCGACAACTTTTATCTGACAGTCTAAATGCTAACCTATCTACCAAACGATCCGCACCCCGGAGGGAAGTATTCGTTCTCCTACCAATGGCTTCGTGACGACTACTTGCGGTTCACGATGATGAGTGACGAAGAGTTTCTGGCAGACTTGATCCACATTCTGCACTTCACAGTGTTTGTTTGCTACATCAAGGAAATGCAGACACAGTGGGTGTTGGCCGACACGGGCATCGTTCACGAACTGGTCCATCTACTTCTTGAAGAACGAAATCGGGCACTCGGTAAGCCGGACGCAGAAATCGAAGTGACGTCAACGCCGCTTGACAGTTCCTTGTTGACGTCTGTTGGGAACACCAAGAAAACAAGTCGCCGTTTCGGGCCTTCAAAACAGAGAAAGCCGCACGGGCGTGGGTTGAGTCTGAACACGAGTCCCGATGGGATGACGAGAAAGGCGCTTTTCGTACTGAGCCAGGGAAGATCGGTGAGTACGACGTCCAAAACAGTCTTGGGTTTGAGATAGCGGGTCTGTACCGCATTCTTCCAAGCGGAGAAGTTGAAGAGGTCGATCAATACCAGACCTTTGCAGATAAAGACGGGAATGCTATCGGATGGATCAGCAAGTAAATGAGGACACCGTGTTATCCGCAATTCGTCGAGGCGAAGACAGTCTCCCGAAACTGCGCGCCGCGACGGGGCTGGAGTATGCTCAATTGCACGTTGTCTTGCACACGCTCGAGTATGAGTGGAAAAGCATCGACTCCACTGAGACAGCAGGCGGTTTTCAGCGCTTTACTCCGAGGTCCAGCGAAAAGAGCAACGGGGGTTCTAAAGGCACCTTGGCCCCGATTACGCCGCAGGCTTTCAATAAGACCAAAGCCTCCGTCAGTGCCCGAGATGCAACCTTACTGCAACGTGACGCTCCGTACTGTACTAAGTGTCGCGCCCTTTGTTTATTTGATGGCCTGGATACTGAGGGTCGGCCGCGTTGGCGCTGCAAGGCATGTAATCTCACATTCGAAGGTTCCAGCGAGCAGGTCGAGATGGCCCACGTTGACTCGCGCAAAGAGGCCCGCGCACCACGGCATGAGGAACTTGGACCAGAAGAAGAGGCGGTGGTAGAGGACATGCACCATCGGAACGCCCGCGTCACGCTTGGAGTCAAAGAAGAGGCCGCGTTGGCCTTGATGCGCGGCGGGGAGTTACCCGAGGACGAAGCACGGCTCGCAGAGGAGATTGATCAGGAGATCGTCAAAGCAGTTGGTGTCGAAGCGGTTGAAAGCACCGACACACCGGAAAAACTTTGCGGCTGCGGACGCAGCGCAACACACTACGGACGGTGCGCGTTTCGACGTGCTCAGTACGGAACTCAGGTTAAGCAAATCCGTCAAACAAAACACATCCCTCGCAAGACATTCGACTTACCTCAAGTTGAACAGATGATGGCTCAAGCCGAAACCATTGCGGACGGGGCGACCGCGTTGGGGATTACAATAGCCAAACTCAACAGACGCCGACGATGGGATACCGACCTTGATGAGGCCGTAAAGCGAGGCCGGGCGCTTCGGAACGGCGGAAGTACGTCCGAACCCCAAATCAAGCGGTTTGGTCCCTTTTGCGAAGCGAACTGTTCTCCAGAACTAGGTCACCATCGAGACTGCGCTTTCTGGAAAGAGGAAGAGGCGCGACGGATCGCTAAGGAAGCACAGACGTTGCCGGAAGAGCCGCAAAAGTTGGAGCAAAATATAACCGGAACTATAACCAACAATGGGACAAGTTGCGGGACAGAAATCGAACAACCAGAACGCGCCCAACAAGTTAAGTCGGACATTTCTGAGGACACCGAAGTGGCAAAAGAGCGGGGAATTATTCCAGAATTATTCAGCCAGGACACACAAATGGTTACACAGCAGCCGGACCTAGCCGTGGGTTTTGAGGTACAAGGGAAATACCAAATCAAATACGAAGGTCTCACAATCTACTGTGACGTCCCCGAAGAAGTTATTGAATTAGCCGTACGTCTGCAGGACCGATTCGTCGAGCCATCGCGTCCGGTTCCCACTACAATCAAACGTGCATGGTCCCTTGAGTTTGAAGACAACAGCGAAGAGGGCACGCCAGCGCTAACAATGATGTACTTAGTTTCCATGCTGCACGAGGGAATGGAAGAGCACGAGAAGCAGGCGGTCTTTACACTTCTTCTGTACCTGAAGAGAGTTCAGGCGGCCGCAGCGGAGGCGCGTGAAGCAAAGAAAGGCGGTCAAGCGTGAAGCTAGAACTCGGAGCGCTCCAAATGACTATTGAGTTCAAGAATGGCGAGGTCCAGTACCCGACGCCGCGCCTGGACATTCTTCAGAACAACATTAAAGAGGTTGCGCCGCTCGTACCTGATGGCACGTATAAGTGGGTATTGGTGCTCGACGTGGATAAGGCGGAGAAATGTTAGGCTGCGAACACTCCACCACGTTAATTCAAAGCTCCTCCGGAAGCGGTGGCGAGGAACATATTTCCGTCTGCCGGCGCTGTGGCGAGATCCAAGTCACCGCGACAAAAGACGGCGTCCACTTCTCCACGCACTTCCACCTCGCGAACTCTTACCTGTTGATTGCCGCCAGCCAGGCGTATCGACTGAATAACGATCGCGAAGCTGAGGACGTGCTCGGAAAGACGGTTTCGAAGCCTTTGGACTTCGGGCATCTACGCCTCTACCAAGTTCGTCTGCACTGGTGCCTGAAGAGCGGGCGACGGGGAACGGACTCTTACGTTGTCGCCGCGGACTCTCCCAACCAAACGACGCACAGTGCCGCAAACCAAATCAGAGAACTCTACAAAGAGAGTTACGACAACAACCCTGATATGTCCTATTGGGACGTGCAAGGATACGCGCTCAATGTGGTGCAACCGTTGAGTTGGGTGGAGAATGGAATTACTCTTCTCAACCTCGAATTCGAAGAGACGTTCGTTGGCGGCGAGTTTAAATGCCCACAGTGTCACTTTTGGGCCAGCATGCAGAAGATTGATGAGCAGGCGCGCCCTATTGGCGTTGCCGACGTCGGAGAAATCCCAAAGTGCCCGTATGATGATACGGCAATGAGGCCGGTGACGTGGCGTGAGGCTGCCATGCAAGCTGGAGCGATAGCACAGAAACACGCCGCGCGAGTAGCACAACTGGAGAACTCTTGGCCGGCTGATTACCCGATGCCCATAGGAGAGGACGAACATGAGTGAATACGCAAAGACCCACGCCCTTGATGTTGACAACTTTGAGGTAGCGCGGTCTATTCACCGCGTCGTCCGGGCCATGAACGACGGCGAGTGCCCAAAGTGCCACATCATAGTCTCAAGCGATCGAATGCGGCGCTATACCCAATCCATGTTCAGCCCTGACTCCGGCGATCTTGTCTGTCCTGAATGTTCGTTTCGCATTACAAAGGTGGAACAAGACGCGGCTATTGCCACCTTCGCGCCGGTCATGGGGAGAAACCTGGACATTTTCGAGGAATGGCGCAAGTCTCTATGAGCAACCGCACTTACTTCTTCCCACCCGCGCCTGATCCGCCCCTACCCGTAGCGGCTGACTACGATGCAATCTACGTAGCGGCGTTGAAGGCGATCAACGATCTACATCGTAGCTGGTGCTCAGTCTGCCGCCGCTTCAACACGGACACCGAGGTTCATATAGTTAACTCGGCCACCGGCCAGTGCGTCAAGATCATTAACCTAAGTATTCCTTAAACCGAGCGTAAGGTGATATTCTTCGCGGCATGGCCATCCCGTTCGTGGATTTCAAACGTCGCCCTCCTTACCGTCACGGATACTCAGCAGAGAACTTTCCCACGATCGATCCGAACTACGAGGCAGACAAGAAGCCGATAGCCACTGATCCGGCCACGCCACCTCGCTTTCTACAGCCAGAGCCGGTCATTAATCCCGCTACTCTTTCGCTGATCAACAGGCCAGTGGCTAAAGAGCCTCCGCCCTCGGCTGACCCCGACGTTGCGGCTATGAACGCAGCGCCGGCGGTCACCTATGAAGACGGGCGACCAGTCAGCGCGGAAGGACCAGACACGCTTGAGGCGCAGCGCGCACTGCAAAAAGCCACTGGTGATTACATTCCCCAGAAAGCGACAGGCTGGAGACGGTGGTTGCCGGTGCTCGCGAACGTGGGCGCCATGTTCGGCGGAGCGATAGCGCACGATCCCAACACCGTAGCGCGCGCGACTTACAACGCAGCTCGAGGCGTGTTTAATCCAAAAGCCGCAGATGAGGACTGGAAGAAGAAACACCAGGCAGAGGTTGCGGCCGGCATCGATCAAACGCTGGACCAGCGGAAGGCTGAGGCGCAGGTTGAGGAACTCAAGACGCGTCCGGAACTCGCGAAGCGTAAGGTTGACTTACAGGCAGCTCGCGACCAAGCCATGCAAGATCAGCGCGAGTGGCAACGACGTTTCGCTGAAAACAAACAGAACACGGCCGAGGATTACATTCAGTGGAAGATGAAAAACGGCGATCGGCGCGCTACCACGGCGGAAGGTCAGATGGAACTCCGGCGTGAGTATCAGGATCTGTGGCAGGACTTCCAAAAAGAGCGCATCCGGCAAGGTGACGAGCGCATTAAGCAAGGCGACGTGCGACTCGAGCAGGGTCAAGAGCGCATCGACAAGATGGGAGCGGGTGGCGGGGCAGTAAAAGCCTCGATCAAAGGAGCCGCTGCCGCGTTGAGCCGTTTTGGATCTCTGACCACGCGAATTGAGAAAGCAAAGGAGTTTTACCGAGACGCTCCGGAGGGCAAGCCGGTCATTGAGGCTCTTTACAATGAAAGAAATCTGCTCGAGAACAACATGAAGTCGCAATACGGCGACTACCTAACACTGGACCAGAATGGTAAGCCCAGTGGGTTAAAAGAAGTTGCCGACAGTGGGGACTCAAAACTCTCGCTGGATGGCGCCATTAAGCACTTCAAGATCATCAACAAGCGTGAACCTACCGCAAAAGAAATAGCCAACATGCAATCGCTGATCGACAACCAGTAACCTCTTAACCTATTCGACTTCTTTCCAGTGGTGTATAGTCTCCGGCGTGAGTGATAACCCCTACGATCGGATCGTTAGAGCATCAACCGAGTCCGCTTCACCCGCACGTTCAAATCATGACGATCTGATCGACTTCTACTCGAAGAAGAACGGCGTCGACCCTGAATTGACTCGCCGCGTAGTGGGCCGAGAGAGCAGCGGCCGGCCTGATGCGGTATCTCCCAAAGGCGCGTCTGGCCTAATGCAACTGATGCCCGATACCGCGCGTGGGCTTGGTGTTACCGACTTATTCGATCCCCACCAAAACCTCGACGCCGGCACTCGATATCTCAAGCAACAACTGGATGAGTTTGGATCTCCAGAACTGGCGCTTGCTGCATACAATGCTGGGCCGGGCAAGGTCAGGAAGTACGGGAAAATCCCGCCCTACCCGGAAACTCAAAACTACGTCAAAACAATTCTCAAAGGGTATAAGTCGACGTCCAAACCGTTCGATCAAGCAGCGGCTGCCTACAACACGATCGTTCAACAGGCGACGGAACCACTAACAAAGCGCCAGCAGGCTCAGGCCGCGATGCAAAAGTCGACGCCGCCCGCTCCCGGTCCACCACCGGCGCAGGGAAAGTTACCACTCACGGACATCGAGCAGCGCCTGGCCCAAGGTGACGTTGTCGGTGCCGCTGCCATTGCTCGCGATAGGGCAGCCGCTCGTGAAGCCGGTAAGCCGCAACCTCCCGCCGTTGAGGTGCCGTTCGTTGATCCGGGAGTTGGTGAAGCTCGGCCGCTCGATCTGGAGACTGGCGGCATGACCCCGGCAGAACGAACTGCGTACGGGAAGGAGCAGCAGAAGTACAGCCAGATCGACACCGTTTCAAACATGGCCTACGCGCGCTTGGCACAACAGCGAATCGACGCCGCGCGTCAACGTCAAGCCGAAGCGCGGCGCAAACAAGCGCGGGCGGCGATGCAGCGGGGCGAGAGCGCGGCCCAACGTCCCCACCCAGAAGGCTTGCTGCTACCAGCGGGACAACAGAACGATCCTGCGTATCAACCACGATTTGGTGGCGGTCAACCATATCGCGAGGTTCCAAAGGTGGATCTGTCGATCGGTAACACCGCCCAACTACTCGCCCCTGCCGCTACCACCGGCCTGACCTTCGAACAGGACCGCGCCGCTCGAGCCGCAGCAAAAGACGCCAAGCGTCCACTGCAGGGAATCGGAGACCTGCGTCGTTATGAAGAGCGAGAAGCCAAGGGCGAGGAGCGGATCAAGAGCGCTATTCGTGCTCAGGTGCTCAAGGAGGAGTCGCAAAGACAATCAGCAGCGATGTCCGGCACGGAAGCGCAGTTAATGGCCCAACGGGCTCGGCAGGAAGGTTTGAACCCTCCGGATATCGAGGCCCGGGTTGAAGAACGGTATCAAGCTTATCTTCGATCGATCTCTCCCGAGATGGTCGAACAGCGCAAGGTATTCGGAGAATTATCGCCTGCCGTTCGCGCGGTCGCCGCTCCGGTGGCGCGCAGCATAGGCGGGCTGTTGAAGTTCGGTGGCGGAGTCGCGGGAGTTGGCGGAATAGCGCCAAACGACATTAGTCGATGGGCCAACGCGAGAGGCGCTTTTGTCGAAGAGAGCGCTACCCTGGCGCCTTTGAACCAACAAGGCGAAGAAATAGTCCGTCGCTTACCCGAACAGGCAGTGGCAGCCGTAACCGATCTTGGGCTATCGATTTCTCAACTGGTGCTTATGAAGAAAGCGACCGGCCTTCCGTTGGGTCGGCTGATGGCTCTGGAAACCGTGTTGAAGACGTCGGACACTCCGTTGAAAGACCGAGCCAAACAGGTTGCTCAAAGCTACGCAATGGGAACGGTGCTGGACCAGCATCTCGGGCGTCTGGCATCGGCAGCATTGTTTGGGGCACAACCCGGTCTCCAGAACTTAGCTGCGTACAAAGAGGGCCAGACGACTCTCGAGGATGCGCTGCTGCAAACCGGTATCCAAGCCGGAGCTGGCTTTATTCTGGGCGGCAAGGGACCGAAAGAGTTGCCGATTAAGGTCGCTGAGGCCGGCGCGCGTGCGGAAGTTACGCCTGAGTGGTTACGAACTCGTTTAGCTAAACCAGGCGGGGTCGGCCAAGTGATTCTGGTCGAAGATCTGCCCTCGGGCTCCCCGGGACTAGCGTTGACAAAACACGGGGAACGGCAGTCAGGGCCAAACGCCAACGTGGGTCGCGTATTATCCGTTTACGGAGATCCTGAGACAAAAGGAATTGGCGGCGTTGAGTTATCCGGACCGGAAGCAGTTGAGGCATACGCGAAGCGTGGTGTGCAGATAGTAAAAGTGTCGCCTGCGGAATACGATCAGGCACTGGCGCGCATAAATGCCGTCAACCCAACTCCGCCGACAGAGATTGCACCGCCAGCGCCGGGCCAGCCACAGATTGCAGAAACCTCTACGCGACGTCCCCCGCAGCAACGCTCGGTTGAAGAAGTGCGAGCAGTCGACACCGCGCGCGAGCAACGTGAAGCCGAGGAAGCGCGGGCGGCCAAGCCGGTCGCCGAACCACCTCTCCCAGAAATCACGAAAGAACGCGCTCTGGACGCGATCGACCGCGCGAACAAAGCCAACGACGGTGAAGCGGTCAGGATGTTGATTGCGACTGCTCGCGAGAGAGGCGCAACGACAGAAGAAATCGATGGAGCGCTCCGTCGGCCAAATACGGCAAACGCGACGAAGCTAAAGTCCGGTAAACGACGCCTTGAAGCACTTCATACGGCAAACGCGACGAAGCTAAAGTTCGATCTTAAACGACGCCTTGAGGCAGACGGATTTACCGTAAAAGAAGAGGGGACACGACTGACAGCGACCCCGCCGCCTGACGCACGGCCGCTCACGGACGAAGAAGATCTTCAAGTGGTCCTAAAGATGTTTCGTAAGGGTGCGGACGGTGTGAAGGTCCGTGCGCAGGGCCTCGATCAGTTACCGGAGTCGACAGAGCGCAAAGCGATCGAACATTTGATAGCGAGTGAAGGGTGGACGCTTCAGAATAACGCTGACGGCACGATTCAGATCCTCCCGCCTAAAAATGGTGGTAGCCAAGCCGTTACGCCGCCAACTCCAGAAACACCACGAGTGGAAGAGAAGCCAGGCACACTGGTCGCTCAGTTCGAATCCATGATGGAAGGGAGGGGAAATCGCAAGGCGACTATTCTCCCTGCCAACACACCTTCGGCCGTGACCGCGGCAACAGCGCCGTTGCCTCCCGGTGTGGATCGGGTCATCGGCGCCAACGGTGACGTGGTGGTTTTCAAGTCATCCGTTATCGACAAGGATAAAGTTAAAGAACTGCTGCGCAACGGCCGATCAAACGAATTGACTGGAATGGTTAATCCTGAGAGTCCAAAGGCGACCGTACTGGCCGTAGCGCGCGGAGTTGACGGCGAAGAAAAGTGGTCTGGATACATCGAGCCAGGACTGGAAGATGCGTTTAAGAAAGAGGCAGAAGCGCAGTTCGCACCTTATGGTCCACTCCAGTTTGAGTTCGGCGGGAAGCAAACAGAACAGAAGGTTCTCGCTGATCGCCAGACACCGAGCCCCGCTCCTGATGAAGAGCAGGAGCAAACACCCCAGGCGGCTAGCGAACCGCCCCAATCCGCTACTCACCCAGAGGTCGCGAAAGTTGCGGCCTCCACGCCTGAGAAACCGCCAGAGGCCGCTCAACCTGACTTACAACCAGAGACAACGGCTCCCGCCTCCACTGTCGGGACCCAAATCACGGAGGAAGGCAGACAAGGCGCAGCCCTACACGAAAAGCACACTCCCAGAACATCAGCCAATGCTCGCCTAGCTGACCAAGGCTCTCGACTCAGATCAAAATCGGCAGCGGTTGACAAAACAGGGCAAAAAGAGCCAGTTGCTTTACGCGGCACTGATGTAAAGCAAAGCGAGCGTCGCACCGTAGAGCGTCGAGCCTCTTCGCAACCGTCTGAAACCAAAGAAGAACGGCGCATAGGTACCCGACGAGCCGGACAGCGTCGCAGCCCTCAACGCATACCCGACGCCGACTGGCTGGAACTGTCGCCAGAAGAGCGTGAAAAGATCCGCTCACAGCTCGCGGCTGAGATGGGGCCGCCAACAGCAGAAGAAGGCCAGTCCCTTACCGAATCACAACCACTCGTGACGCGCAAGCCTCCGAAGCACCACGATTACGTGGACTTCCCGCCTGAGATGGGAGGTTTAGCTTTCCCGAGAGCGGTAATGCCGCAGATCGATCTGGCGCATCGCGGAGCGATGACTCAGTACCTCAAGGGTCGAGGACTCGACTGGGACAGTGAAGAGGCGACACCTCGTTCCCTCAAGCCATCACAGGCTGAATACAGGCCATCCAAAGTGGAGCAGTCGCGACTGTTTTCGATCAATAATCCAGACAAAGAACCGCGCAAGATATTAGTTAGTAGCGACTCGTATATTCTTGACGGCCATCACCAATGGTTGGCTAAAATGGAGGATGCGCCTGACGTACCGATTCCAATTCTCCGACTACACGCAACCGCACAGATAGCAATTCCTGAACTACGAGCGTTTGGTTCGTCTTTTACCGAAGGTACTCACAGATCAAGCAGCGACATTGCGCAGGTCTTGGATGCGGAACCCTCTGTGAGCGAACGCCCGTCTAATCGAAGTAGCGTTTACCCCCAAATGGGAGCCGATTTGTCTCAAGGAGTCGCCTCTCCGGGCCATGACCTTAGCGACCTCAATATCCCAAGTCAGCGGAGGGGTGTGGCTGATCTCGGCCCTCAAGTCGCTAATAGACACGCCCCTGCGCTTGAGGGCGGCCTCGATACTACTGGCAGCGACATCCAATTTCTTAGCAACACTGCGAACACTCAACCCTTCCGCGATCATGGCCTTCGCGGCCTCGATGTCCCAAGTCAGCGGGAGGTGATGGTGCATGTGCTCCGAGCGATCCATGATCTCAAGATTCGAAAGCGCGTTGTTCAGTCTGTTCCCGTCTCGGTGGTGG